>Ga0066369_10000931_pt1 | contig 12193 bp, 7 predicted proteins | sample Knorr_S7_td_Bott_FD_70972 | JGI IMG/M metagenome (GOLD analysis project Ga0066369, IMG submission 70972) | Marine microbial communities from Southern Atlantic Ocean transect - Knorr_S7_td_Bottom_ad_4513_LV_A | ecosystem: Environmental > Aquatic > Marine > Oceanic | place: Southern Atlantic ocean... | reverse complement strand
TGCAACCAGCTCGTTCGGAATTGTCGCAGTCGCCGCCGTACCGCGATCCAGGTCTCGGCGGCTGTTTTCTGTCGGCATGCTGGACCAATTGTGGAAAACGACTGCGGTGCCACTGCTTATTGTCAACCCTCGGATTGTCAGTGTGAACGGCGCACCGCCGCAGGCCCCGAAATCGCTGATTGTGCCTGGCAGTCGAACGACAGTCGACTCCCTGGCTTCTATCGCCAGCGCGCTCGCAGGTGCCAGCCGTTCCGCAATCAAATTGGTACTGACCACCAAAGAGGCCGATTCGAAGTCGCAACCAAACCCAGAAAGCCAGTTAATCAGCACCTTCGCCGATGACGGAATCGAGGTAGATATCGAACGCGCCGAAGGTAATTTTGTTGAGCACGTCCACTCGCTTCAGGCTGCCAATCCGGGCTCGTGGATCGTGGTCGGTTCGAAAATGCGCTCCGGAGTCAGCAGGTCCATTCTTGGCAGCACAGCCGACAAGCTCGCCCGCGACGCGACCGGGCCTGTAGTGATCGTCCCCGATCCGAAAGTAATGCGCCAACGGATGCGGTTGGCACACGAAGCCACCCACGATCTTGCCAGTTCGCTCTAGCCGGTGGGCTTCCCTCCAGCAAACCGAAACGATCGGGACTGAAGCGCCGACCGGGTCCGGCTAAGCTGGCTCGTCTTCCCGGTTGCGATTGGCCATGTAGCTGCCCAGCGCCCCAACCGTGGCCCCGAACCACGTGTAGGGAATTAGCACCAGCACAACTATCATCCACAATGTCGCCGACAATCCGATTATCTCGTCCACCCCGAAGGCAAACTTCACGAACAGGACGACCACTGCCGGAATCATCATTAACCCTGCCATCAGCCCGCCGAACTTGACGATTCCGTTCTGATCGACATTGGCCACTCCGCCGCCAATGAAGCCAGCGATAAACGGACTGAGCGGAACCGCTATGAAATGGACGATTGGAATGGGAATCGCAGCGAGCATTATCCCGAATCCGACCAGAACGCCTTTAAGCATTTTTTTCGTTGTTGTCCTGTTTTGATGCGGCCTTCATTTGCCGATCGGTTACGCGGCACCGCCTGCAGTGAATCCCGTTTGCGAACAGAGTACGGTGCACAAACCCAACCGCATATAGCCCTCGGCACAAACGGCCAGTCGATTACACTTGCATCTGAACAAATCGTTGCGATCTTCGACCCGGACCGACCCGAAATATGCCAAACCAAGACGGCTCCCTGACCGATGCAGACCGCGTTACGCTCGTGCGCGTGTTCGACCGGCTGATTCCAACCACAGACCCGGAGCTTGCTGCGGGCGCGCTCGGCATGCTCGATACCGTGGAGAAACGATCGTCCGGTGAAAAAGCGACTCGATCAGCATTATTGAGAGTTGTCGAGGCACTTTCACTGGATCTTACGGCGCACGCAATCGGTGGATTTTCGGCTATGACAAATCCCCAACAAATCCAGGCGCTGCGCAACATCGAACGAACGCTGCCCGAAGAATTTTCTCGGTTTCTGGGCACCGTTCGCGATGTGTACTACGAAAATGATCGGACTCCCACCAGACCTGAGAACTTCGATTCCGATGACGAGGTCTTCGGGAGGGCATTTGATACCACCGAGGACGATGCCAACCCGAAACCTTTCTCCTCAACGTGAAGGCCGGGTTGAACGGAACGCAACCGATCGCGGGCCCGAGTGGTTCGGAAACCGCCTAAGAACTACGCCAGGTCGAACGTAATTTCAAACTCGGCACAGATTCCCCGGAACCACTCGACGACCTCTGGATGCAGCGGTACACCGATTTCGCGCCGTTCGATCCTGGTCTCATGCTCCGGTAAACCCGCGTAGAAAACCCGGTCGTGCCCGGGCATCGGCTTCGTAGCAGCAAGGCCCTTGAGCATGCCGTCCATATTTTCTTTGAACTCGTCTACATCGCCGAACGCATCGACCGAGTAGGCCGCAACGAAATGAGCCCGCCTCGTTCGGGCAAGGCTGTTGAAACCTGGCGCAAACGATAGCTGCCCGCAAAGAATATCGACCATCACACCAAGGCCATAACCCTTGTGCGACCCGAGCTCGCGGGTCGAACCCAGCGGCAACTGCGCACGCGGTGTGTTCGCCACAAAGTCGACCATCGAGCCACCCTCCATATCGGGAGACCCATCGTCATTCGCCACCCATCCCGGCGACATTTCTTTGCCCAGGCGGTTCGCAAGGCCAATCTTGTTGCCCGCAATCGAAGTCATCGCCGCATCGAACAGGAACGCAGGTTCGTTCTTACCGGGAGCCGCAAACGCGATCGGGTTCGTTCCGAGTTGGGCCACGGCACCGAACGTGGGGATCATCGCCTTACCGCCGGCGGTCATGCACCAGCCGATCATGTCCTGATCAGCTGCCATCATGGCATGATAACCGGCAGCACCCAGGTGACCGGAATTTCGGACCACTACGACACCGGTACCGACCTCTTTGGCCTTGCGAATCGCTATTTCCATCGCCTTGGGAGCGATCATCAGGCCCAGTCCGCCGTCACCGTCGATGGTTGCTGTCGAAGGGGTTTCCTTCACAATCTTCAACTGCGGATCAGGATTTATCGTATTGGAGTTGTACGCAGAAACGTACGACCGCAACATGTTCGATACACCGTGGGTGTCTATCCCGCTCTCATCGGCGAAAATCAAAACGTCAGCACCCAGGCGGGCCTCGGACTCCGGGACCCCGCAATGCATGAATACCTGTTCCGTGGCGGCGCGCAACCGGGCCACGTCCACCCTTACCGCGATGTCATCAGGCACCTGGAAGTGCTTAAGCAATTTTCACCTCGAATTTCGTCCGGTTCGGTACTCTCGATCGATAACCTTTATCAAGAGTTCCCCACAAGTGTGAGTATCACCGAACCGGCGAAATGGTAGCACCAGATTTGCGGATCGTTGAGACTTATTAGCGGCTATTTGCTACGCTGAGAACGTTCCGAATTCCGAACTCGGCGCGGCCATTGCAGCTGGTAACAGCCGCGAAGCCGCATAGCGAGTATCGCAAAAAGGGGCTGTAGCTCAGTTGGGAGAGCGCGTCGTTCGCAATGACGAGGTCCGGGGTTCGATTCCCCGCAGCTCCACCAGAAAAAACCAAACGCCGATTCACTGTTGAGTCGGCGTTTTTTGTTTTAGGTGCGACGGGCGCGGGAAAAACCGTTCGCACAATTGAACGGTTAATTGGTCGATATTTCGTTGCGTGCAGAGTTATCCGCATGCGTCTGGCGTTCAACCTGCCTGTTTGCAGTAGCGCTTTTTCGGAGCGTGTATTTGCGCTGACGCTCCTGGGACGGCGTACAGGCACCGTTTGACCGCCGGGGATGCGTTTCCTGTACGAAACTATTGCCCCAACTTCCGGCACCGTCGGTCTGGGGGTGGGATTCTCGCCGCCAATTTATTGATTTGGCGATCGCTTTTTGTATTCGCGTTTGTTTCAACGCTGGGAAGGTGTCTGGCTGTTGACCAGGCATTCGTATGCGCATTTCAGCGCATGTCTTGGGCAGATCACTCTCTGGTTGTCTGCCTGGGAAGTCCGAGCGAGTCGGACGTGATTGGCGGTGGGTCTGTGTTGCCCGGCTGTTCACCGTGTCTCCACCGCTGGTAATGCGTTCTACTGCTAGAGGCTTACCGCGCCTGTGTTCGTGCGGGTTCGGGACTGGCCGTGTCCTGAGCGCACGGTTTTAGTTTCGGGGGTGGGGGCCGTTTTGTTGAGGGGCGGATGGCGGTGGGGAAGGGAGGGAGCGACCCACACCCGCGCCCAAAGGGCACTCGTCTCCCTGCCAGGGAGAGGGGATCACCCGGAACTAACCCCGCGAATATACCTGGGGCTGTGGGTTGAACTCCACGTCATCGTCCAGCGGGAACATCGGGCGGGCGCAAACCGTGTGACCAAGCGACAGCAGATCGGCGCTGGTCGAGCCTGGAGCATCGACATTCAGGTTGATCTCGCACCAGTCGTCGAAAAACTCCGGCTCGCAAAACGGCGACTTGACGATGACCGAGTGAAAGTCTTTTGGATCCAGCCCGTTGGCGTAGAACGGTGCACGATCAACAAGGTTGACCGCACGCGAGAACACGACGAACGTGATGTTTCCTACTTTGAGCACCGCGGTAGGCCCGGCACGCTCGATGGACGACCATTTCTCGAGTGCGAACGTCCCATCTGAGATCGAGACGACTGTGGCTTTGACCTCTATTGGCGTGAATCTCCGGTCTAACGAGCCGCCAAGTTTCACGGTGATTCTGCCGTCTATGCTTTTTGCCACAGCCCGCACGACTGCCGACGCATCTACTATCGGAGCCAGAACCGAATGTGGATATCTGGTGCGGATCATCTCGGCCACGATCGCATTACTGTCGCCCGATGCGCCGGAACTCGGGGCGTCGGCTGCATCGGTGAACATGATCGGCCCTTTCATTTTGCTTGCGACCGCCACCGACTCCTCGAGCCCCGTCAGTTCCGCGTGCATCTCAAAACGGTTGCCCCAGAACTCGTTCGCCGCCTTCAGTGCAACTTCACGTCCGAACGCTTCGTCGTTGTCAGTCACCACTAAAACCTGGCTGCAGAGCTCGGGAACGTCGGTAAACGGATTGCCGATCTGGAAACCGGCATTCAGGATGCGCGGGTCGTCGTGAAGGTCTTTGAGATACCGGACCTGGTTTCCAAAAAGCCCGGTTTCAGTAATAAGCTCGCGGCCGCGGACGAGAGCTGGAATGACGACTCGAACGGTGACCGGCTTCGTGCCTTTGGCGTTGAGCATCCGCAGCAGCTGGCGCGCAGCCCGTTCGCCCGTATCGGCGAAATCGACGTGTGGGTAGGTGTGATAGACAGCAACGCCGTCCGCATGATTCAGCATCTTCCCGGTCACGACGCCGTGAATGTCCTGTGAAAAGACGATCGAAATACCTTCTCCAAGAATCTTTCGAGATTCCTCGAGCAAGTAGCCTTCAGGATCGAGTTCCCCTTCCGCGCTCATCGAGCCGTGCAACGAGAAAAACGCACCGTCTATGCCGCCCGCAAACGGCCGCAGCGCGTCCAGAAACTCCGCCGAAATTCGCTCCCATGAGGCGCGTTCGAGAGGACCGGCACTCGTGGCACCCGCGGAGTACGAACTCACGACCTCGATGTCGCCATCGGCACGAAAAACTTCGACTGCACCGGCAACGGCTGAGTTTTTGCCTTCACTCTTTTCGATAATTTCGTTTCCAAACGAAACGTTGAAATCTTCGTATGTGCTTAACACCGGATTAAAGGTTGAAACCTCCTGGGCGCACCCGGCAATCAGTATCCGCTTCGTCAAATTCTTATCTCTTACCGTATTCGTTGCGTTTCACAGGTGAAAAACACTGTTACTCAAAGACATTGTGCATGCCGCAGCCATCTTGTCGAAATAATCCTACGGAGTTCGTACGTATCTTCCTTTTGAGAGACGATGCGCCTCACAACTCTGGGTAGACTGTGGGCATGGCGACGAGAACAATTTGGGATCGCTACCGGGCTCTTGACGACAGGAATCCGTATTTGAGGATGGGTCTGGTCACCCTGGTCATGCTCGTTTTTCTGGGTCTCGACATCAACATACGACCCGAACCTGGCAGCGAGTACGTTCAGGAAGGCGTTCTCGGGGTGATCCTCGGCCTGTTACAGGTGCTGCCGGTCATATTCGCTCGGAAGTTTCCGTTGCTAATGTTGGCTGTCATATTCGCCGCGTTCGTGGGTCACAATGCACTCAACCACCAGGTATTGTGGGTTGCTCAATTTTCGTCGATGCTCGCATTTTTCCTGGCTACCAGCCAGTCAAGCGATCGCCGTTCACTGATGGCGGGCGGGATGTCGTTTGCAGTTATCGTCGTTGTATTTGGAATCATGCGCGAAGACGTAGATCAAGCGATCGCGATCAGCCTGCTATTTGCCGCTGTCTGGATGGTCGGAAACGTTGTGCGATCGCGCTTCCGGCGGTTAGAGGTAGCGAGCCGGGTGATCGCCGATTTGTCGGAGGAGCAAGGGCGGGTTTCTCGCGAGGCAGTAGTTGACGAACGTGCTCGTATCGCCAGGGAACTGCACGACATTTTGGGGCACACGCTGAACTTGATAGTGATCCAGGCCGGAGCGGCTCAGCGGGTATTCGAAAAGACTCCCGAGAAGGCGCTCGACAACCTGAGCTCGATTGAATCGACGGGTCGACAGGCGCTGTCAGACGTCGACAGGCTGCTTGGCATCCTCCGAGATCCCGACGATCTGAGCAACAGTCGATCTCCTTCCCTGGAAGCAAGGCCGTCGATTAGCCGGTTGAATTCGCTTGTGGAGGAAATGGGTGCGACTGGTCAACCGGTTGAACTGATAATTTCGGGATCTCCGACGAACATCGCTCCAAGTACCGATCTCTCGGCGTACCGAATTGTCCAGGAGGCTCTTACGAACGTGATGACGCATGCCGCAGGATCGAAAGCCCGGGTCGATATCGACTATTCAGAAGAATTTCTTGCAGTGACTATCACTAACGACAGCACGGGTATCGACAAGCTCAAGGGTCGCAAGGGCGGCGGGAGCGGAGTTGTCGGGATGCGAGAGCGAACGGCGCTGTTCGGTGGTGTGTTCGAAGCTGGAAGCACCGATGATGGCGGCTGGCGAGTGCACGCAACGTTTCCGATCGGTCAAACGAGACGACGCGGCCAGACAGGAGACACGGAATGACTATCCGATTACTGCTGGTCGATGATGATGACCTCGTTCGCACCGGGCTCAAGATGATTATCGAGTCGGATCCCGTGTTCAACGTGGTAGGTGAAGCCGCCAACGGAATTCAAGGGGTCGCATTGTCAGATCGCCTCAATCCGGATGTCGTCCTGATGGACATCCAGATGCCGGAGATGGACGGCATCGAGGCTACCCGCCTAATCAGCGAAAAATCGCCGGACCCTGACGAGGGTCCGCGAGTTCTTGTGCTGACAACGTTCGAGCAAGACGAGTACGTGTTCCAGGCTTTGCGAGCAGGCGCCAGCGGCTTTCTGTTGAAGCGTACGCCGGCAGACGAACTTATCGCAGGGATCAAGGTGATAGCGCAGGGGGAATCGCTACTTTCGCCTTCCGTGACACGACGGTTGATAAACGAATTCGCCAGGACCACGAGTTCGCCTGCTGGGCCAGAGGTCACAGGCAAGCTGGATGCGCTTACCGAACGCGAAATGGAAGTGCTGATGCTCGTTACGAACGGGCGCTCGAACCAGGAAATTGCTGATGAGCTAGTGGTTTCGGAAGGCACGGTCAAGACTCACGTGAAGCGGGTGCTGGCGAAGCTTGAAGTTCGCGGTCGTACCCAGGCCGTGATCTTTGCCTACAACGCCGGGATCGTTCAGCCCGACACCAGCTCCTAGCCGCGCTCCGGCCGTCCGGACGCCGCTGGTCTCTACCACCAAAGAGGTACGTGCCCACCTTCACTGAGGGTGACGAACGCACACCCCTGTCACCTGAAAGAGCACACCGAGGTTCGCCCTTTCGTGGACTGTGAACACCCCGCCGGGGTGACGACTCCGATCACTCGCCACCCTAACTTGGTAGTCATACAAGCCCGTCCGGCGGCCTCAACCAGGAGACCGGCTGGCGGTGAAGGGGATAAACCGATGACCTCCAACACTCTTACAGGCAAACTGGCTAATTTCAGCGCCCGCCGCCGCTGGACCGTGCTCGGATCATGGCTGGTGGTCCTGGTGGCAGCGTTCTTCCTCGCCGGAACTATCGGCGAAGTGACTTCGAACACCGGCCAAACGGATACCAAAATGGAGTCGTCCATAGCGATGAACCTCATCGATGAGCGCCTCAACTCCGATGAGCCATCTCCATCTAAAGAATACGTACTGGTCGAATTCGAGACCGGGACGGCAGATAACGCCAACAACAAGGCGTTCGTGCGGTCTCTCACAGCCGACCTTCTCGCCCTCGAAGACGTAATCGCTGTTGCCAGCTACCTCGACGGTGGCGAAGGCATGTTGAATTCTGACCAAAATACGGCCCTCGTGTTGGCGACCCTTTCGGTCGAGGACTCCGAAGCAGCCGACATCGTCGAACCGCTCCTCGCGGTCATTGCAGATGCCGACGCATCAAGCGGTTACAGAGTGTCCACGGTTGGCCAGGGCAGCGTCGAGGTCGTATTCAATGCGCTTGCCGAAGAAACCCTGGCCAACGGTGAAATGATCGGCATCGGATTTGCGCTCATCGTCCTGCTGGTCGTATTCGGCGCAGCTGTCGCGGCTGGGCTGCCGATTCTGCTTGCGATCGTATCCATCATCGTCGCAATAGCGCTGAGCGCAGTTATCGGCAGGGTGATGGACCTCGATCCTTTCGTAGTCCAGATCATCACCATGATCGGCCTGGCGGTCGGCATCGACTACTCGTTATTCATCGTGAAACGGTTCGGCGAGGAACTCGCCAGGGGCCGGAACAAGATCGAAGCCATCACCGCGGCCGGCAGCACTGCGGGCAGGACCGTAACGGTCTCCGGCGTCGCAGTAATGATCGCTCTCTCGGGCATGTTGATCGTGCCGTCCATGACCTTCCGGAGCTTCGGTCTCGGTGCAATGGTTGTTGTCATCGCCGCGGTTTTCGCAGCCACCACGCTACTCCCAGCAATCATCAGCGTACTTGGACACCGGGTCTACTGGCTGAGGATTCCTTTTGTAGGCCGCAAGATCGTGGTCGGTGAAGAAGACTCCAACAGGGGTGGCGCCTGGGACAAGATCACAAACGCCGTCACCGCCCGGCCCGTCATCAGCGTCATCGTCACCGGTGGAGGCCTGCTTGCGGTAACTGTCGCAGCGTTCACGATGAACCTCGGCTCTTCCGGTCTTGCCTCGCTTCCTGAAGATAATTCTGTGCGACATGCCTTCGAGGTAATAAACGCCGAGTTCAACGACGGTCTTATCACAGCCGACATCGTGATCGACGCACCTGACGTGACCGCGCCTGCAGTCCAGACGGCAATCGAATCGCTCAAATCAGATCTCGCGGCCGACCCGTTCTTCGGTGACACGAAGATCAAGGTTGCCCCGGAAAACAACCTCGCTGTTGTCTTCGCAGTAATGCAGGGCGACTATGCAAGCGAAGAAGCAGAGGAGGCGATTGCACGACTGCGTGACCAGTACATTCCTGCAGCGTTTGACGGTGTGGCCGACGTTTACGTCGCCGGTGACACCGCCTCGACAATCGATAACGTGGCCATGATGACGGGCTGGCTCCCGATCGTCTTCGGACTGGTTCTCGGCAGCAGCTTCCTGCTCCTGATGATCGTGTTCCGCAGCATCGTAGTCCCGATCAAGGCGGTCGTGATGAACCTCCTCTCCGTGGGCGCAGCGTACGGACTGCTCGTGCTGATCTTCCAGCAGGGCATCGGAGCTGACCTCCTCGGATTCCAGCAGACACCGACGATCGAGTTCTGGCTCCCGCTGTTCCTCTTCAGCATCCTGTTCGGCCTGTCGATGGACTACCACGTCTTCCTGCTCAGCCGGATCAAGGAGCACTACGACCTGACTGGCGATAACAAGGCATCGGTAGCCTTCGGTCTCCGCTCGACAGCGGGAATCATCACCGGTGCAGCACTAATCATGGTTGGTGTGTTCGGCGGCTTTGCCATCGGCGACATGTCGATGTTCCAACAGATGGGCTTTGGACTTGCAGCGGCGGTCATCATCGACGCCACACTGGTCCGGTCAATACTCGTCCCGGCCACCATGGTGCTGCTCGGCGACAAGAACTGGTACTTCCCGTCCTGGCTCGAGTGGCTCCCACGGATCGACGTTGACGGTAAAAAGTCAGACGACGACGAGCGTTCGGCAACTCCGGTCACGTCGGTGATCCCGGTAGCAGTACCGATTGGTGCGGCTGACTGATCCAACTTTCCTGGCACGAGAACTATTCAGGTGTCGAAAAACAAATGGGCGATGGAGTTTCCTCCATCGCCCGTTCTTGTTAACTGCTCGAACGCAGTTCTCGCTAGCTGTTTGCGCCGTTGAACGCAGCCGCCTGTCGTGACATCCGGGCACCATGCTCGTCGGCGAACCGCTTCACCGCGTTGAAGATCGAGTCTTCGTCGAGATGGGCCTCCCTGATGACATCTTCTTGAGTACCGCCCGTCAGCCACTGGTTGTCCCAGTCCGACGTGAGCGAATACTCGTCGGTCAGTGGCCCGACGCCTGTGACCGGCCAAACGCGGCGGGTCCCGGTGGTGACCACCATCATGTCGAACTTCGCCGTTTCGGGTAAAACGCTGTCCCGGTACGACTGCGGCTGCCGGTCGAACAGCTCTTCGCTGATCGCTGAAACCACCTTAACGTTCACCCCGGTCTCTTCGAGCTTCGGCAGGACGGCACAGAGGTTCACGGTCGAACTCGAACCCTGCGCAACCACAACCCCATGTTTCGGATTGTCGGGATCGAAGTCTCGTATTACGTAAAAGCCCTTTGCTGCCGCGTGCGGATCTGTATCTGCGAATTTGGTTCGGTCGGCAACCACGAAATCAGGCCTCGCCACCTCCATGACGATGATGCCCACCTTCGGGTCGCGCGCCGCTATTTCGGCCGCTGCGAAGTAGCCCGCGGCCACGTCGTTGTAATCCCAGAAGCTGAGTACGATTACCTGTCCCTTCGGGAACAGTTTCCATACTTGCGGGGAAAAGATTCCGAAGTGAGTCCGGGCGTCGGCGGCCGTCTCAGGACCAGAGTGACCGGCCAGGATGTGTGCAACGCCGAGGCGGAACGGACTGTCCTGGTTCTGCTGGCTCCAGACACGGAGCGGCAGGTACATTAGTGGCGTGAAGGCGCCGTATGAACCTGAGAGTGACCAGACTCCAACATGTTTATCGGGGTCCTTCGAAAGGGATTGACTGGTGAAACCGACCGCAGTTGACGCGTTACCGGCTTCCTGGATAGGAGCTTTCAAGCGGTTGCCGACGATATTGTCGACCGGATCGTAATGCCCCCACAGTGAGCCGCTGTCGACATTTATCGATTCGAACAGGTCTGCGGCTACGATCACGAAACGATTTTCCGTAACGTAGTTGATCCACTTGACGATTTCGGAAATTGCCCGGCGAGTGCCCTTCACCGCACCGGGCTGCTCGAAGAGAGTGATGTTCACATCCTTCTTTTCGCCGGTAATCGGGTGCACGGCTGTAACGGTCGTGGCCTCAGTCGGCAGGTTCTTCAAGAGGAGTCGCTCGTCGAGGAACGGGTCCCTGTCGGGGTCGACCCGCAGGGGAAGGTTGTCATTGACCTGGTCGCCAATCTCGACGAGACGCTCGGAAAGCCAGTCGCCGAGACCGTTCTTGTCAAGCACCGATAGTGCGATATCAATATTGGTCTTTAGCTGTATGAGCTTCTCACGCGTGTCGGTAACCGCACCGTCGCGGATCCCCTCGAATGTGACACCGTATTTCTGCTCGAACGACTCAGTCAGGGCGATGAAATACTCACCATTCATCGGCATTCCATAAGCGTGGCTGGCGTTGCTGATGACCTGCTTCACGCCGCCCGGCAGCATGCCGTCCTTCGCCCCGGGCCAGAAACCCTTGACCGTCTGGCCAACTACGATCATCGGCCGGCGGTCGGCAGGGTCCCAGTCCTCCATCGTCTTGAGCGCCGCCACGACCTGGTCGTAGTTATTGCCGTCGTCAAGCGTAAATACGTTCCAACCGTACGAAGACCACTGTTCCTGGATCCTGTACGTGTCTTCCTTCACAACGCTACCGATCAGCTCATCGTCGATGCCGGCGTTGTTGTATGAAAGTAGCACCCGGAGTCGCTTGCCGACGCGCTGTGCAACGGCCTGCGTCTTGAACTCCTGGGAATGGCCCGAGGTAAGGGCGAACTCACCCTCGATTGCGATGATTTTAAGCGAAGGGTCGGCGCCCATCATGTCCCAGAAGGCGGCCTTACCTGCGGCAGTCGCGATTCCGATACCGGACGGACCGCCATTTACGTCGTTGGTCAGGTCGGTGGATTCCGCGTGTCCGGCCAGCGCCCGAATTCCACGTATCTTGGCCTGGGCCATCAACGGGTGGTCCGTGAGGTCGTTTTCTTCAAGAATTGTCTTTAGTGCGCCGGCTCCACGGCGGAAACCGAGCGAGTCAATGGCAAGCATCGATGTCTTCGGATCG
>Ga0066369_10000924_pt1 | contig 12228 bp, 15 predicted proteins | sample Knorr_S7_td_Bott_FD_70972 | JGI IMG/M metagenome (GOLD analysis project Ga0066369, IMG submission 70972) | Marine microbial communities from Southern Atlantic Ocean transect - Knorr_S7_td_Bottom_ad_4513_LV_A | ecosystem: Environmental > Aquatic > Marine > Oceanic | place: Southern Atlantic... | reverse complement strand
TCGTTCTCCTGGAACATCGCCATCGACATCACGCGCACGCCGAAACGTGACGGCGGCGTCATCACCGTGCCGTCTTCGGAAGTCGGGCCCTCGGTGATCCGCATCACGCGAGTCACATTCGGGCAGTCGATATCGCAGTCGAACAGCCCGACCCGAGCGCCTTCCTGGGCGAGCATCACGGCGAGGTTCACGGCGATGGTGGTTTTACCGACGCCGCCCTTGCCGGAGTAAACGCCGATGCGCTTGCCGATCTTCTGCAACCGCTCGTTGACCAGTCGCTTCTGCTCCCAGTTGCGCTTCATGCCCTCTACTTTGGCGCGCTCTTCCGGGGTCAGCTCTCGTTGCGGCGGCTTTTGGGTCATGTGAGTTCAGACGAGTCCTGCAAATAAGTGGTGACGCGACGGGGGCGGCCCTGATCTGGACCGCCCCGTCAATTCATATCGGTGGCCGGTGAGCGACCTGCTAGTCCAGCCCGAGAAGACGCTTGCCGTCCTCTGTGATCAGCTCCGGAGACCACGGCGGATCCCAGACGAGCTCGACTTCGACGTCTTCAACGCCCGGGAGCTCTGCGACACGCCACTCTGCCTGCTGGGCAATGTATGGACCCATGCCGCATCCCTGTGCGGTGAGCGTCATCTCGATGGCGACTTCGCCGTCTGATACTTCGACATCGTAGACGAGGCCGAGGTCAACGATATTGACCGGAATCTCCGGGTCATAGACCTCTTTGAGGGCCTCGATCACTTCATCTTTGGTCAACTTTTGCTCGGTGGTCATTTAGTTGTCCTAAAGCTTGGGCATCCGTACGGGTGCGGATCGTGCTGAACGATGCTGTCAGTTTAACAAGCACTGGAGCTTCCGGCAATTATCGCGGCATTATTCGCGCTTATTGAACGTAGGCAGTTGTTCCCATCTAACGATGAAAGAAAAAATCCCTAGTCCGCTGTTGCCGCGGTAGCCGCGGTGGGTTGGATCTCCGGGGCAAGTTGTCGGTATCGGGGTAGACCGATCACAACGGCCGCGATCAAGCCAACGGCCATGGCCGCCATAAGGGCGATGTCGTAAGAACCCTGGCTGTCGTAGATCTTCCCGGCGATCCATACACCGGCTGCGGCGCCAAGCGGCATCACCCCAAATATTGTGCCGTACACCGTGCCCAGCCGCCTCAGCCCGAACTGGTCCGCGCTGACCGAACCCGTCAGAGAAATGACGGTAGTCCACGACGCACCGATGATCATCACGCCGATTGTCGCCCCCCACAAAGAGCCTGCCAGCAGGAGAATTCCGTAGCCGATGCCTCGGAAGCTGTACGCCACGGCGAGCACATATCGTGTGTTGTAGCGATCCCCAAGGTTGCCGAATGTCAGCGCTCCGATCACCCCGGTGACCCCGACGGTCGCCAGCGCACTCGCCGCAAGCACAGGGCCCGCGCCAAGTCCCTCGGCGTAAGCAATAAAGTGGGCGTTCACGAAGCCCATTGTGTAGCCTCAGGTGAAAAATCCGAACGATAACGCCCAGAACATCGGCGTCCTTGCCGCCTGTTTCAAGGACATCCCGTCGTCCGGCATCCATGCGCACGCAGGTCCCTTGCCCGATTTCTGATTGGCTTGGGCCATAGCCTCCAGATCACGATCGTCGACTTCCGGCACAAACTTTGTTTTCAACAGCCGGTATGAGGCCGGGATGATCAGGATCACAAGAACGGCGCCGAGCACGATGTAAGCCGACCGCCACCCGCCCAGGGTTAGAACCACGGCGGAAAGCGGAACGAGCGTTGTTTCGCCGATCGCCGAGCCGCTACCGGCAAGGGAAAGGGCAAGGCTCCGTCGTTTTGTAAATACGGAGCTGATCAATTTTGTCATCGTGGCCGGCGATGAGAGCGTGAAGCCCGAGCCCATCAACAGGAAGAGGGCGTAGAGCTGCCAAATCTGCTGGATCTGTGACAGGCCGAACAGTGCGACACCGGCCATCGCCATGCCAAGTAACGCCATCTTGACCGGGTCGTAATGGTCGGCGAGGTACCCGGCGACGGGGCGTAAAAACGCTGTCGCAAGACCGGCGATGGCCAACGCCCCGGACAGGGAACCGCGAGACCACCCGAACTCTTCGGTCATCGGGTTCAGGAACACGCCAAACGAGAATCGACTACCGGCAGCGCCGAACAACACGAGCGCCGCGCCGGCGACGATTAGCCAGCCCGAGGAGCGACCGCGCAACCGGCTGATCAGCATGAAGAGTCGATCGTGGCGGACGTCAAATTACCAGGCGATCCATGATTAAACGTCATGGGGTCGAATGATACAGGCCAGAAGGGCGCGTTGGGAGAGGATTTCCGGTTGTTCTGCGACATCACAGTAGGGGTGGGCAGCGGCTCGCCCCCGCCCATCCTTCGAGAACCTCAGGAATCAGGCGCGAGAAATAATTGCGAAAACCCGTAGGGGCGGCGCTTGCCCCGCCCACGTCCGTCTGGAGAACGCGCCAATAATCTGCCGAGACCCACGTGCGCCATCCCGCTTGCCGTAGGGGAGGGCCTTGATCCGCCCGCACAGGAACTCGACAACTTCAGTATCTGCTCGCGATAACCGTCACTCCTCCAACCAGAACTCAAAAAACACACCCTCGTCGAACTCCGGGGTCACCTGGTGCGTCTGGCTCGCAAACTCCACGTACCGGGAGTCGACCCCCAATGCCACAAGCTGGTCATGGGTGGCCTTGACGCCGGTCATCCAGCCGATGTCCGCCTCGCCAACGCCGTTGAAGACGCGCTTGCCACTGAGAGCGTCAGACAGCAACTCTAAGTCCTGTGTCGGGAACGCCCCGGGCGCGCCCAGCAGGGTGGCAAAACGATCGGGCGACGCCAGCATCAGGGCGTAAGCGGCAAGCCCGCCGTTAGATATCCCGGCGATGTGGACCCGAGACGGGTCGCCGCCATAACAGGCCAGCGCCTCGTCCAGGATTCCGAATACCCGCGTGGCGTCGTCAATCAAGTCGATACCGCCTGAGTAGGGGATTACCAGCCGGAACTGGTCCGTACCCTCGCCGTTCGACAGGTAGTTCGCCCACACACGCTGAGAAATGTTCCGACTGCCAACGCCGCCCGGCATAAAGATCACGGTCGGAGCGGATGTTCCGTCTGATTCCGGATGCTGGACAAAGTACAGGCTAGACGGTGTTGTCGTTATGTCTTGGAGGGTGTGCCGCTCAGCAGTGACGCAGTACAAGGGAACGCCGGTGTCCACATGAGCCACAGCCGTTGCTTCTGGAGTTGTAAGCGCCGCCGCCCGAAGCGCCGGGGAGACCTGCTTCTCACCAGATCCGCCACAAGCGACGACAATCGCCATGAAAATGGCGACTACGACCACCAGATGAGAGTTCAATTCTCGTCCTAAACCCCGTGCGCCAGCCCGCCCATTAATCTGCGCCAGACGATGTCCCGACCTCCGCGTCAACCATCACCTTGCGCAGGTCAACGACCTGGTCCCGCAGCAACGCTGCCTTCTCAAACTCCAGGTCCCTCGCCGCCGTCCGCATCTGCGTTTCAAGGTCACGAACCAGTCGTGCCAGGTCGTCCTTCGGAAGACCCTCGGCGGCCACGTACGGCGCCTTTGTCTCTGCGACCTTGCGCATGCGGTCCGTCATGTCCCGGACTTCCTTGATGATCGACGCCGGTTCGATGCCGTTTGCCTTGTTGTGAGCGTCCTGCACAACACGTCGGCGCTCCGTCTCATCGATCGCCGTTCGCATCGAATCCGTCATAACGTCGGCGTACATGATCACGTGGCCCAGCTCATGACGAGCCGCACGGCCGACGGTCTGCACCAGCGACGTGTTGGACCGCAGATAGCCCTCTTTGTCGGCGTCGAGGATGGCGACGAGCGACACTTCCGGCAGGTCCAGCCCCTCCCGCAAAAGATTGATCCCCACCACCACGTCGTACACACCGAGCCGCAGGTCTCGCAGGATCGCCGTGCGCTCAAATGTGTCGATGTCGGAGTGCAGATACTGCGTCCTGACCCCCATCTCCAGCAGGTACTGAGATAGTTCCTCCGCCATCCGCTTCGTCAGCGTCGTTACGAGAACCCGCTGATGCTGATCGACCCGCTCCTTGATGTTGTCCATCAGGTCGTCGATCTGTCCGGCGGTCGGCTTCACCTCGATAGTCGGATCAAGCAACCCGGTCGGCCGGATCAGCTGCTCAACGCGCTGCTCTTCGTGCTGATCCTCATACGGCCCGGGCGTTGCGGACACGTACACGATCTGATTGACGCGCTCCTGGAACTCGTCAAAGGAAAGGGGCCGATTGTCGATCGCGGACGGCAACCTGAAACCGTATTCAACGAGTACTGATTTACGTGCGAGGTCACCATTAAACATGCCGCGTATCTGCGGCAGGGTCATGTGCGACTCGTCGATGAATATCAGGAAATCTTTCGGGAAATAGTCCAGCAGAGTCCACGGGGCTGACCCCGGGGGACGCCGTCCAAGCGGCCGTGAGTAGTTCTCAACGCCCGGGCAAGAACCCGTCTCCCGCAACATCTCAAGGTCGTAACGCGTGCGCTGCTCAAGCCGCTGCGCCTCCAGCAACTTGCCGCCGTCGTTTAGCTCCTTGAGACGCTCCCCCAGTTCTTCCTCGATATCGTCCAGAGCGTCCAACAGTCGTTGCTCGGAAGTCACAAAGTGTTTGGCCGGGTATATGTCGATCTCGTCACGGTCGCCTAGGATTTCACCGGTTAAAGGGTCGAGCACCGTGATGCGCTCAATCTCGTCGCCCCAGAACTGCACCCGCACGGCCAGCTCGTCGTACGCCGGCATCACCTCAAGCGTGTCGCCACGCACCCGGAACCGACCCCGACTGGTGTCGATGTCGTTGCGGTCGTAATGCATGTCCACGAGCCGCCGCACGATCTTGTTGCGGCCGATCGACTCGCCCTTCTTCATGTTCAGGACGAAGCTTTCGTACTCCTCCGGCGAGCCAAGGCCGTATATGCACGATACGGAAGCCACGATTAACGAATCACGTCGCGTGAGCAGCGCCCGTGTGGCGGCGTGCCTGAGACGATCGATCTCCTCGTTGATGTCCGACTCTTTCTCGATATAGGTGTCGGACCGGGGGATGTAGGCCTCTGGCTGGTAGTAGTCGTAATACGAAACGAAGTACTGGACCGAGTTTTCTGGGAAGAACTCCTGAAACTCGGAGGCGAGCTGCGCCGCTAGGGTCTTGTTGTGCGCGATCACGAGGGTGGGGCGCTGCTGACGCTCGACGATCTGCGCCATCGTGAAGGTCTTGCCGCTGCCGGTCACACCAAGGAGGGTCTGGTGCTTCAACCCGTCATCCAGCCCCTTCGAGAGCGCGTCGATAGCCTGCGGCTGGTCGCCGGTGGGCTTGAAGGCCGAAACGATCTTGAAATCAGGCATAAATGTTGGCGAGGCTGGGTGGGCGCGTGCCGCCCCGGGCGTAATCCCATACGCCCCTACATAAAACAGGGCTTCACTACGATTCTATTAGAGTCGCGCTAATTCGGTGCGCGGGCCGTCACAATCGTGTACGGAAACAACACCGTAGGGGCGTATGGCGATGCGCCCAAACCTCATCTACCTGCGGGAGAGGGCTGGGGCGAGGGGAAACAGCCGCCGGCAAAATCACCGTAGGGGCGGATAGTCAGGAAGTGTAGATCCTCACGTACTGATTGTCCGTGTCCGCACCTGTGCCGGAGAACGTGAAGTTGGACGTGATCTTCCCGGTTGCGCCCTCAAACTCACCATCGCCCCCGGTGATGTTCCACATGATGACGCCGTGCATCACGCCTTCTTCGGGACTGGACCCCATTTCACCGATTCCGATCGTGTCGAAAGTCACGCTGCCGCGGCCGTTCAGGGTGATCGACCCGGTCTCCGTAAACCCGTCGTCCGACATCACGATTTCCGACTCGAAGATGATGCCGACTCCGTTCGGTCCTACGCCGGATGGCGCGGCCCTCATCACGCCTTCCTCGCCTTCAACAGGCGCCCCGGAACCCGTCATTTCAACGGCGAAAACGATCTCTGCCATCTGAATCGCCCTGCAGATGTCGTGTGTCAGACGATATCCGTCTGAGATACGGGCCAAGATAGCGTGAATACGGGAGGGCCCGGCCCCGGGTATAGGAAAAGGGCGATTGGATGTCGACCGACACCGTAGGGGCGGGGCTCGCTTCGCCCTCCGTCGGTCCTTCAAAAACCTCAAGATGCCGTGAGGCACGACCGTGCTGCAATTTCCACCAGTGAGATCGGTTACCGAATTAACGCATCGATTCAGCGATTCGTATCAATTCTGACTCTGTGAACGTCTCGGAAAGAAATGCCACCATCGAGCGTCCGATCCCGTCGAGCGACCAGAATAGGATCATCAATTGCCCTGAATTTGGATCTGGGGGCAACAGAAGTACCTCACCGGTCTCTCCAGAAATGGCAATAGGATCCCCTCCGGGCGGGTCAACGCCTCGCTGCTGCTCGATGAAAAATCCATCGCCCGTCTCGGCATTTCGCCATCTCAGGACAACGTACGGGCCGGACGCTGGATGCGGCATGACATCGATAGATGCCAGTTCCAGTCCGGCTGGCAGGTAATCTGGCCCCAACACGTCAAAGTCCAGATACGCCTCGGCCTCGTCGGCGGTGTCGACCAGAATGGGCGCGGTTATGGAGATGGGCGTCGCTACCGGTGTTATTTCCGGTGTCGGAACGGAAGTGGGCGTTGGGTTGGCGGGGGTAGGCAGAGGTGTGGACGTGTGCATCGGTGTTGGAACCGATGTTGGGAGCGGTGATGGTACGGCCGTCGACGGTGGCAAAGGAGTCGGCACCGGAGTGGGGTCTGGTATCGATACAACCTGGTCAGCAGGCGCTGTCGTCGCCGTGGGCGACTCAGTACTCGAACAAGCAACCGCCAATGCGGAAACTATTGCAGCCACCCACACCGCTAACCCGATATTCAACGCCTCACCCTTCAGGCCTTCCGACACGTGCAGCGCATCACCACATTCGCTGCTCCCCGAACTCTACGACTACCCCACCCGCACCACCCACACCATCTCCCCGCTGTCCTCGGTTAACGGGCCGCCGTTGAAATCGCCAAACACGTGATCGGCCACCAGCCCCGCCTGCTCCAGCATGACGTGGATTTCTGACGGATACAGGTAGCGGAGATCCACTTCAAGGTCCACCGTCCGCACTACTTCTCCGGCGTCGTTCAACTCTTCAACCGTTTGGATGCTGTGGATCGTTTGATCGATCGGATCGGGTCGATTTACCGCGCTCAAGAGGCACTGTAATCCGGTCTCCGGATTGATCGTTTCTCCCATCGAGAACGGCTCCCCCGATACGTCCGCGATCAGTTCGGCGTCCGGCACGAACAGGTTGAACGCCAGCGCGCCTCCGGGCGCCAGGTGCGCAGCGGCTCGTCGCAGCGTTTCAAGCTGTTCGTCCGGCGTCAGCGCCAGGTACAGAGTGCGGGCGGGAATGATGACGAGCGGAAATTGCCGGTCAAGCGCCAGCGTCCGCATATCGCCATGGACAAATTCAAACGAGCCGCCAGAGACCTTTGTTGTTGCCGCTCGCTGGCGAGCCTTCGCGAGCATGGCCGTAGAAAAGTCCACACCGACCACGTCGATACCGGCGGCGGCGATACGCAGGCTTATGCGTCCGGTGCCGCAGCCGATCTCAAGCACGGGTCCACCGGAATCTTGAGCCAGCTCTACGTAGAACTCGACATCCTCGACCACGGCGGTCGAGTAAAAGACGTCATACCACTCGGCCCATACGTCGTAATCCATTGTTGGCCCAACGGGGCTTAGCCGGCCGCGGCGTACTCAGCTAGCGCCTCGTCCGGGAAGTCGGCGTTAGAGAACACCTTCTGTACATCATCGAGTTCTTCCAACGTGTCCAGGAGCCGAAGCGTCTGCTTGGCCTTGGCCTCGTCCAGCTCGACCAGGGTGTCGGGCACCATAGCAAGCTCTGCGGACACAACCTCGACACCGTCCATCGCCTCAAGGGCCGTCTTCAACGGCTCAAAGTCAGTGAACGACGCCTTGAACTCGATCGAATTGCCTTCGATATCGAAATCCTCTGCACCCATGTCCACCGCTTCAAGTGCGATCTCTTCCGGGTCGCCGGATGCGGTCTCCACCAGAATCATGCCGGAGTTCGAAAATCCCCATGACACAGCGCCTGCGGCCGCCAGGTTCCCGCCTGCGCGGGAGAACATCTGACGCACATCTGATGCGGTCCGGTTTTTATTGTCGGTCAGGGTCTGGACCATGATCGCCGTTCCGCCGGGACCGTAGCCCTCGTACGTGATCTCTTCCAGCTCAACAGCATCGCCGGCGGTACCGGAACCCTTGGCGATGGCCCGGTCGATGTTGTCGTTTGGCATGTTTGCGGATTTACCGGACTGTATAGCAAGGCGCAGCCGAAAATTGGTCTCGGGGTCTGCGCCGCCACGGGCCGCCACGATGATCTCGCGGGCGATCTTGGTGAAGAGCTGACCGCGACGTGCATCGGTTGCAGCCTTCTTGTGCTTGATGGTGCTCCACTTAGAGTGGCCGGACATGGTGCTCCTCCCGTTTCCGAATCGACATCGGTTTGCGGGCTTGATTGATCGAATGGCCGAGTGCGGGAAATTCTCTAATTAATAGTTGATCTTAGCAAGCTGCCAGAAATCCGGTCAATCGGATTGGACGATTGACTTGAACCTACGGGACGATGTGCCTATCGCTCCAACACCCCGAACACGACGTAAGGCTGTATGGCAATACGCCTTCCGGCCGTGGAAAACGCCGTCCCTACCGAAGGCCCTCAGGCAGGTTAACCGTCACGACGCCGTTATGGACGTCAACCTCCAGCACCACATCCGCAATCGCCGGGATCAGGATCTGGTCTTTGGACTCGATCGCGCCGGGCTTACCGACCACGTATACGTCATTGGCACCGGTGACGATGATCTCTAGCACCACGCCCAGCTCTTCGCCCTCGGTCGTACGCACCTTCGTGCCGACGATCTCGTAGTGGTAGAAAGCGCCTTCGGGTGCTTCCGGGAGGTCGTCGCCTTCCACCTCGATAATCGTGCCGCGCAACGCGTCTGCTGCACGGGTGTTACGAATCACATCAAGCTGTAGAACTGTTGCGGTTCCAGCTTTGTGGCTCTCGACGACCGTGGCCTGGCGACCGCCATCGATGTAAACAACATCGCCCGGGGAGAACCGGATTTCGCCGTCCGAGAACTGGCTGACGGCGATCGAGCCATCTGTGCCCCATGATCGGCGCACGGAAGCGACGCCTACGCGACTGGGCGTAGACGGCTCGATGGTTTTGGGAGTCCTGTTTTGCGCAGGAGGGCGGCTGCCCTGCGTGGCGCGACGCGATCCTTGATTGCCACGCGGGCGTCGATCACGACTCTGACGGGGCGACATTTCGCCGGGTACCGATTAGTCGATCTGGAGGACGATGCGCTGGTCTGACTTCACGCCAGAAACCCGCAAAAGGGAACGAATGGCCTGAGCCACCCGGCCGTCACGGCCGATGACCTTGCCCTTGTCCTCGTCGTCAACGATGAGCGTGATGAAAACGCGGTTGCCGCGTACCTCTTCCGTTACCTCGACGGCGTCGGGATTACGGACGAGGGCTCGGGCTATGTACTCGACCATCTCTTTCATTAGATCAGGCGGTCTCTTTCACTTTGTCCATGATGCCAAGCTTCTTCAGCATGTCTTCGACACGTTCGCTGGGCTGTGCGCCCTGGCGCAACCATTTGAGAGCCAGCTCTTCGTTGATCTTGATCTCGGACGGATCGGTCATCGGGTCGTAGGTGCCGATTTGCTCGATGAACGCGCCATTGCGGGCGGTGCGCTGGTCAGCGACAACTACACGGTAAGACGGGTGGCCCTTTGCGCCGATGCGGCGCAGCCGGATGCGAACCATAGAAGGAAGATATCTCCAGTTACGTTTAGAGGACGCTCGGGCGCGGCCAAAAACACCATCGCTCAAGCTGTTAATCAATCAAGTGTAGATACGGCAGGTGAGGAGTGTCAACGCGAAAGAGGAGTGGAGAGAGACTGTTCACCGGGTGGAGTGATCAGTTCGGAAGGTAAGTGGGTGACCACGTTAACTGTCGTGGGAGATCCCGAACTAGCTCCGAATTCCAGCGTCGACACGCTGCAATTCGCAAGTAAATGGCGCATCTCTCCGTCAAACTGAATTCCTGCGACATAGTCGAGTATCACGTTGATCGTGCCGCCGTGTGTGATCAAGGCGATGCTCTGATGCGTCTCCCGCCGAATGGACTCGATCATCATTTGGAACCCGGAAATCACCCTCATGTTGAAGTCGTGTCCGGAATCTCCTCCCCACGCTTCGAAATCGATCTTTGGCCTTTCACGGCCAACGATCTGATCGCCCGGGTAGTCGCCAAGAGAAATCTCGGCCATCTCCGGCAGCGTCATCGGAGTCGTTCCCAGCCCCGATGCCATCGGGGCTGCGGTTTGTCGCGCCCTCAGCAAAGGACTCACATATACAGATGACACACCCAGTGTCGTGAGGTGGTCAGTTGTAAGCGCCGACTGTTGCTCTCCGATCCGGGTGAGGGCGGGATCTCCCGCGTAGCCTGTTTCTGCGCCCACCGTCTCGCCGTGGCGGACAAGATGGATTCTCTGGAATGGCGGCATGGACCGATCTTAGGACACAACTCAGGTGACCCCAAGGATCGGATGTCAGTCCTTCGGCGTAATCACCTGCTCGGCGGTATACGACTTGCCGTTGGTCAGTCGAACCGTCGCCACCAGCTTCCAGGTGGTTTCCAAGCCAATGGTGTTGGCGGGCGGACGAGGCAGCTCCTCAGGTACGGACAGTCGAACCGGGAAGGTGGCCCTATCCGGCTGAAGCGCCGTTTCGCTCAGGAACACCGCTGTGTCCAACCGATGAACGTCGGTGCTTTTCTCCCGGACCGTTTTGGGAACCATGACCGCTCCACCACGCGCTGCGACGTTACGCTGGTTAGCCCTGCGGTCCGGGATCATGACCGTGCTTATGCGCACGATCTCAAACTCCAGCACAACCGAAACGCTGGCCTCAACGACGTGTGCGACCTTGTTCTTCGGCGTGACCTCGACAATCACGTCGATATCGCGGCCCGGCTCGAAAGTGCTTCGCCGCAAATCCTCGACGAACTCAATCTTGATCGGTGCTGGTCTGATCGTCTCGACCGCTGACTTAATCAATCGACCTAACACTGCTGGCCTCTTCTTTTTGCAACCACTTTGAACCCGGCATCCCCACGCTAGTTACTTTGCGTAACTACTTGCTCAGCGGTAAGCACAATACCGTCGCTCAACTCAAGCTCTGCGACGATCTTCCAGCTCGTGATGGAGCTGACTGCGTCATCTGGCGGGCGAGGCAGATCTTCCGGGACCGATAGTACTGCCGGATATGTGTATCGGTCTGCTTCGATCCTCTCATCGGCCAAGATCTCCACGGCGTCCATGCGGTGAGAATCGACGCTTTTGGTCTTGATCGATTTTGGGACTGAGGCCGTCAACCGCATTCCCGAGCCCACCGAGACCGCATTGGTGTGAATCCGCTCGATTTCGAATTCCAGAACGAGTGTGAGGCCGCACTGCACCACATGCACCGCATCGTTTCTTGCCGTTATCGCGACAACAACCTCTATCTTGCCGCCGAGGTCAAACGTGCGCTGCCGCAAGTCCACGAGGACATCGAGGCTGACGGGCGGTGGCCGGACCATCTCGACAGCGGATTTGATGATTCGACTCAACATCTTCGAACTCCTAACAGCGCCCGGTACGTCTGACGGCGGTACCGAGTCCGCCATCACCCTGCTGTACAGCGGCCTACTTGGCCCGGGCGATATCCAGAGTCTACCTAAACCGTCAGCCCGGCGTGCTCCGGCAGCCCAAGCATCAGGTTCATGTTCTGGATCGCGGCACCGGATGCGCCTTTGCCCAGGTTGTCAATCTGAACAATTAGCAGGACATGTCCGAGGGCGTTCGGGACCACCGAGATGTCCAGCCCGTCATTGTCGTTCCGTGCCTGGGGATCGAACGCTGGGTCTGAGTAGGCAAGCGCGTCGTCTATAGATACAACGTTGACCAGCGGCTCTTCCGCATAGCGTTCGCTCAGAATCTTCCAGATCGTCTCGGCGGACGCGTTCTTCTGGATTACCGACTTGTGCAGGGGAATTTC
>Ga0066369_10000901_pt1 | contig 12402 bp, 10 predicted proteins | sample Knorr_S7_td_Bott_FD_70972 | JGI IMG/M metagenome (GOLD analysis project Ga0066369, IMG submission 70972) | Marine microbial communities from Southern Atlantic Ocean transect - Knorr_S7_td_Bottom_ad_4513_LV_A | ecosystem: Environmental > Aquatic > Marine > Oceanic | place: Southern Atlantic... | reverse complement strand
ATTATTCATATCTCCTTGCCAACCACCAGGAAAATCACGTCGAATATCTCCATCGCCTTGAGATTTGTTTCCTTGCATCCCTATTTCGCTGCCATAGTAAATTTGTGGAATCCCTCTAACTGTAGCTATTAATGTCATTACTAACTTATAGTCTTTAATATCCGAATATATTTGATTGATTCTATTAGTATCGTGATTCTCGGCAAACACCAAAATATTATTAATATTGGCATATAAAAAGTCATTTGCAAAATTGTTATAAGCACGAATCATTCCTCTGTCCCAAGATGAAGTTTCATTAAACATAAGCGGAATCTCATCATGCAATGTAAAATCCATAACACTTGGTAAATACGAGTTATAATTATCTATGGCTCCTATTTTACTGTCTTTTTGCCAATACGATATTTGTGCTTGGTCATGCATCCAGATTTCGCCAACAATATTGAAATCAGGATATTCATCCATTATGGCTTTTGTCCATTTTGCAATGGTTTCTTTATCGTTATACGAATAGGTGTCTACTCGCAAGCCATCCAAATCGGCATACTCAATCCACCAAATTGCGTTTTGCGTAATATAATTCAACACTAAAGGATTGCTCTGATTCATGTCTGGCATTGTGGTATCAAACCAACCATTCATGCAACCTTCGGAATCAACTTTTGAAGCATTGCCGTCAAACTGTGTTGTCATTCTGTAATTACTACGTTGAAAACCTTTTTTGCCATTTTCCCAATAATGAATCCAATCTTTAGAGGGTAAATCTTGAATCATCCAATGTTTACTTCCCCAATGATTGGTTACATAATCCATAATAAGTTTCATATCTCGTTTATGCATTTCAGTTGCTAAATTTTGGTAATCTTTATTAGTACCAAAACGAGGATCAATTTTATAAAAATCACTTTGCGCATAGGTATGGTACGAATATTTTGGTTCGTTATCTTCCAACAAAGGTGTACTCCAAATAGCTGTTGCTCCCAGTTCGCTTATATAATCTAAATGATTAATAATACCTTGAATATCGCCTCCATGTCGTCCATTTTTATCGTTTCTATTTGCGTTTTCAACAGTATCGTCTGTACTATCATTATCAGGATTGCCATTTGCAAAACGGTCTGGCATTATGAGATAGATAACATCACTTGAATCAAAGCCTTTTCGCAAAGCGGAATATTTTCTTCGCTCTTTAAATTCATAAGATACTGTTTGAATTACTTTGCCTTTTTTGGAAAATGAAATTGATACAATACCGGGTATAATGCTTTCAGTATTAATAGTAACAAATTGGTAGTTAGGATTTTCTGTTTTCTGCGTATTGATAATTCTTATATCGTTTGATATTGATACATCATAATCAGCAATATTCTCTCCGTAAACCATCAACTGCAATTCAGTATTGTTCATTCCAATCCGCCAAAAAGGAGGCTCAATTTTTTCTACTTGTGAGAATGTAGATACTGAAATGAAATAGATAAATATGAAAATTGTTTTTTTCATTCTTTATAACTTTAAACTTTCACCAAACTATTAGGTGAAATAGTAACTTTTTTTTTGTTAACTAAAATTTCTAAATCGTGCTTACCTTCTAACTCAAAAGTAGTTTCGTTTTGATACACATTCACTTTTAAAATTTGGTTTCTAAAGTTTATTTTAAACGAATATGCTTCCCATTGTTTAGGAATTTGAGGATTAAAACTTAATTTATCATTTTTTATTCGCATGCCTCCAAAACCTTCAACAATACTCATCCATGTTCCTGCCATACTTGTTATGTGCAATCCTTCTTCTACTTCATGGTTATAATCATCTAAATCTAAACGTGAGGTTTGCAAATAAAACTGATAGGCTTGCTCCATTCTTCCTAATTTTGCTGCTTGTACACTATGCACACATGGAGATAATGAGGATTCATGAACTGTAAATGGTTCGTAAAAATCAAAATGGCGTTCTAATTCTTCTTGTGTAAAGTGGTCTTCAAAAAAATAGAATCCTTGTAATACATCAGCTTGTTTTATATAAGGTGAACGCAAAATCCTGTCCCATGACCATTTTTGATTTATTGGTCTTTGCGATTTATCTAAATTGTCAACTGTAATTAATTCTTTATCTAAAAAACCGTCTTGTTGCAAATAGACTTTATGTTCTTCTGAATATGGGAAATACATATTATTGGCAACATCCTTCCATTTTTCTATTTCTGAATTAGATAGTTTTGCTTTATACATGATTCTTGTATAATCAGAATCAAATTCGGCTTTAATTCTATTTATATTTTCAACCGTATAATCAATACACCATTTTGCAATATAGTTTGTATAGAAATTATTGTTTACATTATTTTCATACTCATTTGGTCCAGTAACGCCTAAAATAACATACTTATTTTTTGTAGTTGAAAAGGTTGCACGTTGCTGCCAAAAGCGAGCAATAGCAATTAATACTTCCAAGCCTTTTTCTATAATATAACTATAGTCTCCTGTATATCGATGATAATTATAAATGGCAAAAGCAATGGCACCATTTCGATGAATTTCCTCAAAGGTTATTTCCCATTCGTTATGGCATTCTTCGCCATTCATGGTTACCATTGGATACAAGGCTGCACCATTTTTAAAGCCTAATTTTTTGGCGTTTTCTATCGCTTTTTCTAAATGTTTATAACGATATTCTAATAAATTTCTGGCTACATTTTGATCTTGTGTAACCATATAAAATGGTATGCAAAATGCTTCAGTATCCCAATAGGTGCCTCCACCATATTTTTCGCCAGTAAACCCTTTTGGACCAATGTTTAAACGTGCATCTTTACCAAGATAGGTTTGATTGAGTTGAAAAATATTAAACCGAATACCTTGCTGTGCTTTTACATCTCCGGTAATGGTGATGTCTGAAGTTTTCCAAATGTTTTCCCAAGCAGTTTTTTGTTGTTCAAGCATAGCATTAAAACCTAATTCAGTAGCTTTTTTTAATACAGTTTTTGCTGCTGAAACCAATTCGGATTTGTCATAATTACGATCTACTGTGTAACCTCCAAACTTATGAATAGTGTATGTTTCGCCTTGTTTTACATTATATTGATAACTAAATGACGCATAATTGGCATCAGCTTCAATATTTGGTTCTATTAAAACATATTTGTTATTAATAAATACTTTAGATTCCATAAAAGCACAGATATAAAAATCGGTTTTCATGGTTTTTGCTTGTATAAAAGCCTGATGATTTTCGTGACTTACGTGTAAGGTGTCCCAAAATTTATCGTTCCAATTGGTGGCTTCATTGGTGATTGCAGCATCTAAATACGGTTGAAACGTAATTATAGCATCACTGTTTATTGGTGATATCTGATAATGTATTGCACCAACTTCATTCAAATTTAAACTTAAAAAACGTTTTGTTTGAACTTGTATTTCAATATTATTTTGAAGCGTTGCAGTGAAACTTCGTGAAAGCCAACCTTCTTTCATATTGAGTTCTCTACGAAAATTTTGTACTTTTTTACAAGCAAATAAATCGAACTGCTCATCATTAATCAACACATTTATTCCAATCCAATTAGGAGCATTTAGTACTTTTGCAAAATATTCCGGATAGCCATTTTTCCACCAACCTACTCTTGTTTTATCTGGATAATAAACACCTGCAATATAACTTCCTTGGAAAGTTGGTCCTGAGTATTGTTCTTCAAAATTGGCGCGTTGTCCCATGGCTCCATTACCAATACTAAACAGGCTTTCAGACGCTTTTACATTTTCAGCATCGAAGCCTTCTTCTATAATTGACCAGTTATTTGGTTGTATGTAATCTTTGTTCATTTTAATACGTTTCTTTCTTCATTAATAAGGCTGGATAAAAACTCTGAACTGATTTCGGTAAAGTCTTTAAAAACATAATCTGCATCTTTTAAAACTTCCTTTTCTCCAATACCAATAGAAATCATATTTGCATTATTTGCTGCTTGTATTCCTGCTACAGCATCTTCAAAAACAATACACTTTTCAGGCTTTACTTGAAGTACATTAGCCGCATTTAAAAATACTTCGGGATTTGGTTTTGTTTTTGAAACATCATTACCATCTACAATGGCATTAAACGTGTCAAGCAAGTTTACTCTTTCTAAAATAGCTCTGGCATTTTTACTTGCTGAACCCAATGCAATAGGTTGTTTGTTTTCTATTAAAAAACTCAATACTTGAGGCACATTTGTTAAAATTTCGGATTCGTCCATTGTAGAAATATAACTTAAATAATCCTCATTTTTTTTATTCATTAGATCTAAAAATTCTTTTTCAGATAAATTTCTATTTCCCCATTCCAGAATTTTCTCTAACGAATGTACTCTACTTACTCCTTTTAATTGCTCATTCTGTTCTTCAGAAAAATCTAAACCAATACTATTAGCTAGTTTCTTCCAAGCTAAATAATGATACTTTGCAGTATCTACAATAACACCATCAAGATCAAATATAAAGCCTTTTTTATTCATTTTAAATTTCTTCTGTTTGATATGTAATAGCCTTTTTATTCGTGATTAATAAATTACACAAACCTGCAATAATTAAACTTATTCCTGCAACAGTCATTGCATTAATGGTTTTTTCTCCTAATAATCCAGAAACAAAATTAATGCCTCCAAGTGCAGCAATAATTTGAGGTATTACTATAAACATATTGAAGATTCCCATAATTACTCCCATTTTTTTTGGATCAACAGAACTGGATAACATAGCATATGGCATTGAGAGGATGCTTCCCCAAGCAAAACCAATAAGTATAAAACTGTATTTTAAATTTTCAGGTGTAGTGAAATTCATATATAGAAAACCTAAACCTCCTAATATTAGAGAAAACATGTGTACTAATTTTCGGTTTATTCTTCTTTTGGATGTATAAAAAACTAAGATTAATGCAAATACCATAGACGATAAGCCATAAACTCCCATTGCAGAACCAACTGAATTTGAGGATTCTTGAAAAGCTGTATTTGCTATATTAAAAGCTTCGGCTTCAACTGGGTTTGTCATATCGTATGCAGATTCAATTGGTATTGGAGTTTGAAACACATGCTCGGTTAAAGCAGGATTAGCAAGACTCCACATTGTAAAAAAAGCAAACCACGAAAAAAATTGAATGACACCTAATTTTTTCATTGTTAGAGACATGTTACCAATATTGTTTAAAATATCAGGAATGAAACGATTTTTTCTTGCTTTTTCTCGTTCAAACTCTTCCATATCTTCTGGAGGATATTCTGATGTAGTAAAAACTGTATATATAATACTTACTAAAAACACAAATGCACCAATTGCAAAAGCTACTTTAACAGACATTGGTATAATTCCTGAATCCGCAGTATTACTTACACCAAGTTGCGAAACCATCCAAGGTAAATTACTTGCAATCCAAGTGCCTATTCCAATTATTAATGTTTGTACTACAAATCCGTAGGAGCGTTGAGAGTCAGGTAACTTATCTGCTACTAATGCTCTAAAAGGTTCCATCGAAATGTTTATTGAAGCATCCAAAATCCATAAAAATCCTGCAGCAATCCAGAGGGCTGGAGAATGTGGTACAAAAAACAAAGCCAAAGAACTTAAAATAGCACCAATTAAAAAGTAAGGGCGGCGGCGTCCCCATCTTACACTCCAAGTTCTGTCGCTCATATAACCAATAATTGGTTGTATTAGTAAACCTGTTAAAGGTGCAGCTATCCAAAGCAAAGGAATAGCATCTTTCTCTGCTCCAAGTGTTTGAAAGATACGAGACATGAATGCGCCTTGTAAGGCAAATCCAAATTGAATTCCCAAGAAACCGAAACTCATGTTCCAGATTTCCCAAAAACCTAATGTACGCTTTTGCATAATTGCATGATTAAATTAATACTATTTGATAAGCGAAAAGATTTATCAAAACTTATGTGAGAAGTGAAAATATAAGTTCTGATTTAGTGGTAAAGATATAAAAGTTTTTAAAATTTAAAAGATTTTTATTTATTTGGTAGAATCTCTTTCATTAAGTTCGGTCTCAATTACTACAGTTTTACGTCAGCAAAAAGTGAACTTTAAGGGGGTTCGTAATGATGTTACAAAATTAATGATTTTTAATGGGGATTAAAAAAAACTCTTTATAATTACCCTTTTAATGTAGAATTAAAAGCAGATATTAAAATTGTTTCATTAAATAAATTTTCTTTACTGAAATAGAAACCTTTGTTTTCTCCAACAATCCTAAAAAAAAGCAATTTCAAATGCATTCGATATATCGAATAAAGAATTATTTAATTTTTAATTATTTTTAAGTCATCACAAATATTCATAATATATAAAGGTCTAAAAGAAGACCCCCAGTCCTACAAGGCAAAATAAGTGATTTTCTCAATATACCCCTGACTTTTTAGACAGAATCTCAAAATCACAGCCTTTTTTTTAAACCTATCTATTCTTAAATGTTTATATTAGCGGTATTGAAAATGTTAGCATATCTTGTAAGAACACAGTAGTCTAACATTTAGAATCTCCAACTACTTATCCAAAAAGCAGTTCAAAATTAAATACAGGGGTGTTTTTAGGGGAATTATTAAATATAAAAATCGTTAAATAGCTAATTTTTAACTATATAACGATTTTATTTTGTACGGCTGAAGGGAGTCGAACCCCCACACCTTTCGGCACTAGATCCTAAGTCTAGCGTGTCTACCAATTCCACCACAGCCGCAAAATTGTGCGTGCAAATATAAGCATTAGTTTGAATATACAAATAGACCTATTTAGGAATTAATAATATTCAATTTTGTACTTTTGAGTAAAATTAAAATACTGTTATGAACAACATTCAACTCTACATAAATCAACATAAAGATAGATTCTTAAGTGAACTGATCGAGCTCTTAAAAATCCCTTCAATAAGTGCCGATTCAGCCTATAATAATGACATCTTAAAAGCTGCCAAAGCAGTTAAAACAAGCTTACAAAATGCTGGTTGCGATACTGTAGAAATTTGTGAAACAAAAGGAAACCCGATAGTTTATGGCGAGAAAATTATTGACAAAAATCTGCCAACCATTTTAGTCTATGGTCATTATGATGTGCAACCTGCTGACCCATTGGATTTATGGGATTCTTCCCCTTTTGAACCAATTATAAAGAAAACAAAATTACATCCTGATGGTGCCATTTTTGCTCGTGGTGCTTGCGACGATAAAGGGCAAATGTATATGCACATTAAAGCCTTGGAATTTATGACCTCAACAAATCAGTTACCTTGTAATGTAAAATTTATGATTGAAGGCGAAGAAGAAGTTGGAAGCTCTAACCTTTCTATATTTGTGAAAGAAAATCATTCGAAATTACAAAACGATGTGATATTAATTTCAGATACAGGAATGATAGCCAACGACACTCCTTCAATTACAACTGGACTACGCGGTTTAAGTTATGTTGAAGTCGAAATTACAGGTCCAAATAGAGATTTACATTCAGGTTTATATGGAGGTGCAGTAGCCAATCCAATTAATATCTTAACCAAAATGATTTCGTCGCTACATGACGAAAACAACCGTATTACAATTCCTGGATTTTACGATAAAGTTGAAAATCTTTCAGAAAAAGAACGCAATGAAATGGCAAAAGCACCTTTCTCATTAGAAGAATATAAAGCTGCATTAGATATTGATGCTGTTTATGGAGAAACGGGTTATACTACCAACGAGCGAAATTCTATCAGACCAACTCTGGACGTAAACGGAATTTGGGGAGGTTACACTGGCGAAGGCGCAAAAACGGTTATTGCAAGTAAAGCTTACTCTAAAATATCGATGCGATTAGTACCAAATCAAGATTGGATAGAGATTACCGAATTGTTTACAGCACATTTTAAAAGCATAGCACCAAAAGGCATTACTGTAAAAATTACACCTCATCATGGTGGACAAGGTTATGTAACTCCTACAAATAGTATTGGTTATCAGGCTGCAAGTAAAGCTTATGAAGAAACCTTTGGAAAAATTCCAATTCCGCAACGTAGTGGAGGAAGTATTCCAATTGTGGCATTGTTTGAAGAAGAACTAAAAAGCAAAACCATTTTAATGGGATTTGGTTTAGATAGCGATGCTATACACTCTCCAAACGAACATTTTGGCATTTTTAATTTTTTAAAAGGTATTGAAACCATTCCGTTGTTCTTCAAATATTTTACAGAGTTTTCTAAATAAGTAAGTTGGAATGAAAATTAAAATCATAGAAAAATATAAAAACTGGATTGGTTTAAGAATAAACTCTCCGCTTCATAAAGGCAAAAACAAAAATTACGTATTCATTCATATAAATAAAACCGCAGGAACGAGTATTATTAACATTATAGGAAAACCCTTCCGAAAACATCTTACTGTAAAAGATGTGATTCATGTTATTGGTCAGAAAAAATGGGATGAAGCCTATAAATTTACAGTAATTCGAAATCCGTGGGATAAAGTTGTGTCACATTATAAGCATAATATTAAAATGAATGTCACCAATATGGCTAAAAAGAAAATAGAATTTAAAGATTGGGTAGCTTGTACTTATGTCGAACCAAAAAATAAATTCTATTACAATAGAGCACAGATGTTTTTCCCTCAAGTAGAATGGCTTAAAAACAACGAAGGAAAAATAGATATTGACAAAATTATTCGATTCGAAAACCTAAATGAAGGCATAAACGAGGTGTTTAAAACTTTAGAAATTGAACACAAATTGCAACATCTTAATAGAACTTATAGAACCAATTATCGCGATTTTTATGATGACCAAACCAAACATATAGTTACTGATTGGTTTCATGAAGATATTAAGGAATTTAGTTACACCTTTTAAGAACCAATCTTTAATTTATCTTTTTGTTAACATTCTTTTTTGCTCTACGTTTGTAGAATTAAAATATATAATATGAAATTATCCAAAACTGAAGAACAATTAATGCAACATCTCTGGAAGCTTGAAACTGCTTTTATGAAAGATTTACTTAAAGCATATCCTGAACCAAAGCCAGCAACCACAACAGTCGCGACTTTACTGAAACGAATGGACATGAGAATTATAATGTTGTGAAAGCAGGGCAAAAACAAATGGCGTTAATAAACACCAACTCACGCTATTTACACGAAAATATAAATACTCTAGCTGAAGAACTCATTGCAACTTTACCATCAGAGTTAAACGTTTTGCACTTTGTAAATTCAGGAAGCGAAGCCAATGAGCTCTCTATTAGAATGGTAAAAGCAGTTACTGGAGAATGCGATATAATAGCATCGGAAGCGGGTTATCACGGAAATGCTAATATATGTATTGATATTAGTTCGTACAAGTTTGATGGTAAAGGAGGTCAAGGCGCACCCGTATACATACATATTTTCCCATTACCTGACGCTTTTAGAGGGAAATACAGAGGTGAAAATACTTGTGGACACTATGGTAAACGAAGTTCAAAAACAGATTGATAACGTTCATGAAAAAGGACGTGGTGTTGGAGCTTTTATTATTGAACCTATTATAAGTTGCGGCGGACAAATAGAATTACCAGAAGGTTTTTTAACCAAATCTTATGAATATGTAAGAGCAGCCGGCGGACTCTGTATTTCTGATGAAATACAAGTAGGCTGTGGCCGGCTAGGAAAAACATTTTGGGGTTTCCAATTACATAATGTTGTTCCAGATATTGTGACCATAGGAAAACCATTAGGTAATGGCCATCCAATAGCTGCTGTGGCTTGCACTCAAGAAGTAGCTGATAAATTTGCCAATGGCATGGAATACTTTAACCCCTTTGGTGGTAATCCTGTGTCTTGTGCCATTAGTATAGAAGTATTAAGAACGATTAAACGAGAAAAGCTTCAGGAAAATGCGTTAAAAATTGGTGAATTTTTAAAGTTTGAATTAAAAGAATTAGCTATTGAATTTCCGATAATTGGAGATATTCGTGGACAAGGTTTATTTTTGGGAATAGAATTAGTAGATTCTCAAATGAATCCACTTGTAGCACAAACAGATTATCTGGCAAACAGAATGAAAGACCATGGGATTTTAATAAGTATAGATGGACCTGATTACAACGTAATAAAAATTAAACCACCTATGGTCTTTACTAAAAAAAATGCTGAAGAATTACTATTTTATTTGCGAAAGATCTTTGCTGAAGATTTAATGTTATCTTATAAATGAAAATTAAATGAAGGATCGTTTAATATTGAGTATAAAACAAAAGTTCATTTCAGAATTTAATTCGGAGCCCCTTCTCGTATTTTCGCCCGGACGTATTAATCTTATTGGTGAGCATACCGATTATAATGACGGTTTTGTGTTTCCGGCTGCTATAGATAAAGGTATTGTTGTGGCAATACATTACAGCGATGAACATTTTTCTTCTGTACTTGCTTATGATGTCAATGAACAATTAGATTTTTCATTAGAGCATATACAATCTCTAAAAAACGGAGGCTGGAAAAATTATGTATTAGGTGTAGTTGCCGAAATTCGGAAAAAAGACAAACACCTTGGCAACTTCAAACTTGTTTTTGGTGGAAATATTCCAATTGGCTCAGGATTATCCTCTTCGGCAGCCTTGGAAAACAGTATTGTTTATAGCCTAAATGAATTATTTCAGTTAGGTCTGACAAAAAACGAAATGATTGCCATCTCACAAAAAGCAGAGCACAACTATGTAGGTGTAAAATGTGGCATTATGGATCAATATGCAAGTATGTTTGGTGTAAAAAATAGTGCTTTACTTCTGGATTGCAGACATATTAAATCAACTAATTTTAAAATTGACTTTAAGGACTATGATATTCTTCTTATCAATACAAATGTTAAACATAGTTTAGCTGAAAGCGCCTATAATGAAAGACGTGCAACTTGCGAAAAGATTGTATCGCTTTTAAATATTAAAAGTCTAAGAGATGCTTCTGAAATTGATTTACTTTCAATTAAAGATCAAATTCCAGAAGAAGATTATCAAAAAGTGCTTTATGTGATTCAAGAAAATCAACGCGTACTTGAAGCTTCAAAAGCTGTCCAAAATAATGATATTAAACTGCTGGGGAAATTATTTTATGACTCACATCATGGCTTACAACATCAATACCAAGTAAGTTGTGATGAATTAGATTTTTTAGTAGAGGCAACAAAAGATAATGACACTATTATTGGCGCCCGAATGATGGGAAGCGGTTTCGGTGGTTGCACGATAAACCTTATTAAAAAAGGTGATATTTTAGATTTTTCTAATTTTATAAAAGAAGGCTTTAAAAACAAGTTTAAAACTGATTGTACTATTTATAACGTGAACTTATCACAAGGAACATACGTAATTAAATCTTAATACCATGAAACGAACATTAATAAATTTTAAAAATACATTCACAAAAAGGAATGTTTAAAATTTTTAATGAGAGAGCGAAACGGTTGCGCACGTTCTCAATTATATAATTAATTTATTATCAAGTATTAACTAAAATTTAAACCTGTGAAAAAATTAATCCTTTTACTTTGCCTGTCAATGCAAATATTCTCTTGTTCTCAAACTACCGAACGAAAAGATAAAGACGAAATAATTTCGATAATGAAGACTCAGGAAAAAGCATGGTCTAATCATGATCTAGAGGGATTTATGCAAGGATATTGGAAAAATGATTCCTTAAAATTTTATGGTAGTAGTGGTTTGACTTATGGATGGGATAAAACACTGGCCAATTATAAAAAAGGGTATCCTACGAAAGACCATTCAGGTACTTTAACCTTTAAAATTAAAGATATTTCTAAAATTAATAATAAATCCTACTTCGTAATGGGAGAATATTATTTAAAACGAAACATTGGAGATGCCAATGGTGTGTTTATGATTATTTTTAAAAAGATAAATGGCGAATGGAAAATTATAGCTGATACATCCTGTTAACATTATGAATTATATTACCAGAAAAGCAACTTTAGAAGATTTACCTACCCTTTTAAAATTTGAACAAGGTGTTATCGAAACAGAACGCCCAATGGATCCAACCATAAAAGATGGTAAAATTAGCTATTATGATATTTCCGAAATTATAACCAATGAAAATTCCGATGTCTTTGTGGTAGAAATTAATAATGAAATTGTTGCTTCAGGTTATGTGAAAATTAAGAGTGACAGACATTATTTAAAACATAAAAAACAAGGATATTTAGGTTTTATGTTTGTTCCAAAAGATCAAAGAGGAAAAGGAGCAAACAAGCTTATTATAGATGCTTTGCTAAAGTGGTGTAAAGAACGAGACGTTTTTGAAATTAGACTCGACGTTTATGATGTTAACTTACCTGCCATTAAAGCTTATGAAAAGGTTGGATTTAAAAAACACATGATTAAAATGAGGTTGAATCTTCAAGACTT
>Ga0066369_10000895_pt1 | contig 12464 bp, 8 predicted proteins | sample Knorr_S7_td_Bott_FD_70972 | JGI IMG/M metagenome (GOLD analysis project Ga0066369, IMG submission 70972) | Marine microbial communities from Southern Atlantic Ocean transect - Knorr_S7_td_Bottom_ad_4513_LV_A | ecosystem: Environmental > Aquatic > Marine > Oceanic | place: Southern Atlantic ocean... | reverse complement strand
GTACGGAGATAATACGAAAGCCGCGCTGCTGACTAGAGGTATGAGAGAAATATCACTTTTAGGGACTGCTATGGGATCGGATGGCAAAACATTTCAAGGATTGAGTGGCATCGGAGACTTAATTGTTACATGTCTTAGCCAACATAGTCGTAATCGAATGGTTGGACAAGCTATTGGAGAAGGGAAGTCATTAGGCAAAGTTCTTGGTGAAATGCAGATGGTGGCAGAAGGAGTCAAGTCTGCAAAATCAGTTCACCAACTTAGACAAAAATTCAAAGTCAATATGCCAATTTGTGAAGCAGTATATCAAATATTGTTCGAAGAGAAAGATCCGAAACAATCCGTAATTGACCTTATGACCAGAGAACTAAGAAAAGAAGATTGAAAAGAACATCTTTTAATATTTCAATTTTTGCTCAAGTAATATCTTAGCGCCTGCCTTTATATTTAAATGAATAGATTTATTGTACTATGACAACCCAAAAACGAAAACTTGCTGCAATTGTATTTACAGATATTGTCGGATTTACCAAACTGTCTGCTGAAAATGAACCGGCGGCTCTTTCCCTTTTAGATAAGCAACGTGAACTCCTGCAACCCATTGTTCAATCTCATAATGGAGAATGGCTTAAAGAAATAGGAGATGGGTTGCTGTTATCTTTTGGAAGCAACAGTGATGCGGTGAACTGTGCCATAGCAATTCAGACTGCTGTGAAAGATGTAGAAAACCTGATACTCCGCATTGGAATTCATCAGGGGGAAGTGGTTTTCCAAGGGGGTGATATTATTGGGGATGATGTGAATATTGCTTCCCGTATTGAGCCGTTTTCTGCTCCAGGTGGGGTTGCCGTTTCAGGTCGGGTGAATGCCGCACTGGAAAGGGATCCTGAATTTGAGACTGTTTATCTTGGCAAACCCGCTTTGAAGGGCGTGTCTCAAGAGGTAAAGGCCTATTGTATCGTTTCTCACGATCTCCCCCAAACCGACCTATCTCAAGTAACTGCAAAACTCGAAAAGAAAACACCGATCTGGTATTTTGCAGTTCCTGCATTGTTGGTCATTGCCATTGCAGCCTATTTCATTATGCCTAAAAAACCATCAGTCATTTCTATGGCAGTCATGTATCTGGAGATCAGTGGAAATGAGGAAGATCAATATCTGGAGACCATGACAGAAGATTTGATCTTTGATCTTTCCAGTGCTCTTCCTGGAAAGTTAAAGGTATCTGAAGCTGCAACAGTAAGAAAATTTAAAAACACCGATCTGGAAATATCAGATCTTGCTAAAAGTTTAGGTGTTCAATATATTTTTAAGAGCAGCCTTCAAAGATATGGCGATGGATATAATTTGCGATGTAGGCTAGTTGAAGCTAATACCGGTACCGACAAATTGCTAAACAAGTGGTTTATCGAAGGGAATAGTTTGCAATCCATTGTAGGTGTACTTGTTGAAAACATAATAGGCGGTCTGGATATTGCCATTGCTGGTGAATTAACAAAAAATGAATACGATCCTGAAGCCTATCAACTTTATCTGAAATCAAAAGACTTATATGCACGGAGTGATGATCACGAAACAAATCTAAAAGCAATCGACCTGATGAAGAATGCTATTGAGTTGGATGATAAATTGATCGCTGCCCAGCTTAAACTGGGACAAATGTATTACGATAACGGTGAATATGAAGAAGCAGAAAACCTTTATGTGAGATCTCTGAAAAAAAGCAGGCAGTTGGAAAATAATACCAATATCGCTGAATCACTGCGAAAACAGGGCCAGTTGTTCAGGAAACAGCGCCAAAATGAAAAAGCGTTAGAAAAATTCAATGAAGCATTATCAATATCAACAGTGATGAATGATAAAAACAGTATGGCGAAAATAATGAATAGTATTGCGATCCTGTACTATAATACAGAACGCTTTGATGATGCACTGGAATATTGGCTCCAGGCGTTTACCATAGCCAAAGAATTTGATGATAAACTGAAAATATCAAAGTATTTAAATAATATCGGTATTTGGTACTGGAAAGATTATGATTATTCTAAAGCCATTGAATATTATGACAAAAGCCTGGCCATCAAAGAAGAACTTGGCGACACCCGAAATTATGGTAAAACACTTAATAATTTGGGAGAGGTTTACTATGATATGGGAGACTTCTCCAGTGCTACAGATTACTTCAATCAAAGTATATCCATAAAAGAAAAATTGAATGATAAAAAAGGATTAAACTCAACTTTATTTAATCTTGGTGAAGCACAGATCTATAATGCAAACTATCAGGATGCCCTTGCTAATTTTCGGAAATCTTTATCCATCTCCCTTAATTTGGAAGATTTTTACCAAATATCTTTGGGATATAAAGGGCTTGGTATTGCATACTTCAATCTTTCCAATTATGACAGTGCATCTTATTATTTTGGAAAAGCAGACAGTATTATTGTGGATTTTCCAGTTGAAAGGTTACCAACTCTTTCTTGGTTGGCAGTCACATCTATGACGGGCGGCCAAAAGACAAAAGCCTTAAATTATATTCAAAGTTTCAATGACATCTTTGATCAAACTGACCCGAAACGCAAGGACATCATTACATTGAATTGGAATATGTATCAGGCTCATGTATTAAATGGTAATAAAAAATCTGCAAAGGAATATTTAGAGAATTCCTACTTGGAATTGAAATCACGGTCAAAAAACATCAAAAATAAAACCGACCGAAACCAATATCTGTCCGTACAACTGCATCAGGATATTTCTAAAGCATGGAATAAATAAAATATTATTATTATATTATTTGGCACCAAAGAGGCCATTATGAATCAAATAGTTATTCTCTCCATCCTTTTTTCCACCCTTTCCGCAACCACCATCCACGTTCCATCGGACTATTCAACCATCCAGGCAGGCATTGATGCCTCCGCGGATGGCGATACGGTGCTGGTTGCACAGGGGACATACTCCGAGAACCTAATTCTTGCAAATGAGATAGTCCTTGCCAGCCACGCCATATATGATGATCTTGATTCGGATTGGGTCAATAATGAAAATATAAATAACACTATAATAAGTGGAATCCTAACTGGGAGTTGTCTGGTTATTCGTGACGGGAATATTGAACCGACGGTTATTGGCTTTACATTCCAGGATGGAACCGGAACATCCATGTTAATAACTAACGATTGTGCTCAGAAACAAGAACGTTCCGGGGGAGCTATCCTGATCTATAAAGCTTATCCAACGATTAATTACAATCGTTTCATGGATAATGGGTTTTCAGGCGAAGAAGGGCAAAATACTGCAAATGGTGGTGCTATTTCTCATTTAAGTGATGAAGACATTGAGTTTGATGAGGACAGGAATAATTCAAGCCAAAGTAATAATACAAACCGCGACATTCCCACTACCTTAAATATTCAATATAATTATTTTGAAAATAACAGCAGTGGTGATGGGGAGAATTTTTATTCTAATGGCTATGAAGGATCAATTGATGTGAGCAACAGTGTATTTGAAAACATAGACTGTGAATCAAATAGTGTAAATGAATTCGTACTTAGATCATTAGAAAATGAAGCAGATTACGTTCAAAATGAAATATCCGGTAGTTGTATAGAATCCAATTCATTTTATGTATCTATTGCTGGTGATGATAATAATGATGGCACAGAGACAGATCCATTAAAAACGATCGGACACGCTCTAACTCTTGTAAAAGATGCCGAAACTGTTACCACTATTAATCTTAGTTCAGGTGTTTACTCACCATCAACCACTGGTGAAAATTTTCCAATTGTAGTTCCAAATAATGTTCACTTAATAGGCAGTGAGTACACAATTTTAGATGCAGAAGCGGATGCAAATAAAGAAGCAGCTGTTATGATCATAAAAGAAGTTGAAAATGTAAGAGTAGCAAATTTGACCTTAACCGGTGGCTATTCTGAAGGGCATGGGTGTACAGGAGGTGGAGGACTCTTGATCACTGCTAATGACATGTTTAATGGTGATGGTACCAGTTCTGCCTGGACGGGCGTAGTAATTGAAGATGTGATCATTGAAGATAATTGGTCACATAATGGTGGTGGCTTATCTATATATCGGTCGAACGGTTCTGTTTTAAACAATGTTATCATAAGAGATAATGCTTGTAGCGCGTTTGGTGGAGGAGTCTTCACATACGGTTCTACTGTTAATATGACAAATGTGACCGTTACTGGAAATAACAACTTGGCCGGTACCGCACAAGGTGGTGGGATGATGATGTCTATTACTGGCGGCACACTAGATAATATGACCATAACAGATAATGAAGGGTGCTGTGGTGGTGGTGGTGTATGGACCAATGGGAATAATTGTACCTGGGTGATGACAAACTCCATCATTAGTGGAAATAGTAGTGACTGGGGTGGGGGATTAGCTGTACTCGGTGGCGATGTAACAGGTGCAGAACCAACTCTTATAAATGTTACCATTAGTAATAATACAGCATCTAGTAACGGGGGAGCTGTCTGGACAGTGGATGCAAGTCCCACTTTTGAAAATTGTACATTTACTGGAAATACTGCATTGGCTGATGGTATGGGCGGCACGTTTTGGTTAATGGGTGTAGGTGATCCTTCCCTGACCGATTGTCTTATTAGTGAGAACACAGCGCCATACGCAACCGCTGGAATATGGTCAATGAGTGTTACAACTTTAAATTTGACGCGTGTCACAATTGCTGATAATTCTGGTGAGTGGAATCCCGGGGTATTCATATCAGATGCTTATGATGATGGTTCACATACACCTGCAACTCTAACAAATTGTACAATTACTGGAAATTCATCTTCTAATGGCAGCACAATACGAGCTACATACGGTGGTCATATTGATGTAATTAATTCAATTATCTGGGACAACGCTACTCCTGCGGAAGTGAGTATAGCAAGTGGTTCCGTTGATATTATTTACAGCGATATAGACGGTGGATGGGGTGGAGAAGGTAATATTACTGCAGATCCACTTTTTGTAGATGCTGATAATGGTGATTTTACATTACAAGGTGGTTCACCATGCATTGATGCCGGAATAGCCGACCTGGATGGGGATGGGACGGAAGATATCACTGATTATTTCGGTGATATGCCCGATATGGGCGCATTTGAATTTCTGACTGCAGTTTCAGGACTTCAATATTTTATTCAGGATACATACGTGATCTTGGCCTGGGATCCTTTTGCAGATGTTCAATATTATTTACTTGAACGATCCACTGATCCGCTCTTTACAACAGATGTTGTATCAAATTACTTAACTCAAAACACGTATACTGATGAAGACCTAGAATTTGATGTTGAATATTTTTACAGAGTGGCGGCATTTGTTGGTTATTGGACAGGTTGGTCTAACGTGGTGTCCGTGATGTTAGAAAGTGTGGGAATTGCCGAAAGTGATGGACTACCAACGACTTATGCGGTCCATCAAAACCATCCAAACCCGTTTAATCCTGTAACAACCCTTCGTTATGATCTCCCGGAAGATGCCCAGGTTAATATCACCATCTACGATATGATGGGCAGAGTCGTCAAGAATCTGGTTAATGTTCACCAAAATGCCGGCTATAAATCAATCCAGTGGAATGGGACGAATGACGCCGGTCAGCCGGTATCGGCAGGTGTTTATCTTTATACGCTTCAGGCCAGCGAATTCATGCAGACAAAAAAGATGATTCTTTTGAAATAGAATTACCCTTTCTACAATGGAAAACCCCGTATCCTGATCTTACCGAAGGACGGGGTTTTTTATTTTAGGATACAAGGGGCTAATAATGCCGGACATTGGTACTTTTTTTGAAAAATAAAAGGGGTAAATTTGCTGGCTAAATTTGAGAGACTCTCGTCATAAATAAGAATTTACCCTCGTAGTTCAATGGATAGAACAAGTGCCTCCTAAGCATTAGATGCAGGTTCGATTCCCGCCGAGGGTACATAATTAACAAATTATTTAATAAGGAAAAGTATGTTAAAACCCAAAAAAGAAATTACAAGAAAGGAAATTCAAAGGGATCCTTTTTTAGAAACAATTGATCAGACTCAAAGTCATCTACAAGATAACAAATCTGTTTATATGAAGATAGGTGCTGGATTAATCATTTTTTTATTAGCGTTTAATGTAATCGCCAATAAAAGATCAAAACTTAGCATGGATGCAAATGGTGCTCTGGGGCAAGCGCTTATTGCGTTAGATCGTGGTGATTTAAGTAATGCTCAATTCCAGCTCGAAACACTCATGTCAAAATATGAAGATACGGAAAGTGCCGAAATCGCTGGCTACCATCTTGGGAAATTGTATTATGATTCAGGGAATTCTAAAGATGCGAAAATATATTTAAACCAGTATTTAAATGACCAAACTGTTGATATTATGGTTTCATCCACTGCTTTAATGTTGGCAAATATTTCGGAAAAAGATGGAAATGCTCAAGAAGCTTTATCATTTTTAGAAAAAGGTATTAAAATGAGCATCGATACTCATACCCATAGGATACTGACATTAGAGAAGGCAAAACTTATTCTTTCTCAGGGGGATGAAGAACAAACGAAGGCTTTAGCTAAAGGTGTTCTTTCAGAAAAAAATGTTACCCCCGTACAAAAGCAAGTTGCTGAAGAATTGCTGGGTAAAATATCCGGCTAAATTATTGTTTCGCAGTTTGATTTCCTGTAAATTTGCAGGCTGAAGAGCGGGTCAAGAGCCCGCTTTTCTTTTGTCTGAAATGAACAAATTGATAAATATCATAGAAAATTATTTGGAATCTGATTTGGTTTTGATGGATGTTCAAGAAAACACACGCGGGAATTTTATTCGTGTTGTTGTAGATGCTGAACGTCCCGTTACCCTATTTGATACAACAGAACTCTCTCGAAAATTGAGAGATGATAGCGAGATAGATTCACGGTTTCCAAATGGGTTTCGAATTGAAGTGACAACTCCAGGATTGGATCAATCTTTACAGCGCCCATTCCAATTTAGAAAAAACATGGATAGAGAATTAAAGGTGACATATATGGATGGAGATATTGATCGCACCATTTGTTGCAAAGTATTAGGTGCGGATGATAAAACGGTCCATTTAAAAGAAAACGATATGGAGTATAATTTGTCTTATAGTCAGATTAAATCAGCAAAAGTTAAAATATCATTCAAATAATGCCTGGGAGTTGTTTTGGTTAATAGAGAGCTAATTGAAGTTTTTTCAGAGATTGCACGGGAAAAAAATGTAGAACGTTCAGAACTTGCAAAAATTCTTGAAGATTTATTTCTTTATGTCATTGAGAAGGAATATGGTGATTCATCTCATTGTAGTTGCATTGTAAATCTTGATAAGGGTGAAATTGAAATATATGCAGAAAAAACTATTGTAGACGAAATTGATGATTATAAAGTTGAAATTACATTAGAAGAAGCAATTGCAAAAGAGCCGGATGCAGCAGATCTTGAAGTGGGTGATTCATTTGTTGAAGTAATTGATCCAAGGGTTTTTGGTAGACGGCTTGTGACAACAGCAAAACAATATTTTGCACAAAGATTACGTGATCTTGAAAGGAATTATATTTACGAGGATTATGCGAATCGAATTGGGGAAATAATCATTGGCGTTGTTCACCAAGTTCAAAGAGATAGCCTATATATAAATATTGAACAGGCAGAACTTCGGATGCCTAAAACTGAACAAATACGATCCGAGAGATATCGACGAGGTGATACAATCAGAGCAATCATCAAATCTGTCGAGGTGACGCCTAAAGGACCCGATATCATTGTCTCCAGAAGCGATAACCATTTTCTATTTAAATTATTTGAAATGGAAGTTCCTGAAATTGAAGATGGAATAATCGATATAGCATCCATAGCAAGAAATCCAGGAGAGCGAGCTAAAATTATTGTACGCTCAAATGATAAACGCATCGACCCAGTAGGAGCTTGTGTTGGGATGAGAGGGAGCCGAATTCAGGCAATTGTTCGCGAACTTAATAATGAAAAAATTGATATAGTAAATTTCAGTGAACAAGCGGAAATACTGGTTAGTAGAGCCTTATCACCTGCAAAACCTGTTCAATTGTTTATTGATGACGATAAAAAATACTGTGTAGCATTATTTGAAGATGAAAATCTCGATGCAGCTATTGGTAGAAATGGAATGAATATCAATTTGGCATCAAAAATTACTGATTATAGAATAGATGCGTATGGTGTAAAGCAATATGAAAGAATCCAAGAAGATCAAAAAACGATGCTATCTGATATAGATGGAGTTCCACCCAAAGCAGCAAAAAGTCTCGAGAAAGTAGGGATTAATATTGTATCTGAATTACTTGATGCAGACATGGATAATTTGTTATCAACTAAAGGTGTCACTGAAGATTTATTAGACGAAATCTATGAGGCTGTTCAATCATTTGTAGAACGAGAGCTTGAAATAGAAGATGTTGAAGAATTAGATTTGAGTGTACTTGATCAAGACGATAATAATGATTCTAAATCTGAAGAAAATGAAAGTGACAATTCATTAAATGATACAGAAGAAGCTCCTGCAAAAAAGATTGACGCCAATGATGAAAGTGATACATCCCAAGATGAAAAGGAAGTAATCTCAGATGATAAACCCGTAACAGAAAAAGCAGAATAAATCATGGCAAAACTTCGGATATTTCAAATTGCTAAAACCCTAAACATCTCTCACACAGATATTTTAAGTTTTTTAAAGTCTAAAAAAGTTGATATATCAAGTCATATGTCACCTGTTGATGAATCCATTCATAATATGATTATGGATGAATTTTCCTATGATAAAGAACAGGTTGATCGTTTTAGAAAAGAACAAGTCCGAAAAGAAATTCATGATAGCAGAATAAAAGAACAACAAAGTACTACAAAAAAACTAGAACTTCTTTCCTTATCTGAACAGCGTGAGTTGGAAAAAAAGGAATCTGAAAAACGAGAACTAGACCTTGAAGCTGAAAAAAACCGAATCGATGAAGAATTAAGAAAAAAAGACGCAGATATTGAAAAAAGGAAAATAGACACAAATGAGAGAATTCGTGTACAAGAAGTCAAAGAGAAAGAACATAAAAGTGCATCCAGTAAAAAAGCAAAAGAGCTGAAGAAAAAATTCAAGTCAAATAAAAAACTTCGATCTATCAATCTTAGAGATATCCAATCTGAGATAGGAGCTGGAACGAGTAAAAAGCCGTCAGCCAACAGTGGGAAAAAAAATGAGCAGGTACATAAATCTGTAAAAACAAAGGTAAAAGGTATCTTGGCAAAGATGGATACCAAAACCAAGAAAAAAGTTCATAGAAGAGATAAAACTCAGGATGAAGAAATAGTACTTGATCCGTCTGAAAGAGAAAATATTAAAGTTGCTGAATTCTCTAATGTTGAAGAATTAGGTAAAATATTCGAAGTCACATCTAGTGACATAATTCAAACATGTATCGAATTGGGAATGTTGGTTACAAAAAACCAACGGATAGATTGGGATGTCATTGAACTTCTAGCAGATAATTATGGATATGTTGCAGAAAAGATGGCTGATATTGGAGAAGAATTATTTTCCATTGAAGAAACTGAAGAGGACATAGCAAATGCAGTTCCTCGTTCTCCAATTGTTACTGTTATGGGTCACGTTGACCATGGTAAAACAAGTCTATTAGACCATATTAGAGAAACAAATGTTGCCGAAGGTGAATCTGGTGGAATTACACAACATATTGGGGCATATAAAGTTCAATACAATGATCGTACGCTCACATTTTTAGATACGCCGGGTCACGAAGCATTTACTGCCATGCGTGCAAGAGGTGCTCAGGTAACCGATATAGTCATTTTAGTGGTTGCTGCAGATGATGCAGTTATGCCACAAACTATTGAGGCAATCAGTCATACGAAAGCTGCAGGTGTCCCTATGATTGTAGCTATCAATAAAATGGATAAACCTGGCGCCGATCCTGAAAAAGTTCGACGTTCATTATCTGAACATGAAGTATTAACTGAATCTTGGGGTGGAAAAATTCAGGATATTGAAATTAGTGCAAAAACGGGCGCTGGCGTTGCATCTCTTATGGAAAGTATTCTTCTTGAAACAGATGTTCTCGAATTAAAAGCCAACAAAGATTGCATAGCTCGAGGTACTGTCATTGATTCAAGATTAGATAAAGGTTTAGGACCAATCGGAACAGTTCTTATTCAGAAAGGAACTTTAAAAATTGGAGACCCATTTATTTGTGGAGATTTCTCCGGAAAAGTTCGATCTATCATTAACGAACATGGGGAACGCTTAAAAGAAGCAGGACCTTCTGATGCTATTCAAATTCAGGGATATGATCAAGTTCCACAAGCTGCGGATTTATTTGCAGTTGTGGAAAATGAAAAAGAATTAAAACGAATATCAAGTGAACGTCAAAGAATACGCCGAGAAATTGCACATAAGAAAATAGCATTCTCATTAGATCATATGTCATCCTTGATAAAAGAAGGGACAGTCAAAACTCTTCCCATGGTGATTAAAGGAGACGTTGATGGATCTGTCGAAGCATTGGCAGAATCTTTGGAAAAGCTGAAAACTTCGGAAGTTGGCATTAAAGTCATTCATAAAGCAGTGGGTATGGTTACAGAATCCGATGTATTGCTAGCGGAAGCATCAAAAGCAGTCATTATTGGGTTTCATGTGCAAGTAAGCTCAAACGCTCGTTTACAAGCTCGTCAGGCTGGTGTTGATATTCGGACATATAATGTTATTTACCAAGCTGTAGAGGAATTAACATTGGCTCTAGAAGGAATGCTTGAACCAGATAGAATAGAGAGTAGCCTTGGTAAAGCTGAAGTCTTGACTCAGTTTAAAATTCCTAAAATTGGTTTTATTGCCGGGTGTAAAGTAATAGATGGCCTTATTATAAGAAATGGAAAGGCCCGGGTAACTCGCGATGGAGAATTACTTGCTGAAGGATTAATCAATTCTTTAAAACGCCATAAAGACGACGCAAAAGAAGTTAGAGAAGGACTTGAATGCGGTATTGGTGTAGAGGGTGTTAAAAAATTCCAAGAAGGTGATATAATCGAAGTTTACGAAATCCGTGAGGTGAAACGTAAATTAGAATTAAATTGAAATCAAACAAACCTTATAAAAGAATGGACCGTGTAGGAAATCAGGTCCTAGATATCTTAGGTGGCATTCTTACAAAAAATATAAATCTTTCCCACTTAGGATTTGTAACATTCACTTCAGTTGATGTTGCCCCAGATTTACGTACAGCGAAAGTATTTTACAGTGTACTAGGACGTAAAAAATCTGATAAAGAAATCAATATTGCTATTAACCAAAAAAGAAAAGCATTTAAAAAATTCATGGGGCCAGAGCTCCATTTAAAGAATATACCTGACCTTCATTTTTATTATGATGAAAGTATCGTTTATGGCGATAAGATTAATAAACTTCTTCACAGGCTCGATTTAAGAAAAGATGTAGATGATTCTGAACATTCATAAGCCAATTGGTTGGACGTCGTTCGATGTTGTAAAAAAGATTCGTGGAATAGTTCATGAGAAAAAAGTAGGACATGGCGGAACTTTAGATCCTTTTGCTGAAGGTGTATTAATTATTGGAACGGGGAAAGATACAAAACAACTTTCTACGATTACTGCAGAAGACAAATCATATACTGCCACCATCCAACTAGGTGAAATAACAAATACACTGGATACGGAAGGCCATATCATTGAAACAAAATCCATACCTGAATTATCACGGGATAAAGTTGAACAAGTATTGTCTTCTTTTCTCGGTAGTTCATATCAAACACCGCCTATGTTTTCAGCAAAAAAAGTAAATGGGCAGCGTTTATACAAATTAGCAAGAAAAAATATTGTTGTAAAAAGAGAACCAGTGGAAATACATATTAAAGAAATGACCCTCAATGATTTTACCGATTCCACAATTACATTTTCTACTACTTGTTCCAAAGGAACTTATATCAGAGTATTGGGAAAAGAAATTGCTGAAAATTTAGGGACAGTGGGGTTCTTAAGAACCCTCCTGAGGACTCAAGTTGGCACCTTTTCGATTAATGAATCTAAAAGCATTAAAGAATTTGAAGATTTATGGAAATTATCCATCAAATAAATCATTTTAAACCACTTGCTGGTTCTGTTTTAACAATTGGCTCCTACGATGGAATACATCGTGGCCATCATGGAATATTAACCGCTGTAGTCAATCATGCACATGCAAGGAGTGTTCCATCAGTTTTAGTAACATTTGATCCGCATCCTAGGCATATTCTGGACCCATCAGGTGATAAGTTATCTCTAATCATGGGAATTGATCAAAAACTAGAGATTATTAAATCTCTTGGAATCGAAATCGTTTTTGTGATCAATTTCACAGAAATATTTTCAAAAATTTCTGCAACAGATTTTTTAAATAA
>Ga0066369_10000894_pt1 | contig 12481 bp, 12 predicted proteins | sample Knorr_S7_td_Bott_FD_70972 | JGI IMG/M metagenome (GOLD analysis project Ga0066369, IMG submission 70972) | Marine microbial communities from Southern Atlantic Ocean transect - Knorr_S7_td_Bottom_ad_4513_LV_A | ecosystem: Environmental > Aquatic > Marine > Oceanic | place: Southern Atlantic... | reverse complement strand
TGGAGGGTGGTCATGACGGTCTCGACACCGGTCTTGCCGGTGGTCTCGTGCCTGTCGACGGGAATGCCGCGACCGTTGTCTATAACGGTTATTGAGCCGTCGCCATGGATGGTGATGTCTACGTGGTCGCAGAAACCTGCCATCGCTTCGTCAACGGCGTTGTCTACGATCTCCCAGATGAGATGTTGGAGTCCGGACGGGCCGGTGCTGCCGATGTACATTCCTGGGCGAAGCCGTACGGCCTCGAGACCTTCGAGGACAGTGATATCGGAGGCGTCGTAACTCACCGGGTTGACCGGGGCCTGTGCCATCGAGTCTCCTTAGCAATAATTGGGCGCGCTCGTCGGGGTCCCGGGGCGAGAATCCGGGGCGAAAATGGACGCGTGACGTTTCTGATGCGGATGGTGTTTGACGGGGTGTCGATTTCCGGATCAGCGTTGCATCGCCGAGTACCCTGCCCATCGGGCCGAGCCTCGCGCGCGCTCGTGCCTTATTGCCGGTACGCGACCGTCTAATCGTAACACAAACGTGGAGGCGAATCAAAAATTTGACCCCTTTAAATCGATGGCGAACAGAGTCTTGGAAGGGTCATTTCTTGTATGAATAACTTGACTGTCATCGGGAGCATTGTTGGATACCTGATTGTGGTCAATATGTGGTCCGCTGCACTCGTTTGGAGGGATAAACGTCACGCCAGGCTCGGCCGGCGCCGTATTCGGGAACGTACGTTGTACCTGTCTGCCTTCCTGGGAGGTTTCTTTGGCGGAGTCTGGGCGATGCGTGGTCTGCGTCATAAAACAGTGGAAAGTGCGTTTATCTGGCGTTACGCCGCCGCCGCGGTGGCACATCTGTCGATCTGGGGCATCGCAATCTGGCTGGCCCTTTGAAGACGCTTCTGGGGCGCCAAAAGAAACAGATTCCTGTAGGGGGATATAATCACCCCGCTCCGCGGGGATATCCGGCCCACAAAACGACCGGATTTCGGGATACTTCCCGATGGGTACCCGAATAACTCCCTATCGATTCCTAATAAATTCAAGGTGAGCACAACCTTTCAAAGCGCCTGAGGAGGCAGCTCTTGGCCATCGATAAAGATCTCTTGATGCTGATGCTCAGGCGCATGTGGACGATTCGACACTTCGAGGAAACGGTGATCGACATCTATGCCAAAGGGGAATTCGGCGGCGCCGCGCACCCGTATATCGGTGAAGAGGCTGTCGCCGTCGGGGCCTGCGTAGCCATGCAGGACACCGACTACATCGCCGGCAACCACCGCTCGCATGGTCATCCGCTTGCGAAAGGCGGAGATCCGAAGGGCGCCATGGCGGAGTTGCTTGGCCGTGTGGACGGCTACTGCAAAGGCAAGGGCGGCTCGATGCACCTGGCCGACTTCTCTATCGGGATTCTCGGGGAATCAGGAATCCTTGGGTCGTCGCTCCCGGTAGCGACCGGTGCGGCCCTGGCGTCCAAGATCAAGGGCGAGAACTTTATTTCGGCGGTGTTCTTCGGTGACGGAGCTTCCAACCAGGGCGCGTGCCACGAGTCGATGAACCTGGCGTCTGTCTGGAAGTTGCCGATCATCTTCATTTGCGAGAACAACCAGTACGCCGTAACAACATCGTACCGGGATACCGTTGCGGTGGAGCATGTGTCCGACCGCGCAAGCGCCTACAACATGCCTGGCGTGCTCGTAGACGGCCAGGACGTGGTCGCTATGTATGAGGCCGTCAGCGTGGCGATTGAGCGTGCCCGCGCGGGTGACGGGCCGAGCCTGATTGAGGGCCTCACCTACCGGTACGAAGAGCACTCGCTGGGCCTTGGACGGATTCGCCGTGGCGAGTACCGGCCGGAAGAGGAGATCGAGATGTGGCGGAAGCGTGACCCGATCGTGATCCATGAAAAGCGTCTGGTTGAACAGGGGATCGCAACGCAGGAAGAGTGCGATGCAGTGAAGGATGAAGTCAGAAAAGAGATTGACGATGCCCTTGAGTTCGCCCGAAATAGTCCGTTCCCGGAACCAGAAGATCTGTTCGACGACATGTTCGCGGACCCGATACCGCAGCCGTAGCCGGCCTAGAAATCTCCCGAATCATTTCAGGGTAAGTCGTCAATTTTCCGGGTGCGACCGGACGTAAAGCGAGTTTTAAGACCGTGCCAGAAACAGTATTTGTAAACGCAATCAACGAAGCGCTCCACGAAGAGATGCAGCGGGACGAGTCGGTCTTCATCATGGGCGAGGACATTAGACGCTCGATCTACGGGGCGACGATGGGCCTGCTGGAGGAGTTCGGCGAGAAGCGTGTGTTGGACACTCCCCTGTCCGAGAACGCATTCTTTGGCGCCGCCGTAGGGGCCGCGGCCGTTGGCATGCGGCCGGTAGTCGAAACTCTGACGAGTTTCATGTGGGTCGCCATGGACCAGCTCGTGAGCCAGGCCGCGAAGATGCGCTACATGTTCGGTGGACAGGTCAATCTGCCGGTGGTGTACCGGGCCACGATGTACTACGGCGGCGGCTCGGCGGCGCACCACTCGGACCGCTCGTACCCGATGTTCATGAACATGCCGGGGCTCAAGATAGTTGCGCCATCGAATCCGGCCGATATGAAGGGTCTGATGAAGACGGCGATTCGGGATAACGATGTGGTGATTATGTTCGAGGACGGGACGCTGTTCGGTAACCGTGGTGAGGTGCCGGCCAACGAGGATCTGCCTAACGGTGAGTTGCTCATCCCGTTCGGTGTGGCGAACACGCTGCGCGAGGGGACCGATGTGACGCTGGTGGCGATTGCAGGGTCTGTGCCGCTCGCGTTGGCCGCAGCGGAAGAGCTCGAGGGCGATGGCATATCGGTCGAGGTTATCGACCCACGAACGCTCGTCCCGCTGGACAAGGCGACCATACTGGCGTCGGTCGAGAAGACGGGACGGCTCGTTATCGCTGACCCGGCACACAAGGTGTGCAGCGCGGCTTCGGAGATAGCGTCGATCGTGGCGGAAGAAGGGTTCTGGTCCCTGCAGGCGGCGATCGCCAAGGTGGCCTCAGAACAGGTGCACATCCCTTACAGCCCGGCGCTGGAAAAACTGGTCTACCCGACGAAAGAGAAGATCGTGGCGGCGGTGAAGCGGACGCTGGAGTAGTACACAGCACGGTTTTATAAAAACTAAACGGGATTCCCGGGCCGGATTTCGATGCCGTGCATGGGGATCCCGTTATTAATTCGGTTCACGAATGGAGCGCCCTTTGAAGTCGGAGCTTGAGAACTGTAAGGCCCTTACTTTTGATCTGTTCGGCACTGTGCTGGATCTTGGCGGCAGTTTGACGCCGTTTATCGGCGAGTTTTTGACGGAGAAGGGATCGGATGCCGATCCGGCCGAGTTCTGGGCGCAGTGGCGGTATCGGCAGCGGATCGAGCAGTACCAGGACAACATCGTTGACCTGGGCCACTCCGGTTATCTCGAGGTCGCACGACGAGCGTTTGCCTACGTCCTTGGGCTCAACAATGTGGAAGCGAGCCGGGGTGAAATCAAGGATTTCATGGTCGCCTGGCAGAGCCTGTCGCCGTTTCCAGAGGTTGTCGCCGGACTCGAACGCCTCAAGACCCGATTCAAGCTTGTTGCGCTCTCAAATGGCGAGCCGGATTTCCTTGCCCACCTGGTGAAGAATCGCATCAAGTGGGACTTTGATGATGTGATTTCCGTGCAGGTCGTGGGCGCGTTCAAGCCGCATCCTGGCGTGTACCGGCGTGCGGCGCACATCCTCGGACTTGAGATCGGCGAGTGTCTGATGGTCTCGGCGAACTCGTTTGACGTGATGGGCGCTCGTGCTTGCGGCATGCGGGGCGCGTTTGTGAATCGGTACGCCCTGCCGTACGAGGACTCGCCTCACGTGCCGGACGTGACGGTGACCAACTTCACCGAACTTGCGGACGCGCTTCTGGATTAGGGGCGTGTTTGCTGGACAGACCCTTCGAGAGCCTCGGGGTGGGTTGTTGGGAACTTCTGAGGTGTGCGGATGCGGGTCTTCTCCCTCTCCCGCCGGGAGAGGGGGCCAAACGAGCCCCGGTGCTAGCCGGTTAACCCAGGTAGCGGGCGCCCAGTGGCGTCTCTTTGTAGCCGTCTCCGTCTCGTTCAACACGGTATGCCCGGCAGTCCGGGTCTTGCGTGACGATCTCGTGTAGCTCGTCGTTTATGTAGTGAATGGCACAGTTGTCGTCTGTGGCGATCCCGTCAGAAACCTCGCCGGAAGCGATCAATCGGCGGTATGTGGACGGCCGGTCCGGGTGACCGCTGTAGTGGGTGGAGTTGCTGCCCTTGAGCAGGCCGGTGCACTTCAGAGCTGTCAGCCCGCCGGGGATCGAGTCCGTAATACAGTCGTCGAACCAGCAGATCGAACCCGCGCTCGTGCCCGAGAGGATGATCCCGGCCTCCCACGCCTCCCGTATGATCTCGCCGAACCCCCACTCGTTCCAGAGGGCCATCAGATTTTTGGTGCTGCCCCCGCCGACGTAAATAATATCGTGCTTCATTACGTACGAGCGGATGTCCTTCTGGGGCGGCGAGTACAGGCTCAGGTGTGATGTCTCGGTGTTGTGCCGGCCAAATTCTTGATAGAACGTGGCTATGTTCTGGGCGTTGTCGCCTGTGGCGGATCCCACGTAGCAGACCTTAGGGCGCGACTTGTCTGACAGGGTGAGGAGGTGTTCACGGAGGAGCGGGCGTTTCCACTGTGGCGGGAAGAAGTCGCCGCCGATGCCGAAGATCTGCTTGTCCAATTCCGCCGCTCCTGAAATTCAAATTGCCTGTGGATACCCGCTGACACTTTGACCATCGGGACCGGGATCATACTTCGTCGTAGCGAAAACAGGTGACCACGTGGTCGTTCACCATGCCCGCTGACTGCATGAACGCGTACACGGTCGTTGGCCCAACGAAGCGGAAGCCCCGTTTTTTGAGGGCTTTACTCATCGATATGGAGACCTCCGTTGTGGCCTGGACGTCATCTATCGTCTCAGGCGAATTCCGGACCGGCTCGTCTCCGGCCAACCCCCACAGATAGGCATCCAGACTTCCGAACTCGGCCTGTACGGCCATTGTCGTGATGGCGTTTCCGATCGTCGCCTGGATCTTGCCCCGATGTCGCACAATCCCGGCGTCCTGAACGAGTCTTTCGACATCGGATTCACCGTAAGCTGAAATGGTGGCGAGATCGAAGTTCGCAAACGCGCGGCGATAGCCTTCGCGCTTGTTGAGGATCGTCTGCCAGCTCAACCCCGCCTGTGATCCCTCAAGGATCAGCATTTCAAAAAGATGGCTGTCGTCGTGTGACGGCACGCCCCATTCAGTATCGTGATACTCGGCCATCAGGTCGTTCCCTGTGGGCCATTCGCATCGAGCAGTCATTCAGTTGCCGTCACCTGATTACAAAAAGTCAAAATACGCCGGATTCGTATGGCACCGTACCAGTTGGTTGGTGCTTCTGGCCGCCCTGATGTCACTCTCGGTGGTGGCATGTGCGTCTGATGGCGATGATCCCGTTGACGCAGCCACGCCGCAACCGGGTGCGACCGCGGGTGCCACCGCTTCAGGGGTCACATCGACCCCGGATGCTAATTCCAATGCCGGGTCGTCGGCATCGACCGCCAGACCGACGACCGGCGTTGATCCTGATCCAACCGCGGACCCGAACTCCGATCCGGTTCCAACCCCCAGCACGCCCGGTCGAGGCGCAACTCCGGTGCCCACGCAATCCACCGGAACCGGCTCGCAGCCCGACCCGACTCCAGAAGGGAAGGCGGGGGATCTGGCCAGGATCGGCGAACTTGTCTCGGGAATTCGCGAGCTTTCCGCGGGCGGCAATCCAAACGTATCGCTGGTCGATAAACAGCGAATCGCTGAGGAGTTGGCAGAAGACTTCGCAGACCCCGATGTACTGGCGGAGATCGCCGATCTTGATGTGTTACTCAAACTGCAAGGGCTGATTCCGCAGGATTCGAGCTTGATGGAGATTGAACAGGCCCTGCTGGAAGGCGCCGTGGTGGGGTTGTACAACCACGAAACGGGGGAGCTGTTGGTGCTCGTCAGTGGTGAGGAGGTGTCCGTGAAGGAAGAGGCCGTCTACTCGCATGAGTACGCGCATCTGATTCAAGACGCTAACTTTGATCTCAGCGTGCTGTATGAGGACGCAAAGGGCGATTCCGAACGTGAAGGCGCACTCCAGGCGCTGGTGGAGGGGGAGGCGACTTTTATCGAGACCATATACGGGGCGAGGACGTTTTTGGCCGAGGATCTTGGTGAGCTATTGGCCATCGACCCCGCCGACCTTGAGGTGCTTCTGGCCACGCCGGACTTCCTGTTGGCGTCGATTAGCTGGCCTTATACCGCCGGATTCGGGTTCGTGAACTCCATCTGGCAACAAGGCGGGATGTCGGCGCTAAATGACGTTTGGGGCGATTTGCCGGAGACGACGGAGCAGGTGATCCATCCAGAAAAGTATCTGACTGACGAATACCCGGAAGCCCCGCCGGCGTTGCCGGACATGGCCGCGATTCTCGGCGATGGGTGGAGTGTTCAGGACGATGACGTCCTTGGTGAGGCATACATCAGTTTGTGGCTGGAGGCGCTCGGTACAGAGACCGCCGTAGCCGCTCAAGCGGCCGCAGGCTGGGGTCGAGACGGGTATCAACTGCTGGATGGCCCGGGCGATCGGACAGCTATGGGTCTCTTGATCGAGTGGGATGACCCCGACACAGATGCTTTACAGTTCTCGGCTGCCTTCGAAGCGGTGCTGGATGCTGACGCTGCGTTTACACGACTGGAAGGCGACGACATGACAATCGCCAGATGGGACGGCCCGGGTGGCATACTCGCATTCGCGCTGGACGGAGCTACGGGCGCGGCGGGAGTAGCGGTAGCGCCGAGTGTGGACGAGGCAACGGCGTTGTTGGATGCGCTTGTGGACGGGTAGATCACCCCCCGTCGCTGGCTGAACGCGTCCGATGGGTTGTATGCTTTCGCCGCAGGCATGATTCGCTCGCGCCGCCTCTTAGACCACTCGTTATCAGCAGACTAGGGAACGCCGTATGCCGACCAGAGTTCTTCTCCCCCAGTGGGGCATGGGCATGAACGATGGCACCATTGTTAAGTGGCTCAAGCAGGAAGGTGACGCCGTCGAAGAGGGTGATCCGCTCTGCGAGGTCGAGTCCGCCAAGGTCAATAGCGAGGTCGAGTCACCGGGAGCGGGGACGTTAGCCCGCATCGTCGTTCCTGAAGGGATGACGGTCGATACTGGGACGCTTCTTGCGGTGCTCCTTGCCGCCGGTGAAGAGGCTGTTGACCTGCCCGAACCGATGACCGATGCGAAGGCCAGCGCCCCGACGCCTTCGACGACTTCACCGGCAGGGCGTCAGGGTGCTGCCGGCGGCAGACGCCAGATCACCCCGATCGCGCGAAAGGTCGCTCGTGAACTGGGAGTCGATCTTGAATCGGTGACCGGAAGCGGACCGGGCGGTCGAATACTCGAAGACGACGTTCGAGCCGCCGCCGCTGCGCCGCCTGCTGGAGCGCCCGCAGCCAGCCCATCGTATCCGGTCGAGGACGGACCGCCGGTCGCGGAAACCGTCCGATTGACCGGCCTACGCGCAACCATCGCCCGGCGCATGACCGAGAGCGGCGGCATCCCGACGGTCACCCTGACGACCGAGGCGGATGTCACAAACGCTGTTGCTATGCAGCGCCAGCTTGTAGGCGAGTGGCGATCGCATCGGTTGCGGCCACAGTTCCAGGACCTGGTGCTGGCGGCAACGGCACGGGCGCTCAAAGATCACCCGCGGATGAACGCCCACTTTGCCGGCGACGAGATTCGGTTGATCGCCGATGTGAACCTGGCGTTTGCCGTCGCCATGCCGGACGGACTTATCGTCCCAGTCATCCACGGCGCTGACGGAATGACGACGCTGGACATAGCCCGCCGGGTGCGTGAGGTGATGTCACGTGTTAAATCCAACGACCTGAACGTGGCTGACATGCGTCAAGGGACCTTCTCAGTCACCAACCTTGGCTCGGCCAATGTGGACGCTTTCGACCCGCTACTGGACCCGCCCCAGGTGGGGATCCTCGGAGTGGGGCGTGTGGTGCAGAAACCGGCCGTGTTTGAGGGCGAGATCGTGGCCCGATCTATGTGTTTCCTGAGCTTGACATTTGACCACCGTGCAGTGGACGGATTCCCGGCAGGTGAACTCCTTCGCGCCGTCGCGGCCAACCTTGCTGACCCCGGGTGGATGGCCTCCTGATTACCGTCGGCATCATCGCCAACCCGGCCGCGGGTAAGGACATTCGAAGGCTAGTTGCGGCGGGCAGGGTCGTTTCCAACCAGGAGAAAGCCAACACGCTCAGGCGCGTATTCGCAGGGTTGGTATCGACGGGCGTCGAGCGTGTGCTTGTCATGCCGGACCTGAGCCGACTCGCCGCACCGGCCATGGAAGACGTAGAAGAGCAACTCGACGCCAGTTACCTGAAGATGCCGCGTATCGATCACCAGGACGGTTCAACCCAGGCTGCGAGGTTGATGGCAGATGCGGGCGCCGGGGTGATCGTGACGCTTGGTGGCGACGGCACGAACCGAGTCGTTGCCAAGGGCGCGGGTGATGTGCCGCTGGTTCCGATCTCGACGGGAACTAACAACGTGTTTCCACAGATGGTGGAGGGCACGCTCGCCGGGATCGCCGCGGGCGCGATTGCTGCGGGGGTCGACGGTGTGGATGCGGCGGTCACCCGGTGCAAGCGGCTCGATATTTTTGTGGACGATGAATGGGTAGATATGGCGTTGATCGACGCCGCCGTTTCTACCGAGATGTTTGTCGGAGCGCGCGCCGTGTGGAATATGGATACGGTGGAAGAGGTGTTTTTGACCCGGGCGGAACCTACCAGCATCGGTATTTCTGCTGTTGGCGCGCGGCTTAGATCTGTGTCGATCGACGACCCGTTTGGACTACGCATTCGGCTTGGCAAGGGCGATGGTCCGACGGCCCGTTCCGTGAAGGCGCCGATAGCGCCCGGAATGGTGCCCGAGGTATCGGTGTCAGAGTGGGGCGTGTTGCAGCCGGGTGAAAGACGGCTGATAGAACGACGGCCGGGGACGATCGCGCTGGACGGCGAGCGAGAAGTCACGCTGCTTCCGGGCCGAAAGGTCGAGGTCGCCCTGACGCTCGATGGTCCGAACGTGGTCGACGTTGCAATGGTGTTGCGGCTGCTAGCGCCGAAGACTGAGGAAAACGAGTAAGCGGCGAACGATTTTAGACAGGTATTACCAAACGTCCGTATACGCAGCAACGCAAGGCAAAACGACCGAGTCCCCTGTAAATAACCGGCCCCAGTGGGGCCTACCAGATGGACCAGCCGCCATCTACTATCAGGTTGTGGCCGGTGATCCACGCTCCTGCGGGCGATGCCAGCAGAGCGATCGCCCCTTTGAGATCGTCTGAAGTGCCGGTCCGTTGAAGTGGGATCGCTTGACGTGATCGCTCGACGTGGCCTGCGTCGGTAGTGACCTTAGGGACCTGGCCGGGGCTGATGCAGTTGACCGTGATCCCATACTCACCCAGCTCTGCGGCCAGACCGCGGGTCAGGTTGATGATGCCGCCCTTTGCCGCCTGATAAGGCGGCCCTGAGCGCCTGAAAGTCGGCAAACCCTCGTACATCCTCTTGTCGGACGTTAGGAAACCGTGGATCGATCCGAGTGTGACGATCGAACCCCTGCGTTCCGGGATCATCACGCGAGCGGCGGACTGGGCGCAGATGTAGGTCCCGGTCAGGTTCAGATCGACGGTGCGGCGGAACTCATCGATGCTGGCGTCCGGGATGTAGGAGTTCGTGAACGCGCCGCCCGAGTTGGCGACCATCACATCCAACCGACCGCGGTCCGACATCACCCTGTCGACCAGTGCGTCGACCTGAGCTTCTTCCGTGACATCACAGCCGACGCCGGTTACGTCCAGTCCAAGCCCTTGAAGCTCCCCGGCCGTCTCTTCACACAACTCGGCGCGACGACTGGCGATGTAGACGGACGCGCCCAACTCAGCCAGCGCGCTCGCCATGGCGCGGCCAAGGTGCGTGCCGCCGCCGGTGACGATGGCGCTGCGGCCGCTCATATCCAGCATTTCGAGGACCGTGGGCATTTACCGGAAGCTCCATCTACTTGTTTGGGTCAAGGCGCCTGAAAGGCGTGGCGCAGTTTTAGCGAGCACTCGACACGGGGGTACCAGCCTTGGGGCGCGACCTGCGATGTGTGGAGATAACAGCGAACTCGAACCTCGTCACTGCCATCGGTGAACTCCAAAACCCGGGACAGCGGGTATCCGGTGCGGTTGCGGTCCATGTGCCAGCGGTTGAGCGCGGCGACGTTGATGAAATTCACGCCCCATTTTGTCTCGACGTGCGAGCGACCATTGAACTCGTCGTCCGGGTGGGCGTGGGTGTGTGCGCCGAGCCACAAGTCCATGACGGGCGCTTTGTTGCCCATATTGTTGCCGCCCGCCAGTTCGGCCTCTATGACGCCCGTATCGGGCTGCCCGCCGACCCAGTAAAGGTATGACGCGCCGATGGGCGCGCCGCGCTCGAAGCGACCGTGATACAGGTTGTCTACTCCCTCCCAATCGGCCGATCCGACGGTCGTCTCCTTCAGCATGTGGTGATGCGCGGAGATAATGATCTTGTCCGGGTTCGATGCGAGTTTGTCCCGCCACCATTCAAGCGTTTCCAGCGAGATCGCGCCCGCCGGGTAGCCGCCGTCGATGTCTCGGCCGACTGGAGGCCCGCCATCGTTACGGTCGCCCATCATCAGGAAAAGGAGGTTGCCGGCCTCGAATGAGTACCGTTCCCACGTGCCGTCGACCGGGAAGGGTCTTCGGTTTGCATCGACGCCTGAGAATTCAGTGCTCTCGCCTGTGGGGTCGAGCCACTTCTTGAACCACCACTGTTGCGGTTCTTTTGGGCCGGACGCGTCGTGGTTGCCGACCAGGTCGTAAACCTGCTCCCGTCGATGCTTCTTCAGTGCGCCGTACTGCCGCACGATCTCTTCGCCCTCGTCATCCTCCGGCGAACCCTGGTTGCCCGAGAAGTCGCCCAGATTTACGGCGACGTCCCAATCGAAGCCGTCGGGACCTTCCGACTGTTCGATCGCTTCAGCGAGGCTCCGGCGGCCGTCTCCTTTGATGAGGTCAGACCCAACGTGCGCATCGCTCATCGCCCACAGGACGAAGCGATCTCCGGCAGATGGCATGTGTGGCTCCGCTAGAGTGTTCGGGGATGAGGTCAGTCGACGCGCATCATGCGGTACATGCGGCGGAAGAACTTTCCGACGAGCCAGCCCCAGAAAGCTCCGACGCTGGTCCCGATGATCGCGAAGGCAAGGATCCATTCGACTGCGAGACTACAGTTGGTCTGGGACAGGCAGAAAAAATACGAATTGAGCAGGTAGCCGAAGGTTATTCCGCCACCGATTAACGCACCGCCGATCACGGTCCATCGCGGTCGCCGGAGCCAGGAGCGTTTGGGCTTACCAGAGGTCCCCAGGGTTTCAGGGTTCTCCGGGTCGTATGTGGATGCGCCGAATGAATTGTCGGGTGTTGTTTGTTCTGTCATGGAGGTCTTAAATCATCGCGCCATTGAGTACGCATCGGCGCGCAAATCTGAAGCCGCTGTGACCGTACCGTCTTCGTAGTCACGTGTAATTCCGCAAACGTCGCCCGTAACGCGCGCCCAATCGTCGATCCGATTCACAAGATGCCCGCGGCGTGACAGCTCTTCTGCGGTCTCGTCGTCGATTCGGCCTTCCAGGTCCAGTCGCCCCGGGTGATAGGCGTGCGGCCAGAACGAATCCGGGAAACTCTTTGACTGGAATCGCGGCGCCTCGGCGGCTTGCTGCGGGGTCATCCCAAACACGGCCTGGTTGAGGAAGAATTGCAGCGTGGTCTGGACCTGGGCATCACCTCCGGGCGTGCCAAACGGCATCCAGGGGCGTCCGTTTTTGAACGCAAGAAGCGCGTTCGGCGTGAGACGAGGACGCTTTCCAGGCTCCAGCGCAGACGGGTGCCTGGGGTCGAGCCATGACTGGGTGCCACGCCCGGACGGCGTAAAGCCAAGACCCTTGATAACCGGCGCCATGCCGATCGTGTCGCTTGGGGTCGCCGAGAACATGTTGCCCTTGCCGTCCACCACGCAAGCGTAGCTTGTGTCGCCCTCTGTCCCGGCCTCCAGCGGCTCCGGTGGTTGGTAGTCGTAACCAGCTGGCGCTGATCGACCCTCAAAGCGCCAGGGATCGCCGGCGGCGGGCATTCTTGGAGCTGCGGCCTCAAGGTCTATCTTGGAGCGTCGGTCGGCTGCGTATGAAGGATCGAGCAGGCCCTTGATCGGCACGTCCACCATGTCCGGATCGCCATAGAAGGCGTCGCGGTCGGCGAATGAGAGCTTGAGGGCCTCGGTGACGACG
>Ga0066369_10000893_pt1 | contig 12483 bp, 12 predicted proteins | sample Knorr_S7_td_Bott_FD_70972 | JGI IMG/M metagenome (GOLD analysis project Ga0066369, IMG submission 70972) | Marine microbial communities from Southern Atlantic Ocean transect - Knorr_S7_td_Bottom_ad_4513_LV_A | ecosystem: Environmental > Aquatic > Marine > Oceanic | place: Southern Atlantic... | reverse complement strand
AAAACAATCTTTGCATTAGGAAATAATTCTTTGAGCTTTTTAACAATTCTTAGACTCCTTTTTTTAAGCTCCTTTTTCTCATCTTTCATCATTAGTCTTATCTTGAATAAAGTCAGAAAAAATTCTTTCGGGAAGAATTTTACGTAAAATATCACTAGGCGCAACACTATCTCTGCGAACTCCTGTATTTTGATCGTCTCGACATTTTCCTTCATACGCAATTCTTACCTTATTTTTCTTTTCTGCATTACATCGATTAGAATACGTTTCTCCATCAATCCCACATACTGGTTTAAATTCTTGAGTGCATACTACACTTCCTCCATTATCTTGTGTGCTGGGACGAATCTCCTTGAGCACAGGCGAAATACGCTCTAAAATACGCGTACGATCTCGAAGTTTGTCTTGTATATCCCTAAGATCAATCACAGAAGGAGAAATCTCACCTCTTTCAAGAGCATGCAAAGCATTGCGTGCTGCAACTTCAGCTGCCCGTGCTTGCCCAAAGGCCTCGCCATACTTCTCCTCTTCAAATGCTACTTTTGCTGAGGCCAAGTGACGTTCTGCTTGTTCCAATAAATTCTTTGCAGCTTCACGCAATTTATCAACTCCACTAATCTTCTCTTGCGCTTTTTCAATCATTATTGTTGCTCGGCGAATCTGCTCTGCTGTCTTCTCTTTTCGGTCTGGCGAGTCAGAAATCTTTTCCTCTACTGCATCCTGGGCTCTTTTTAGAGCACCACTGGCTCGATCTGAAACTTTAAGACGAATCTCCTCCAATACAACCGCTCTTCTTCCACTATCACCAGGAATACGATCCACAATTGCACGAACCCGATCCTCTCCTTCCTCGGCCAATGCCTCAATACGCAACTTTGCCTTTTCCTTGAATCCATCTCGGACAATCTCCAAACGCACCCTCACTTCTTCTGAAACGGTTTCTCCAATACGGTCTAAAATTTCAACGGCACGAATATCTTTTAGTTCACTTCCCCGGGTTGCTTCCAGTTTATCTTTCAAGCGCGCTACAAACTTTTCTGGATTATCTTTTTCTGCCGCCTTCTTAATTACGTCTGAAATCGATAACCCAGCGCTTTTCACACGAAGACGTATCTCTTCTTTGTCTTCGTGGCGCGCCACTACCTCTTGTAAGAGTTTTTCATGGAGAATACTCTTTTCAACAATCTTTTCTACAAGACGATCCACATTAGGATTTTCTGAAGTTTCTTTAAGTCGCTCCAATCGCAAAGCTACCTTTTCTTGTGCACGCTGAAAATTCAAAAGGGCACGAGCGATTCCCGTCTCATTATTAGAATCCTCTTCTTCAACTTTCTTTAACTCAGCTGCTTTTTCATTGGCAAATTTTGCTTCAAGCTCTACCTTCCCAACAGCGTTAAACGTAAAGAAGCTTTGTACTCCTCTTCCCCATTCCTTAAAAAAGTAAAAAGGAGAGGTAGGAAGAATACCTGTATCCTCAACCTCCAAATCTACTAAGGTAACTGATTCTGCCTGCTCAACTTCATCCACATCCGTGTCGTTTTGAGCTATAGCAACACCACCTACAAAGAGGGTCATAGCAAGAAAAGATATAAAAAGATATTTCATACAATTATTAGCTAAGCTTATTATAGTAGCTATTGTATTATACTACACTTTTTTACTGTAGTCATTTAGCTTATTCCTAGAAAGCTTGCTGTGGAACTTTTCTTGGCTGTACTTCAAGCTCAAAACAAGTTTCTCCTGCGCCATGTCCCCAAACTTTTGAAGGAAAGCGCAGCCTTGCGCTGCTCTCCTGAGAGGCAAGATCAAATACAGCACATAGCTCATACTGTTTTTCTTCTAATACCGTATATACATAAGGATCTTTTGTAATAGGATCAGCAATAGACTCTACAAAATAATAGCGAGAATTCAATAAGTCTTCTAGTGTTTCTGGTAACTTTTGATTCCTTGCCCAATACTCATCAAGAGAAAAGGAAATTTGCTGCAAATGAGACTCTCGTAATTTATCTGAGTGGAGGGCGCGTTGAGTTCCAGGAGATCCTGCAAGAAAAATACCATACCCCACTGCCAAAACTATAATACCAATGATTATCCAAGTAAAAATCTTGGAAGAAAATATCTGTCTCATGATTCTTTTTCTTCTTTTTGAAGATCAGAAAGATAGTAGCCAAAAATACTTCCTGCGATGCCAAAGACGATAAAAGCCTTCAGGAAAAACCTCATGGTTATTTCCCCTCCAAGTAAACTGGAGAGAACAGTAATAAGGTCTCCGATAAGTATTCCCGCTGCAATGACTAAAGTAAGGTAGGTTAGCCATTTTTTAATTAAAGAATCTTTTCGCTCTGAATCTTGCATCACTCCTTTTTGAAGTGACCTCGTAATCACCAAAAAGATTGGAAATGCAACAATTAAAGAGGCAATCGCGGTTCTTGGAACACCTCCTCCAAACGAAATCGGATCTGGAAACCAAATGTCAACAAAGGAGAATACAAGAGAGCCAAAGCTAAAGGCGCTAATGTATAGGGTAATAAAAGAAACAAGGTAGAGAAAGGCTTCTCGAGCTGCAAGATAGGGCTTCTTTTTGGGCACTGGGATAGGAAAATCAACTTCTGCAAAAGAACTTAAAGCTTTTGTGATCTCTTGGTCCTGCCATCCAGCTTGAAGCAGAGCCTCTTTAATAGATACCCTACTCTGTTGCTTTACTAAAGATTCTTTTACAAAAGAATGTAATTCTTGATTCATACTATATAATGATACGCCCTACAAGAAGAGTTGCAAAAAGAGGTTTTTCCCAATTTTTATACAATACGCTTTTTAAACTCCTCTATCATGGGAACCTCCTCTGGTTCAGTTCCATACTCTTTTGCTGTATACCAAGCAGTCCAGTCAGCTAATATCAGAGAAGAAAAAATACGCTCTTGTAAATTCTCTCCCACAAATTCCTTTACCTCTACTTGAATTCCTCTTTCTTTATATAATCGCAAAAGCACCTCCATTCTTTTTTGAATCCTTGGGTGATCATTTGCATCTTTGAGCAAAAGAATCACAAGTTTTCCTGAGAGTTCTTTGGTAGCGCCAATTACATCAAACCCTGTCATCTCATTGTGATTTAACTCTGGAAATACGTTTAAAAAAGAGGGAATCTTTGCTGATTCGTTAAACTTAATCTTCCAATTGTATGCAATGGGCTCATTTTTCCTTGAACTGTAAATTACAGGTATCTTTAAAGAGAGCTTTTGCGCAAGTTCTTTTCCTTCTTGTTCAAACATTGCAGAAGAAAAAGATTGCGCCAGTTTTTTAATTTCCACAAGCAAGTCCTCCTCACCTGTGAGCTTTAACAAAGCCTTGAGCGTATATCCAAGAGCAGAACGTGGTTGAATGCCTGTATCTGGAATTTGTACATATGGCACGTTATGCTCCTTTGCAAGTTCAATAAGTTTTCCTCCAACAGAACTTACAACCAAGGGAAATCCTTGCGCTTGAGCTTCCTTAAATGCACTAATTGTTTCCTCTGTATTGCCAGAATAGGAAGAAGCAATGATCAAACGCCCTTTTCCAATATTCTCTGGCAAGCCGTAATCTGAATAAACTAAAAAATCCAATGTAGGATTTAGCATTTGCAGGATATCTCCCTGTAAATGAGAGCCTCCCATGCCGCAAAGCAAAAACTTTTTTGCTTTATACCAATTCTCTTTATTTTCAATAGCAGGCTCATATTCAAACTGCTTGGCAAAGTTTTCAATGAATTCTTTCATCATATGTTTTTAAGCACTCTAATAATATTTTTTGCAGCAAGCTGTGCCATTGCAACTCTCGCTTTCCTTGAGGCAGAGCCAATATGTGGGGTTAATACGACATTATCCAGCAAGGAAAGTCCTTTAGCCATTTTTGGCTCTTTTTCAAAAACATCGAGTCCAGCTCCTGCAATCTTCTTTTTTCCCAACGCCTCAACTAACATTTCCTCATCTATAACAGGGCCGCGAGATGTGTTTATAATATACGCACTTTTTTTCATGAGGTTTAATTCCTTTTTTGAAATTAAATGATGTGTTGTAGCCAATAGAGGCACATGCAAACTTACAACATCTGCCCTGCCCAATAGCTCGCGCAAAGAATACTTTCGCGCACCGCATACTTCATGAATAGCAGGACCGTCAATATCATAGTACATAATCTTCATGCCAAAACCCTTTTGTAAAATTTCAGCTGTTCGACAGCCAATTCTCCCATGTCCTACGATTCCCAAGGTTTTTCCTTTAAGTTCATCTCCCATTAATAAATCAGGAGACCATCCTTTATACTCTTTCTTTCGCATCAAAGAATCCCCTTCTACAATGCGACGCGTTAGCGACAAAAGAAGAGCCACCGTATGTTCTGCAACGGTTTCTGTTAAAACCCCAGGAGTATTTGTAACAGTAATATTTTGCTTCTTGGCATATGATACATCAATATTGTCTAGGCCGGATGCCATGTTGGAAATAATTTTAAGCTGTGGCCCTATGGCATCCATAGTTTCCTTATCTACCTTAGAGGTTAAGAAGCATAAAAGACCAGAGGCGCCCTTCCCTTCCTCTTTAATATTCTTTCCTTGCACTAGCGCATACCCTTCTTTTTTAAGCAGCATAACAGCCTCTTTGGGTACATCCCTTACAACGAATACCTTTTGCTTCATATCCTCTTTGCTTTAAAAGAGGGATGCTTTTTTAAAATATTTTCCAGCTCTCTTTTTTTCAGCAACCCTTCTCGTGCTCCAATTTTGCCAATTACAGAAGCAGAATTTACCGTACCCCAACACATTGCTTCTTGAATCTCTTTTCCATAAATTAAAGCGCTAATAAACCCAGTAGAAAAACTATCCCCTGCTCCAGTGCGCTCTACTAAGGGAGCGGGAAATATTTTTACATAGTATACGTTCTTTCCATCTGAAGCATAGGAACCCTTTGGTCCATCGGTAATCGCAACAATTTTTACACCTTCTTTGTGTAGCTTCTTAACAAGCTTTTTTATATCCCGCTCCTTACCCACCAAAATCTGAGCTTCTTCTCTGTTCACAAACAGCACCGTGGTCACTTTTAAAATAGGGCGCAATTTCTTTAATCCCTCATTTAGCTGATGGGAACCTGGATTAAATCCAAGTAGAACCTTGTACTTTTTTACATACGCAGGAATTTCCAGGTGCAATACCTCATGACCCTCGGCAAGCGAGCTATAGTATATCCATTTTGTTGAAGCAAACTTTGGAAGTTTGTATGTGCGTTTTTCATGGTACACCAAAATAGTCCTCTCTGCCCTATAGTTTAACACCGCAGAAAAATTACTCTTTTGTTTTTTATCAAACACGATGTAGTCTTTTGCAACTCCTTCTTTTTGTAAAACATTTGCCATTTCTTTTCCAATTTCATCATTTCCTAGAACCGTATACAACGCGGTTTTTAAACCAAGGCGAGAACTTCCTACCGCAACGTTCGCTGAGTTCCCCACCGCCAATATATTGGTAAGTTTTTTTACAGGAATCTTTTCTGCATTCAAGAGCCCGAGATATTCCTTCCCATTCTTTTCCTTTATCACCTTTATTTCCTTTTCCAATTCCAAAAAGACGTCCAGCGTTGTGTCTCCAATTGAAATTACATCAAATTTTGTTTTCATTTTAAAAACTTCAATAATGCTTTTTTTGTTCCTTCTTTATCCATTCCATACTTGCGCCACAAATCCTTTGTGGAACCTGACTCAGCAAATATATCATATACTCCATGACGAAATAAAGGAACTGGAACTTTTTCACTTAATAATTCAGCTACCGTGGAACCCATGCCTCCTACTACATTGTGATCCTCAGCGCAAAATACCTTCTTGGTTTTTTTTGCTGAAGCAATTAAAGTCTTTTCATCTAAAGGTTTTATTGTATGGAGATTGATTACTTCCAAAGAAACTTTCCCTTCAAGCTCCTTTGCAATTTGAAGCAGCCAATACACCATGTATCCATGACCAATAACGGTAATATCGGTTCCTTTGCGCAATACCTGCGCCCTTCCAACCTCAAACGGAGTCTTATTCGTTGTAAATACCGGGGTCTTTTCCCTGCAGTTTCTAATATATACAGGTCCTTTAAGTGAATATGAGGCAAGCACTGCTTTTCTTGCCTGAGCGGCATCAGCTGGAGCAATTACAGTAAAATTAGGAAGACATCTTACAATGGCAATATCTTCTGTCATCTGATGCGTGGGACCATCAGGCCCTGTAGCTAATCCGGCATGTGAAGAAACAAACACCACATGATTTTCAGGATACGCTACTGTGGTACGAATAGGTTCCCATGCCCTTCCAATTAAGAATGCTGCATACGTTATGGCATACGGTACTTTACCCTGATACGCTAAGCCCGCAGAAACGCCGGTAAGATTTTGTTCTGCAACTCCTACCTGAATGAATCTATCAGGAAACTTCTGTGCAAAGTAGTGCGCTCTTGAAGATTCTGCGGTGTCTGCTGCAAGCACCACAACATTATTATGCTTCGCTCCCAATTCTGCCACTCCCTCACCTGCTCCATTTCGCATGGGCTCTTGTTTTACTTTTTTCTCATCTAAATAGTTTTTTGCCAAATAGTAGTTCATTTCTTTTTTTGAAGTTCTTTGAGCGCTGCTCTTGCCTGCTCTTTATCTGGCGGGACTCCATGCCATGTATAGTCATTTTCCATAAAGGAAACTCCTTTGCCAGGAATGGTATTTGCAATAATACACACAGGCTTTTCTTGAATTCCCTTTACTCCTTCCAGAGTAGAAACAACCTCCTCCATATCATGTGGATTCATTTCAATAACATGCCACCCAAATGCCTCATACTTTTTGCGCAATGGTTCAAGGGGCATAATATCCTCTGTTACCCCATCAATCTGAATATTATTGCGATCAATAATCTGCGTTAAGTTAGTTAAGCGATACTTTGCAGCAAGCATTGCCGCTTCCCATGTCATTCCTTCCTGGTGCTCTCCATCTGAAGTTAAGCACCACACCCGATATTTTGCTTTATCCATGCGTGCTGCCAAGGCAAATCCACATGCTTGCGACAATCCCTCCCCCAAAGGTCCAGAAGAAGTCTCTACTGCAGGGAGTTTTTTAACAGAAGGATGTCCTTCAAGTTTTGAATTAATTTTACGAAAAGTTTTAAGTAAGGACTTTGGAAAATATCCTGCATGCGCCATTGTCGCATATCGCACAGGAACAATGTGTCCATTGGAAAGAATCAGCCGGTCTCTCTCTTTCCACCTTGGATTCTTTGGATTGTGTTTTAAAACCCGAAAGTACAATGCAGTAAAAATGTCTGTCATTCCAAGAGGACCTGCCGTGTGTCCGGAGCCAGCTTCAAGCAAAAGTTTAATAATATCTTGGCGTATTTCGTTTGCCTTATGCTCCAGTTGAGAAATAGAATACGTTTTCATGTAATTATTCAGTATATCATTTCTTGAAGTTCTCTTAAAGAGACAATGGGATCTTTTGCTTTCCAAACTGCACTTCCCGCAACAATATAGTCAGCGCCTTTGGTAAATATATCTTGAATATTTCCTTCACCTACTCCCCCATCCATGCCAACTAAAAGCTTTTCATTTAAGCCTTTAATCTCAAGAATCTTCTCTGCAACCTCGGGGATAAACGTGTTCCCCTGAGCTCCAGGAACTATGGACAAAAGCAAAACCGCATCCACATTCTTTACATAGGGAGTAAGTTGCTCCACTGTTGTTTCTGGATTTATTGCAATGCCTCGCTCAAATTGATACTGCTCCATGGCCAAAAGCACTGCTTTTGGATCTTTTGCACCCTCCAGATGAAAATACACACGCTTGGCCCCTATTGTATTGCAACTCTCCAAATATTTCTCTGGCTTCTTTACCATTAAATGAATTTCCAAATTGAAGAGTTGGTTTGCATCTCTAAGCTCCGCAAGGTTTATAGAAACTGCGGGCACAAATTTTCCATCCATAATATCAATATGAACCCAGTAACTTTGGTCTTTTAACACTTGCAATTGCTCCTGGAGCTTTTTTGCATCGTTGGTAAGAATAGCTGGTATAACTTTTTGCATTTCCTCTTTTGCCTAATGATTTTGCTCAAATTTGGTAATTTTTTGTACTCTCCTCTCGTGTCTTCCACCTTCAAACTCAATTGCAAGCCACATCAAAATAGCATCAGTTGCTTCCTCTACAGTTAGAAACCTCGCTCCCAAAGAAAGAACATTGGCATTGTTGTGTGAGCGAGAGCGATGTATCAAATCCAAAGGGCCACCATAATATACTGTAGCTCGTATACCCTTCACTTTATTTGCAGCTATGGCCTCTCCTTGCCCCGTTGCCCCAAAAAAAATACCAAAGTTCTCTTGCGGATCTTCAATTACTTTGTAGGCAGCAGGTATCATAAAATCAGGATAATCATCTTGCTTATCTAAGCTAAAGGCACCCATATCTTCAACCTCTCTTCCCTGTTCTTGAAGATATCTTTTGATGACTTCCTTTAAGTCAAATCCAGCGTGATCTGCTGCAAGAATAATCTTCATACAATATAAAGTAAGACATAATGTTTCATGCTTCAAGTATATCATTCAGGTTTGTTTGCTTCAAATCGTAGCTTTTGGACGGCGCACCAAAGAAAGGATTGCTCCCCCTCCACCAAGAACAAAAAAGAGAATAATCCCTACTCCAAGAGCTAGCGCTGCCTGTCCCGTGCTTGAGCGAAAAAAGCTTTGCAGTGAAAGCGAAGAAGCAGCTTCTGCCGTGAATTCGCTCCCCGCTTTTTGGGTAAGCATTATGGTCCCAGATTCCAAGGTAAGACTTTCATCTTCAAACACACTAAGCTGAGCAACCTTATCGTCTGATTGCTGAACCAATACCTTATCTTGGGTCTGCTCCAATTGTGCAAGATAGGCGGTATATACTAGTGCAACTTGAGATCTTAATTCTTCTACTCTTTTTGCAATAGCTAAAATCTCTGTTTCAATCACTTCCAAATTCGCTATAGCTTCACCAGAGAATACAGCTTCCTTTAAAGCATCGTTTACCAAAGGCACCACCACAAGAGCAGCTTCCTTTGCATCTGCACTTGATGTCCAAAACGAGGTAATTGTCGCTGTAGCAGGATTCTTGTAGTCTCCTAAAATATCGCTCCATGTTTTTTGAAGTCCTGCTGGAATAGCATACGCTGTTGCCCAAATCCTATTTTCCATTGATTCTTCTTTTAGCAGTCCTCCATCCACATCTTGGCTAAGCGCCAGAAAATGTTCTGGTGTCCTATGGTCAATTTCCCAGGAATCACCATCTTCGTTTAATGCCGCAATTGCTTGAAGCGCCCAGCTAGTAGAATAGGTATTTTGAAATCCACCAGAACTCTCTTGCTTGGAAAGTACGTACTCTCTTGCGCGCTCCAATGCCTCATCTCTTTTGTTGCTTGAAGAAAATTGAGTTAACATTTGAATTACAGCTGAAGTGAGATCAACAGAACCAAATGAACCACTTTCTTTTTGCCAGGAAAGAATAAAAGGAAGAGTTTCTAAAAGAGGTGTAACGTTTTCCTCATACCCTGCCTTTTTAAGAACAATCGCTGCAAAAATATCATCGTTCAGGATATCTGAGCTTCCAAACTGTGTGCCATCAAATTCCTTTAAAATAGCCGTGATATAGTTAACGTTCGTTCCATCAAAAGGATCAATTCCAAGAGACATTAACGCCATGGCACGGCGTTCATAGTCCGTAAGTAAACTTCCAGGAGAAATAGGGTTTTTAACTATCCATTCTTTAAGCTTTTCTCTAGCATAAAAACCAGACGCGCTATCTCCCTGGTATGCTCCAAGAGCTACTGCTGCCCAATCGGTAAAGAGAGGGTGACCAAAAGAACCATCTTTTTGTTGATGTTCTGCAAGAAAAACGACTGCGCCTTCCACATCAAGTCTTCTTGGATATATATCTTTGGTAACAGGACCGCCTCCTTCGCTTATGAGTACTTGAATAATCTGTGTAATCCATGGCCCATAGGTAAGCTGAAAAGTATCTCCATTTGCAAGTACAATCCCCTGAATGCCAACATTTGCTAACTTTCCGTTTTGCCACAATTGCCAAAATTCTACCCACCCAGGAGTGGTTGCAATGCCGTTAATACTATCTAAAGTAAATCCAAATCCTGCATCAGTCACTACAAAGTCTGCAATCACTCCTGTGTCTTTTGCTACCTTGAGCGCACAAATTGCCTTGTGTCCAGAAAAATTAGTTGCCCCTCCAGTACTATCCACCACAGTGCAGCTTTCCGGAACAACAATATCTTGATTAACAAGTATAGTTTCGCCAGGTCCTTGAATGTATAGAGTTGTATCCACAGCTGCTAACGCAAGTCCTGGCAGTAATAGAGAAGCTCCAAATATTAACAGAGCAATACTATTCTTCATCCTCATATTTCCAAGAAATAACATCATTCATTTGTAGTTTATACACTGATATTCCAACCTCAGCCTTGCGACCATTTAGGTAGTAAATCCAGTATTTCCCTGCTCTGGGGTTTTGCCCTAATCCATTGATTTCTTCCACAAAAAACCCTAGTTTGGAAAATTCACTACCCTCAAAACTTAAGTTAGAGATCTTTTGAGCTTGAATCATGGCATCATATACATTACTGCCAGATTCTACACTCATTTTATAGACAGTTCCTTCAACCTCAAGGCTGATAGGAATGAATTGCTCTGATGTCCTGAGAGCTAGGACAATATCTTTTGTCCCACCTTGCAAGAATGCACCACCAATAGCAACTCCAGCTCCTAAAAGAACTATAGAAAAGAGCAAAAAAAGCGTTCCTTTGTTCATTTTTAAGACAAAAAAATACTCTTGGGGGAGTTTTAAAATCACTTAAAAGAAACTTTTTCTTCAAAGACACTTTCCCTCTCCCTCGAAAGGATATAGTTAAAACTTATAGAGGAGAATTTAGCTGTCGGGCTCTAACCGTTCCGGGGGAGCGTGGGGATTACATCCACTTCCCTAAATTCTTGTCATTTCACTTGCGTCCTATGAGCATTGTACTTACACAGCAAAAAACAGTCAAGCATACAACCCATGGTTTTATGTGGATTACTTATTTTTCAAGCTGAGGTGGGAAAGGGCAAAATCAATATCTCCTCCTGTTTTTTTACCAGGATTAAAAATATTTTGAGGATCAAATATCTGCTTGGTTTTAAAAAACAATTCTACTACCTCTTTGCCAAACATATCTTCTAAAAAAGGAGTGCGAATGATGCCATCGTTATGCTCAGCTGACATGCTTCCTTTATATGAAAATACCAGCTTGTGCACTTGTTCCATGAGTGAAGGAATAAGCGCTCTATTCTCTTCTCTCTTTAAATTCATCAAAGGAATAATGTGGAAGTTACCATCTCCCACATGACCCACAATAGTATACACAATCTTCTTGTACTTTGACAAAATATACTGAAGTTTTGGTAGGAATTCGCCAAGAGTTTCTGGTGGAACAATAATATCGTCAATGAAAGGAGCCGTACGCTTTCCTTTTACATGATGACGCAAAAGGTTAAAGCTTTGGCGTCTTACGGTCATATACTTTAATTCCTCTTTGTCTGACTTGGTAATTCTCATTTGTGCCTTAAATCCGATAAGATCCTTTTTTGCAGCTTCAGCTTTCCTATAGATTTCTTCTTCCGAGTCCCCTGTAAACTCAGCTAGTATCACCAACTTGGGAAGTTTTAATCCGCCTTTAAAAAACATAAGGAATTCCGGGATAAACTGAAAGGCAAGGGTGATAATATTTCCTTTCAGGAGTTTCACAAAATCCAGAATATGACTCATGGCAAAGCGCAGTGTATGATCGTCATATGATTCCAAGCTCTCTGGGGCATGCTTAAGTAACGTATTGGTAAGCTTTGCTAGGGGCGCAAAGTTGTATAAAAACAAAACAAGCAAAGTAGAGTGTTTCTTTGGAACCACTAGGCGAAACGTAATTTCCGTTATAATCCCAAGAGTTCCCTGCGATCCTACAAAGAGTTTTGTTACGTCAAAGGTTTTTTCGTCCCATATATTCCAAAGGTAGTACCCAGATGAGTTCTTTGAAACTTTGGGTTTAGCTTGCAAAAGAAGAGATTTATTCTCTTGAACTAAGGCAAAGAGCTTTTGGTAAAACTCTCCCTCAAATCCTCCAAGCTGCATCTTTGCTTGAAGTTCCTGAAATAAAAGAGGTTTAATTACATACTCCTCTCCATCTTGCAAAACAACTTTAAGCTCCATAACATAGTCCTCAGTTTTACCATAGCGCAATGTCTTTTCTCCTCCCGAGTTATTTGCCACCATGCCTCCTAGCGTACATATATCTTTTGAAGCAGGATAGGAAGGAAGCAAAAGATTTTGCTTTTCAGCTTCCTTTTCAAAATCTCTATACCAAACCCCTGGCTGCACCTTTGCCTTATTCTCTTTTATTTCAAAAATATTATTAAAATATCTCGCCA
>Ga0066369_10000879_pt1 | contig 12553 bp, 10 predicted proteins | sample Knorr_S7_td_Bott_FD_70972 | JGI IMG/M metagenome (GOLD analysis project Ga0066369, IMG submission 70972) | Marine microbial communities from Southern Atlantic Ocean transect - Knorr_S7_td_Bottom_ad_4513_LV_A | ecosystem: Environmental > Aquatic > Marine > Oceanic | place: Southern Atlantic... | reverse complement strand
TCTGCGCGTTCTACATTGAAGTCTGCAGCGTGCAGAAGATGCGCCAGAATGCTCTCCACATCTTCTCCCACGTATCCCGCTTCGGTAAGCGCGGTGGCATCCGAGATGGAAAACGGTACGTCAAGAACTCTCGCTAATGTGCGAGCAAGCAGTGTTTTACCGGTCCCTGTCGGGCCGATAAGCAGAATATTCGATTTTTCAAGCTCCACATCATCGTACTTGTCGTAGTACTCAGCGGAGTCAATGCGTTTGTAATGATTGTATACGGCAACGGAGAGCGCCTTTTTGGCCAGATCCTGGCCAACAACATATTCATCAAGAGAAGCCTTTATTTCTCTTGGAGCCATACGTTTCGTCGGGCTCGAAGAGTGACTTCTGGGAGTAGAGGACGAGCCGATGGGAATTGATCCGTCGCTACTGACAATTCCAGAAGCGTCCGTGATACAACGGTCACAGATGTATACATCGGGTCCGGCTACCATGGAGGTCACTTCGTGGGCTGTTTGCCCGCAAAAGGAGCACCGAATCACATCGTGATCTTCTTGATTACTCATATCTTATTATCGCTTCTAAAGTAAGGGAACGTCTTCGAGATGGCCCGCCGATAAGAGCGCGCTATGGTAGTTATATCGCACCTTTTGCCAATCTCTTAAATGACAGTTTATCTTCATTGACGACTGCATTATTGATTCATTCCTCCCTCGCTGGAATCATTGCCATGATACCCTTACCTGAGTCGTTTCCTGCCCTCTTTATAGAACGCTATAAAGAAGTATTTAACGACACAGCGCTGAATCGGATTCTAGCGGGGTTTAGAGCCGATAAACAGACATGGTACCGTGTCAATCCACTGATTTCGGAAAGTGAATCTGCGTTCAAAGAGCTTGCAGAACAAGGAGTTACGGTAAATATATCTCCAATATGGCCTGATGTGGGCTGGGTAGAAGCAGAGGAGCGGGAAAAATTACTCGCGTCCAGCGTGTACGAGGGGGCAAAAATCTACATTCAGGGTCTGGCCAGCCAAATTCCGGTTTGGCAACTCAATCCGCAAGCCGGTGATCGAATCCTCGACCTTGCCGCCGCCCCCGGAAGCAAAACGCTGCAAATCGTCGGTGCCGCACCGACAGCTGAAGTGGCTGCAGTGGAGATCGTTCGTAAACGAAAGTTCAAGCTTCAGGAAAATTTGCAGCGCAATGGAGCAAAAAACGTGCGCGTATTTCTCCAGGATGGGACCAAGGTATGGCGCTACCGTCCTGAACATTTCGACCGGGTACTTCTCGACGCGCCGTGCTCGAGCGAAGGCAGATTTCAGTTGAGCGACGAGAGTTCGTATTCGTTCTGGACGCCCGGTAAATCAAAAGAGATGATTCGAAAACAACGGCGACTTTTGTTCTCAGCCATTCACTCTCTTAAAGTCGGAGGCACACTCGTCTACTCCACCTGCGCCATTTCGCCAGACGAAAACGAGGGCATCGTGCAGCACGTCCTCGACACGTTCGCGACGAGTATGGAAGTGGACCCCATCGATCTTGATCTTGACGAACGTATCCCGACACTTGATCGGTGGCGCAAAAAAGAAGTGGATAGTCGGGTGAGAGGGGCATGTAGGCTCATGCCATCAAACCGCATGGAGGGCTTCTTCGTGTGCAGATTTCGAAAGACAGCTTCATCTGATCCGCCCGTTCTAAGGCGGACGAACTAACTCAGTACACTCTCGCCGTACTTCGCTTCCAGAAATCGTTCGCGATACAAGAAATGCGCTGTCTGGCAGACCTTATTTGTGTACAGGTAATTGATGCCTCCGCCGAGCAAGGCTCCAGTCACGGGCACCATTTGCGCCAGTTTTTTTTCGGTCAAATTCATTCCTAGTCGTTTCGCGATCGCCTCGATTGCGCTGCCCACACCCACCTGCTCCAGTAGTTGACCACCCTGCTGCCGGGCTACACGCGAGGCGGTGCGAACGGCCGGGGAGAGCGCTACATCTTTTTGGTTATTACTGGGTTGAGCCACCTTGTCGAGCAACTGAAGCGCGTATAGTCGCTCCGAATCCCGGCTGATGTCGAAGCCGCAATACGTGGCGTACTCGCCGGCTGCTCTCAGATTGATGGAGACGAGAGCGATCAGATCCGGGACAATACCCGCAGCGCCAGCCACACCCGTCGCGGCCCCTTCCACAGCGGCAAGCCCAACGTATTTTTTATCGAGACCTGATAGCACCGCGTCGACCTCTTCCAGGTCGAGGTCGTGGATGTCTGAAATTCGTTTTATTGGGTGGCCGTTCTTGTGATAGTCTTTTTTGACCGCGTCGGTCCACACAGAGTCTTGTGTTATTTCGTTGGTGAGCTCCAAGACCCCAGCAATCACATTTTCCATAGCCCAGTCGACCCCAGGAATTTTGTGAATCAGATCCGTGACGCTGTTCCAGGACTCGGAAGCCTTGGTCTTTGCCCTCGAATACCACGTATCGGGCGGATTACGCCACGCGCGAATCTCTTCGATTGCGCGCCGCTCGTAGACCGAGAGTATGTCTGGGGTCGTATTTGATGATGTAGAGCTCATGCAGGGGGTTTATACGATTCCCGGAGAAAATGTTGTGATCAGTCGTTTGTCACGAGTCATTTCAGTTGAAAATCGGCCAGTAGACGCCAAAACGTAGTCTCTGTTGCGGGATTGGGTAGTCTGGGATGATCAGATTACCAACCTGCGTTGACGTGCCGGAAAAGGCGTTTTCATAGGACAGGTAGATGATCGCGCCCCGTACACCAGCCTCAGCGACGAAATCAATCAGCCAGTTCGCTTTAAGCGTTTCGGATGCATTTTCAGGGAGTGCGAGAAGGCCGGTGGGCGTGTGCAGTCTCAGGCCGCCCATTTCCCCCCAGTATCGGGCGCGCACATAGGCGTTGAGGTCAAGATCTCCTGTGAACATGCGCGCCCGCACTCCGATGCGCCCCGACGACCATTGCTCGGGCGATGCTCTTCGCCAGGCCGCAGCAAGCGCGCCATCGTCGTCCGTGCTCGTCGTTCTAAAGACCGGGTTGAGCACCGCATATAATCCTTGCTCAGCTTCGTCCCTAAATCCGATCTCCAAAGAGACACCAGTGGCAGTAGCAGAGCCCGATAGAGACTGAACTCGAATGACGGCTTCGGTATCGTCTAGCTCGGCTACCACAGGATTTCTTTCCACATTCACGAAACCGTCCACCAGCAGCGAGAGGAAATCGGACCGCCACCCAACTCCCAGGTGCGCGGACAGGAACGATGGGTCGGCATCACCGGCGAGCGGCACCACCGAGGTCGAGAAGCCCGTTAGTTCGTGTGAGGCCATGCGTCGACTCGATCGCACTCCACTCGCGAAAACGGTAAAGGAATTGATCTCGGCCTTAGCTCCTCCGGATAGATGAACCCAGGATCTGTCGGATTCTTTCTGAGGACCCGCGCTCAAACGCCAATCAATGGGACCGCTTTTCCCGTCTACCGTCCCAAGAGCGGAGAGGAAAGATCGAGAGGAAGAACTGGAGTCATACGCATTCCCGTCCTTGAACGTATCGTTCCATCCAACCACGGCCAGGCCAGCGTTGAACATGGGGAGGGACCTTGATCCATCCAGGCGCACTCCAAGCCGTTCGACCCGGCCCTTGATAGCGACCGTTCCGTTTCTGTAATCAAGAGTCTGAACCGTCCAGAAGAGCGTCGCTCTAGTATCAATATTCGAAAGTGTCGTCCTGCCGCGAAGTCTGAGGTCGTTTCGAATGGTGCGCCGCCGGGCCGATTCATTTCCAACTACAGCGCCCAGTCGTTGATAGATTGATTCGTATGCCGCACCTGCAAATGGAATCACTCCAGTATGGGCGCCGATGCTTCGACGGTTTGCGAGCTCAACCAACTCGGCGCTCCAGTCGGGCGTCACATATCGAAGTCTCACCATGATCTCGCGGGCTCGCTTTAGTCGTGAGCCATCGTATTCACCCCGAGCGCTCGTGCCCGCGTATCCGAAAAGAGTCTGCAGGCGTCTTTGGGTCGAATCTGCTGCCATAAAGACCCTGTTTTGGACATGAATCGCCCTGATCGCGTTCAAATCGTCACCGGCCGATTGGTAGCGAAGGTTGGTACGCGGAGCCGAATCGTTCAGGGAATCGGCCAAGAGGACCACGCCCGACCCTTCCAGATTGATCGATTTCAACAGGGCGACCGGAACGAGGTCAAAACGAGGGCGCCCCGTAATCAGGTCGCTGAAGTCGATGCCATCGAATTGCAGTTCGAGTCGGTTGGGATCGGCGCCGTAGGGGGCGATCCCGTCCGGCCATCCCGTCGCACCAAACGTGTAACCGAATACACCGGGCAGGTAGGTGAGGATAGAAGCGGGGTCAGGATCGACCTCAAGCAGGGGAGCACGTTCCTGGACGCTGCTCTGGGCTCGAACACTCAGCGCGCCTGGCGTGCTGAAAAACCACAGTCCCGCGACAATGCAGGCCGATAAGAGATTTCTGATCACACTACTCTGGGAAAAGTCCAAAAAGTCGAGCCTCAATCTGCGCGATGATTCGTGCTTGATCTTCCTCCACGTTGACGAAGTCCATCTCATCCACGTCAATAATTATTTTTGGTCCGAGGTCATAGCGTCCAACCCAGTCCTCATAATGTTTGTTGAGTCGTTCCAGGTACTCAATCCGAATCGTGGACTCAAACTCTCGACCACGAGACTGAATGTGACTGACCAGCGTCGGGACGGTCGCCCTCAGATACACAAGCAGATCCGGTGGTTTCAAATACGAAGTCATCGTCCTGAACAGCGCTGTGTAATTGTCGTAGTCCCGGGCCGCCATGAGACCCATCTCGTGCAGATTGCGCGCGAAAATTTCGGCATCTTCATAGATTGATCGGTCTTGAACCACGCTATGGGGAGATTCTTCTATCGAACGCTGGTGTTCGAACCGGCTGGACAGGAAGAAGACCTGCAGATTGAACGACCAGCGATGCATGTCTTCGTAGAAGTCTGACAGGTATGGATTGTCATCCACCCGTTCGAAATAGGATTCCCACTTGAAATAGCTCGACAATATTCGAGTCAGTGAACTTTTTCCTGCTCCAATATTACCGGCAACGGCTACGTATTTCTTTCCAGCGTATGGCAAGGATCAGGAGGTCAATGCTTGGTTGAAGATGGAGGGCCATAGAGGGTCCGGCACATGCCAGATCGCATCAGATCAGTCGGTCGCACCGTTCCTAATCTAGGACTTGAAACCGCCAGTTGCTTGCTTAGGTTCTAACGGCAAATTCGCGATCTCAGTCAGGATGCGTCCCGGGCAGGACGTATCTTCATCGCCCTCATTCTTTCGACTCGAAAAGCAGATACATGGCGCCTGAAGCCAACAAGAAGCCCCTTGCCGATCGCGGGAAATACGATCCGGCGAAAATCGAGAGCAAGTGGTATACCTACTGGGAAGAGAACGATCTATTTCGCACGGATGCCGGGTCGGGAAAGGAGCCTCACGTGATCGTGATGCCCCCTCCCAACGTGACGGGTCGATTGCACATGGGCCATGCACTGCAGGACACCGTTCAGGATACTCTCACCCGTCTTCGTCGAATGCAGGGTTTTGAAGCATTGTGGGTGCCTGGGATGGATCATGCCGGCATTGCCACCCAGAATGTGGTCGAAAAGGCGCTCAAGAAAGAGGAAAAAAAGAATCGGCACGACTACGGCCGCGAAGCCTTCATTGAGAAGGTGTGGGACTGGAAGAAAGAGTACGGTGGGATCATCCTCGAGCAGAAACGGCGACTCGGAGATTCCTGCGACTGGTCCTGGGAATACTTCACGATGGACGAGGGATTTTCTCGGGCGGTTCAGGATGTATTCGTCCGCCTCTACGACGACGGCCTTATTTATCGAGGCGAATACCTTGTCAACTGGTGTCCATCTGACATGACCGCGTTGTCCGACGAAGAAGTCGACAATGTCGATCGCAAGGGTCACTTGTGGTATATAAAATACCCTCTCGCCAGCGGAAAGGGTTTCATCGAGATAGCAACAACGCGTCCAGAAACGATGCTGGGTGACTCGGCGATTGCGGTGCACCCGGAGGATGAGCGCTATTCCGAGTTGATTGGACAGACCGTAAAATTGCCGCTCACCGATCGCGAAATCCCCATCATTGCGGACGATTACGTCAAAAGTGAGTTTGGAGCGGGAGCCCTGAAGGTGACGCCTGCCCATGATAAAAATGACTTTGAGATTGGTCGGAAGCACGACCTCGAAATCATCAACATTATGAACTTCGACGCGACCATCAACGAAAATGGTGGCGCGTATGAGGGAATGGACCGCTTCGATGCCCGCAAGAAAATTGTCGAAGATCTCGAGGGGCTGGGCCTCCTGGTGAAAATTGAGGACTACAAGTCGACGGTTCCGATTTCGAGCCGTTCGAAGACCATCATCGAGCCCCTCATTTCGCGTCAGTGGTTTGTAAAGATGAAACCGCTGGCCGAGCCCGCTCTCGAAGCAGTGAGGGATGGGCGGGTCAAATTTCATCCGAAGCGATGGGAGAACGAATACTACCGATGGCTCGAGAACATTCGAGATTGGACGATTTCGAGGCAGCTCTGGTGGGGACATCGTATTCCAGTCTGGTATCACCTGGATGGGGAGGGCGAGATCGACGAATCGCGTGGTTTCATTGTCTCCATCGACGAACCCGAGCCTGGTATGGTTCAGGATGAGGATGTGCTGGACACATGGTTTTCCTCCTGGTTGTGCCCTTTTGCCACGCTGGGTTGGCCGAACGAGTCAAAAGCGCTTGAAAAGTTCTATCCGGGAGCAGTGCTCGTTTCGGGTTATGACATTCTGTTCTTCTGGATTGCTAGAATGATCATGGCCGGGATGTACTTCATGGGAGATGTCCCTTTCAAGGACATCTTCATCACCGGCATGATCAAAGACAAACAAGGCCGGTGGATGTCCAAATCTCTGGGGAACGGGATCGATCCGCTGGATATGACCGACCAGTATGGAGCCGACGCCGTGCGCTTCAGTCTGACCATCCTGTGTGCTCAGGGTCAGGACATCAAACTGGATCCCACGAAATTCGAGATGGGTCGCAATTTCGCGAACAAGATCTGGAACGCGTTCAACGTGTTCGGTCAATTCATGGAGGATGGCAGAGACTATCGACGCGAGCGCTCATTTGGCGAACTGGAATTTGTTGAGAAGTGGATGTTGACGCGCCTGAACAGGACCATCCTGGCTGTGGAAGAAGATCTTGAGCGGTATCGATTAAACGAGGCGATCACAAAGATTTACACCCTGTTCTGGGGAGATTTTTGTGATTGGTATCTCGAGTTGATCAAGCCAGCGCGGCGAGAGCAAATGGAGGATGACAAGATTGCGCTGGCCCTCGAGCTGTTCGAAAAAATGCTCCAACTTCTCCACCCGTTCATGCCCTTTATTACGGAAGAGTTGTGGACCCAGGTTCGCCCCAGACAGGAGGGCGATATCTGCATGACCAGCTCCTGGCCTCAGTCTGATGCTTCTCAGATGGACGAGTCATTGGCAGATCATTTTCGTACGATGCAGGAAATGATATCGGGCATTCGAAATATCAAGTCCAAGTACAATGTGCCGCCCGGCCAGGAAATCTCGGCCTCACTTCATCTGGAGTCTGAGCTGGTCGGCCCCGTCAAAGAACATCAGGACTATTTCGCCAAGCTCGCAAAGGTCTCGGATCTGACGGTATCTACGGATGCCGCGATTCCTCCGGCATCTGCCTCGGTCGTAGTTGGCCGAAATCAGGTATTTGTACCCCTTGAGGGCATGATTGACCTTGAGGTGGAGCGAGATCGGATCCGAAAAGAAATTGAAGACAAGCGAGAATTCCTGAAGAGTGTAGAGGAAAAATTGTCCAATGAAAGTTTCGTTTCAAGAGCTCCAGCAGAAGTCGTGGAAAAAGAACGGTCGAAAGCGACTGAAATTCGCGAAGAACTGGACCGGCTGGAAAGTGGACTGGCTGAGCTCGCCTGAGGTTCAAGTTAGAGGGTTAAGTCAGTTTTTTGAATTCTGAGGCTGAATTGTGTACTCTACTCCGTGCATCGCAGTGAGGTGATATTATGCGTTCTAAAGCTTCTTTCGTGACTTTCCTGGTCCTGTTTACGTTTGGATTGGGCAGCACCGACAATTCCCACGCTCAGGAAATACAGGAGTTCATCGAGATCACGTTGACGGATGGTTCGACGTTCGTAGGGACGATTCTTTCGGAATCCGAGACGGAAATCAGCTTTCGGACCACCTTGGGCCTTGAGTTTACGTTTTTAGTGGCAGACGTTAGGTCCCGGCGAACCATTCGGGGGCGAATTAGCCAGAAGGGTCTGATGAAACTGGATCCGACTTCGTCGCGGCTGTTTTTTGCGGCGACTGGACGACCTCTCAAGAAGGGAGGAATCTACCTGGCCAATTACGAGATCGTATTCGGGCTGATCGCCTACGGCGTATCCGAGAACGTCATCGTATCCGGTGGCACCAGTCTATTTCCAGGAGCCGCGTCACAACTTATCTACATCGCTCCCAAACTGACTCTCTACAACAAAAATGATCGATCCTTCGCAGTGGGGGTCCTCGCCGGGCGAATTGCAAGCGAAAATGGTGGGGGAGGGATAGTTTACGGGGTTTCGACAATCGGTCCGTCCAATCGAGCTGTCAGTGTGGGTGCGGGCTTTCTTTTCGGCGGAGGCGACGTGAATTCAACCCCGATTATTCTTGTGGGGCTCGAAAGGCAGTTGTCTTCGAAGCTCAAGGTAATTTCTGAAAATTACCTTTTCTTTTTTGACGAAACATTAATTCTTGTGAGTGCCGGATTGCGGTTCATTGGAGGAAAACTGACCACCGATCTGGCCTTTGTCTCCATCATTACTTCTGACGTGATTGCTCCTTGGTTGCCGTGGGGGAGCTTCACGTACCACTTCGGGAAATGAGCAACGATGCAGCGGTTTGGCGACATTTAACAGGTGCGGATCTAGTGAAGACGGGCCTCGATAGGAGCGCTGAATCGCGAATCGCGCTCTTTTACACGTTCCCGTAATCGGAGAAGCTTCCAGCTTTTAACCATTCTGAATTACTTTACATCATTCTAGCGTGAATATGGCCGATCAGGCCCAAATAGCTGAATTGAAGGTCAATCTTGCCCCGGCTCCGGAGTCCGTAGCGGTTACGCCAGGTACGGCCGCCACACGCTCCATGGTTCGAGCCGACGTTCGAATGGAGAGATCTTTTCGAATCCCGGTCATGGCGACTATCGTTTTCGTAATCACAATGATGGCCATTTACTTCCTGGGCAGAACCGTAGCGGGTTTTTATACACCTACTGTACAAGACGGGAAGATCGAATTCGTGGGACGTTTGTAGAGGTAGTCATCAAGCAGGACCGGCATTGATTACCGCTTGATTTCCAGTACATTTAAGGATCCGTTGAACCAGCAATTCCGATCCGCCATGTACTCCCGTCGAACTTTTCTGGGCGCCGTTTCCGCTCCTGCCACCGCAGGAATGCTGGCTGCCACTTTCAAACCTGCATCACTCTCTCAATTTGTCGATTCGCTGACCTCATTTTCAGGTACACCTGAGGATATGGCCAGAGATGAGGATCTATGGCACGAAATACAGCAGGCGTTCACAGTGGATCGCTCCATCGTAAATCTGAATAATGGAGGCGTCAGCCCTGCGCCTACGATAGTCCAAGAGGCGATGAAACGGCATCTGGATTTTTCGAATGAAGTGCCTGTCTATACCATGTGGCAAATCCTGGAGCCTCAGAAAGAGGGAGTCCGTCAGCGACTCGCGCGAGAATTTGGAGCGTCGCCCGAAGAAATTGCCATAACCAGAAATGCTTCCGAAGGGCTGCAGATATGCCAGCTTGGAATGGATCTCCAGCGCGGCGATGAGGTGCTGACTACCACGCAGGACTATGGTCGCATGATCACAACCTTCAAACAGCGCGAGCGACGAGAAGGAATTGTACTGAAGCAGTTCCAGATTCCGACCCCTTCAGAAGATCCGGATGAAATTGTCCGTCTGTTCGAAGAAAACATCACTCCGCGGACGAAAGTCATCTTGATGTGCCACATCATCAATCTGACTGGACAGATCCTGCCGGTCAAGGGTGTGGTTCAGATGGCTCGCAAACGCGGCATTCCAGTCATCGTTGACGGGGCCCACTCGTTCGCGCACTTTGCCTTCAAACACGAAGATCTCGACTGCGACTACTTCGCTACAAGTCTCCACAAATGGCTCCTTGCGCCTCATGGAACGGGAATGCTCTATGTGAGAAAAGAGAAGATCAAAGACCTCTGGCCGATGATGGCCGCTTCGGAGCGCATGGATGACGATATTCGCAAGTTCGAGGAGATCGGAACGCATCCTGCCGCAAATCACAACGCAATTTCTGAAGCGCTGACATTCCATCAGGGTATTGGCGCCGAGCGAAAGGAAGCCCGGCTGCGTTATCTCCGCGATTACTGGGCAGAGCGCCTGTTGCAACACGATCGTATCAGGCTCAACACAAGCCTGAAGCCGGAATTCTCCTGCTGTATCGGAAATGTGGACATCGATGGTCTGGATACGCGGGCCGTGGGCAAATACGTGTGGGATAAGCATCGGATCATCATCACGCCTATCAAGCACGCAGAATTTGAAGGCGCTCGCGTGACGGCGAACGTTTACACGACGATGGAAGAGCTGGAACGCTTCTGTGACGCGATGGAGCATCTGGCCAACAACGGTCTGCCTTCCGAGTACATCACCGAGGAATGAGCGGCGAAAAGCGCGTTGCGCTGATCGGTGGAGGATTGGTCGGGTTGGCCTCGGCCTATGCGATTTCGAAGCGCTGGCCCGGCGCTCGAATCGAGGTGCTGGAAAAGGAGGATCGGGTCGCAGCACATCAGTCGGGTCGAAATTCGGGCGTCATCCACTCGGGGATATACTATACGCCTGGCTCGATGAAGGCTGTATTGTGCCGGGAGGGTCGCTCGCAGTTGGTCAGCTTCTGCCGGGATCACCACGTTTCATATGAGACCTGCGGCAAAGTGATTGTTGCGGTTGGCCAAGCCGAAGTGTCCAGATTGGATGCCATCTTCCGTCGAGGTCAGGAAAATGGTATTCGCTGCATTATGCTGTCTCCGGGCGAACTGTCAGAAATTGAACCGTACGCTCGCGGCGTACAGGCAATACACGTTCCGGAAGCGGGAATTGTAGATTTTTCGGCCGTTGCGAATCGCCTGAAGGAAATTCTTCTGGAAATGGGTCATCAAGTGAGTACAGGAGCGCCGGTGACGGCCCTCAAACAGCTGGAGGATAGGGTTCTGGTTACTACGGAAGGATCCTCAAGACGGTATGACCTGATGATCAATTGCGCCGGACTCCACTCTGACCGGATAGCAAGAATGGCCGGTGCTGATCCCGGAATGCAGATCGTTCCCTTTCGCGGCGTGTATTACGAACTGAGAGAGCAGGCCCAAAAGTTCTGCCAAAATCTGATTTATCCCGTACCCGACCCCGCATATCCTTTTCTCGGTGTGCATTTTACGCGGACGATCGACGGACGAATCGAAGTGGGCCCCAATGCCATACTCGCCACCGGAAGGGAAGGGTACTCGCTATCTCAAATCAGTACCCGAGACCTTCTCGAAGCCGTTCGGTTTCGAGGTTTCCGTCAAATGGCCAGAGCTCACTGGCGTAAAGGTGTAGTCGAAGTGCGGCGGACACTTTCCAAGCGAGCGTACGTCCGTGCGCTACGCACTATGGTGCCTGCAATTTCGGTGGACGATCTCATTGGGTGCAGATCCGGAATACGGGCACAGGCGATACGCGAAGATGGGTCTATGGTCGATGACTTCGTGTTTGTCGAGCAACCCAACATGCTCCACGTGTGCAATGCACCGTCCCCCGCGGCCACTGCCTGCCTGGCTATAGGCGAGGCAGTGGCCGACCGGGTTGCCGATAGAATGTAGTTCCAAAGGGCGGCAGCGTTATTCAGCCGCTTTAGCGTCCATGCTGTTCGGTCCCGCGCCAAAATGTGACATCATGAGAGCCGCGCCAGCCAGGCCAAGGTCCTTCATGAACATGCCGGTCGCCATCTGATCGCCTGCCATAAATCCGGATCCCCAGACGAAGAGTACTGTGGAAAGAAGAAATCCGGCCAGAACCAGCGCCGCGAGTTTTGTTCGGTAGCCCAACAAGACCGCAACTCCACCGACAATAATCAGGATGCCAGTGAGATAGACGACGATTGTTGGAGCGGGCAGAAACGATGGAACCATTCCGCCATCCACCATGCCTTGCGCGTCGGTGAGGTGACCAAGTCCAAACATCAGAAAAGGGGCTGCGAACATAATTCGGCCAATAAGAGGGGCGTATTTCATGACAATTAAGGTTTCATGACAATTAAGGGTTCGTTGATAGTGTCCTATGGTGGGAGCCTTGTCGTCCACCTACTGAGTCACGCAGATGACGAGTGAGTTACAGTGGTTCAAACAAAATTTGTTAAGCGGCTTTACTCCTCCACATTTTTGG
>Ga0066369_10000878_pt1 | contig 12560 bp, 8 predicted proteins | sample Knorr_S7_td_Bott_FD_70972 | JGI IMG/M metagenome (GOLD analysis project Ga0066369, IMG submission 70972) | Marine microbial communities from Southern Atlantic Ocean transect - Knorr_S7_td_Bottom_ad_4513_LV_A | ecosystem: Environmental > Aquatic > Marine > Oceanic | place: Southern Atlantic ocean... | reverse complement strand
CGGTGATCGAGTCCATCGATGCAATTACGCTGAAGATTGGCGACAAGGTTGCGTTCACGGTTGCCGCCTCGGATCCGGAGGGCGGCAAACTGACCTACAAGGCATTGAACAATCCTGACGGCTTCAAGGGGAATGCAAGGAATGGGTTCAAGGGCAAGTTCAGTTGGGCAACCAAGAGTGCAGCGGCGGGCGACTACAAGCTGGACATCGAAGTGGCCGATGTCGCCGGGCTCAAGTCGGTCGTTTCCGTGAATGTCACCCTCAAGGCGAATCTCGCGCCCACCGTTGAGCCGTTGGATCCGGTGGTCGTCGACGCCGGCGGCTCCGTGCAGGTTCAGGTGGTTGCGGATGACGTCGACGATGACAATTCAACATTGAGATTCTTGCTGGAGAACGCTCCGGAGGGGATGCAGGTGTCGGGCGACGGACTGATTCAGTGGTCGGTTGACAACCAGGCGGAAACCGCTGTGCACAGCGTGACGGTGATCGTCCTGGACGGTGAGAATGCCATGGGCAAACAGGTGCTTGTGGTGAGCGTTGATGCGAACAAGGCGCCGACGATTGAAGCCATCGCCCCGATTGTGGCCAAGGTGGGTGACAAGGTCAGGCTTACCGTCAGCGCCACCGATCCGGAGGGCGAGGCATTGACCTACAAGGAACTGGCTCTTCCGGCGGGAATCAAGGGATCTCTTCGCAACGGCCTCAAGGGCAAGTTTATCTGGACGACCAAGGATGCAAAGGATGGAAGTTACACGATTGACATCGAGGTCTCCGATCCTTTCGGCGGCAAGGCTGTCGTCACGGTTCAGATTTCGCTGGTACCGGAGCCGGCCCTTACCCTGCTTTCGGCGCCTGCTGTGGTGGGGCCGTTTGCTCCCGAGACGGAAGCAGTCATCGATGAAGACGCTAAAACCATCACGGTTGCAACGGCGGGTGGCATGCGCTTTTACAGGCTCCTGTCCGGTGATGACACGAAACTGAAAATCACCTCGATTGTCGTAAGCGACGACAAGGCAGTCATGGGCTACAAGCCTGCTGGCGAGTAACCCCGCTTGGGCGAAGTGATGCCCCTCGATTGTGCTTCACCCCGTTGGCTTCGCCGCCAACGGGTTTTTCTTTGCACGGGCCTTGCCATGCATGACGTTGGAGAAATAATATCCTTGAAAATCGCGCGGAACTGAGGCACACAACTCCCGTGTTTGGTGCTTGTGGTTTACGCGGCACCCGCACTTACAGATTGCGCCCGTAGTTCAATTGGATAGAGCGTCAGTTTCCGAAACTGGATGTTGCAGGTTCGAGTCCTGCCGGGCGTACCACTCTTCTTCCCGGGTTTACTTCAGCCCGAAACTGCTCCACCGCTGGCCGGCGCGGATGGTTTGGTGCGCTTGCCCAAGCGCTTGGCAGGTGGTCTTGAACTCCTCCGGGGTCTCGGTGTTGAACTCGAACATGTCGTAGTGGCACGGGATGACCATTCGCACGCCGATGGCCTTGGCCAAGTTGGCCGCTTCGTGGCCCCACAAATTACCGGCGACCCGGCGCTCGGGGCGGCGGCCGTTGATCGGCAGTAGCGCAACGTCGATTTTCCACTGCAGCAAAATCTCCTCCATGCCGTCGTAAGGAATGGTGTCGCCGCTGTGATAAATCGTCCACGGGCCAAGCTTGGCCACGTAGCCGACATATTGATGGCGTCCGAGGTCATCCTTGGCCAAGTCCTCGTGCGCGGCCGGCACGGCGTGCAGCTCGAACGGGCCAAGCGCGATCGACTGCCCGGCATCGATGGCCTCAAGTTGGTCGGGATCCACGTCCAGCCGCTCGGCGGCGAATCTGAGGTTGGCCGACGGAACGAGCAGTTCCATCTCCGGGTTGGCCTGCATGAGGGCGGTCAGCGTCTCGCCGTCGAGGTGGTCGGTGTGGTTGTGGCTCGAGGTGGTGAGGTCGATGAAGTCCAGCGCGTCCGGCGAAATGACCAACCCGGTCATGCGCGTGTGCGGCTTGTCGGTGGCGGCGTACTTGCGCGAGAGCGAGTCGGAGAGGTACGGGTCGAACAGCAGGTGGCTGCCGCGCCATTGGACAAGAAAGCCGCTTTGGCCAAGCCACCAAATATGCAGGTCATCCTGTGAACTGGCGGCGTCGCGGACGTCGGCGAGGAATGCTCCGCCCTGCAAGGCCGGCTTGATCATGCGGCGCCGACTTCCTTGCGGACGAGTTCGACGCCCTCGACCATGTTCTGCAGCTTTTGCCTCGCGGCCCAGCGGGCGGTCTGGCTGAGGCCGCAGTCCGGCGCGAACGCGAGCCGATCGGCCGGTGCAAACTCGAGGCAGCGGCGCACGCGCCCGGCGATGTCCTCGACGGTCTCGATGTAGTAGCTCTTCACGTCGATGATGCCGACGGCGACGTCCTTGTGCTTGGCGATTTCACCGATGAGTTCCAGCTCCGAAAACTCGCGGCTGGCCATCTCGAGGTGCAGTTCGTCCACGTTGAATTCGAGGAAGTCGGGGAACATCGGTGCGTACTGGCGCAGCCCGACAGCGTGTCCCTTGTAATTGCCGAAACAAAGGTGCGTGGACAGGCGGCACATGCCGGCGACCGACTCGACGGTGCGGTTGAAAATATCGACGAACCGCTTGGTGTCCTCCTTGTGCGCGTAGCAGCTCATCGACGGCTCATCGACGGTGATCTCCGCGCAGCCGGCGGCGAGTAGATCCTCGAGTTCACGGGCGACGATCGGGATCAGTTCCTCGGTGATCGCCCAGCGGTCGGGGTAGCGTCGATTGGGCTGCAGCCGGCCGGCGAGTGTGTAAGGGCCGGGGACACTGGCCTTGAGCGTGGCATCGCCCCTGGCCAGGCGCTGGAGCCGCTTGAAATCATCGACCGTGCCCAAGCCCTTGGGTGCCCTGAACGGCCAACTAATTTTGTGTTTGCCACGCTGGTCGTGGGCCGGCGGGCCGAACCGGCGAGGCGGCGCACTCTCAAGTTCGATGCCCTCGAGGAAGCCGTAAAACGACAGGTTGAAGTCGAGCCGCGTCTGTTCGCCGTCGGTGATCACGTCGAGCCCGGCGGTGAGTTGATCGTTCACGGCGGTGACGACAGCATCATCGATCATCTCCTCGCGGTCGGCGTCGCCGAACTCCTCGAGGTTTTGGCAGGCGAACTCAAGCCAGCCGGGGAAGGGGTAGCTGCCGATGACGCTCGTGCGCAGCGGTTGCTCTTTCATGGGAAAGGGATTGAAGCAGCGCTTGGCCGGGACTTCAAGCTTGGCGCTTGACCAGGCGCTCAGTCGTTGCCGAGGTTCTCGTAGAGCTTGGCCAAGCGGCGGGCGTGCTCGTCGTAGGCGGCCTCGAACAACTCGGTGGCCCGTTCGTCGCCGACGATCGCGCCGGCGGTGAGCACCTTGGGCGGTTGGCCGGCTTTGACGAGCTGTGCGGCGATTTCGGCCTTGAGGGCGTTGACCAGCATGCAGCCGCCGACGGTCGAGCCGGGCGACACGGGCGTGTCCATGCCGTCGATTGCCGTCATTGCGTCGCCAACCGGCGCGCCGGTGTCGAGGACGAGGTCGGCGAAGTCATGCAGTTTCTTGCCGGACTCATGCCGGCTCTCGCTGGCCTCGGAATGTTGCCGGCTGATCAGCGCGACGACCTTGACGCCGCGCTGCTGAAACTCCTGCGCGATCTCGATCGGGACGACATTGCAACCGCTCGACGAGGCGACGAGCGCAGAGTCGATCGGCGATAAATCGTAGTTTCTCAAAATGCGTTCGGCCAAGCCGGGTGTGTTCTCGAGAAACATAGCCTGCCGTTGGCCGTTCGCGCCTACGACCGGGTTGTGAAAAGTGAGTGACAGCTCGACAATCGGGTTGAATCCGGGGAACGAGCCGTAGCGCGGCCACATTTCCTCGACCATGATGCGACTATGACCGGAGCCGAAGAGGTGCACCATGCGTCCGGCGAGAATCGTTTCGGCGAACCAATCGGCGGCCTTGCTGATGACATCCGCTTGGTCAAGCGCGTGATTTACCAACCCGCGGCATTTTTCGAGATAGTCGGTGATTGGGGTCATGGCTTAGCCGGAGTAGCCGTTGGGGTGGGCTGAGTGCCAGCGCCATGCCGAGTCCACGATCTGTTCGAGAGTGGCGTAGCGCGGTTTCCAGCCGAGTTCGTCGATGGCCTTTTGGGAACCGGCGATGAGCCGGGCTGGGTCGCCGTCGCGTCGTGCTTCCTCGATGGCGGGAATTGGTTTGCCGCTGACCTGCCTGCAGGTCTCGATCACTTCGCGGACGGAGTAGCCCTCGCCGTTGCCGAGATTGTAAAAACCACATTTGCCCGGCTCGAGCGCGAGCATGTGAGCCTGGGCGAGATCGACGATGTGAATGTAGTCGCGGATACAGGTGCCGTCCGGAGTGGGGTAGTCGGTGCCAAAAATTCGGCATTCCTTCTTTTGGGCAAGCGCGACGCGCAGCACGTTGGGGATGAGGTGCGTCTCGACTCGTCGCTCTTCGCCAAGTTTCTCGCTGCAACCGGCGGCGTTGAAATAGCGGAACGCCACAAACTCCAGCCCGTGCAACTCGCGGTACCATTTGAGCATCGTCTCGAACATCAGCTTGCTTTCGCCGTACGGGTTGATTGGCTTCTGCGGTTCCTGCTCAGTGATTGGCACGGTGGTGTCTGGCATGCCGTAGGTGGCGGCGGTGGAGCTGAAGATAAATTTTCTCACGCCGGCCTCGACGGCGGCGTCGAGCAGGTTGATACCGTTGGCGACGTTGTTGCGGAAATATTTTGACGGATCGGTCATCGACTCGCCGACCTGCGCGAACGCGGCGAAGTGCATGACGGCTTCCGGTTGATCGGCGGCGACGGCGTTGAGGATGGTTTCGCGGTCACTGAGACAGCCCTCTATGAATTGTGCCCTCTCATCGACGGCCACGCGATGCCCCTCCGACAAGTTGTCAAACACCGTGACCTGGTGGTCGGCATTCAATAATTCCTCCACGCATATCGAGCCGATGTAACCAGCGCCTCCTGTAACAAACACCTTCATATTGCGGCGACAAGCTACCCGCCAAGGGACGTTGCCCCAAGCAAAACCAAGCCCTGGGGTCAACGCTGGCTTGCCAGTCGGCGTTCGATTGCGTTTTATTGGCGCGTTTCACATGAAGAAACCAATTTTTTTACAGGCTGTTATTGTCTCGCTGCTCGCGGTTGCTGCTGGCTGCATGACTACCGGTGCCAGGCGAGGACAAGCTGTTGCGCCCGCCGACTACGATGAGACGATTCGCGTGGCTTGCGTGGGGGACAGCATTACGTTCGGCGCGGGGATCAAGGATCGGAAGAACGACAATTATCCGGTCGTGCTTGGCCGCTCGCTGGGGGAGAGGTTCGAAGTTCGCAATTTTGGTGTCAGTGGGGCGACTTTGCTGAAGGACGGCGATTTGAGTTACTGGAAGACACCGGCGTTCAAGGCGGCGACGGAGTTTGACCCGCACGTGGTGGTCATCAAGCTGGGCACCAACGACACCAAGCCGCAAAACTGGAAACACGCTGATGAGTACGTTGCCGACTACGAGGCAATGATCGACCACTTCGCCGCGCTGCCGGCTAAGCCGAAGATTTGGCTGTGTTCGCCCGCGCCGGTTTATCAAACGCGCTGGGGCATCAACGAGAAGAGTGTCATCGAGGGCGTCATCCCCAAGGTGCAGGCCTTGGCCAGGCGCAAAGGATTGCCGCTCATCGACCTGTACTCCGTGCTCAGCGGCAAGCCGGAGATGTTCCCCGATAAAATCCACCCGAACGCCACTGGAGCCAAGCTGATGGCCGAGGCCGTCGAGGCTGCCATCCTCGGCAGATAGTCGTCTATAATTTAAAAAACAAAATGAAGCCATCCCGTTCAATCCTTTTCGCGTGCGCGATTGCCGTAACCGGCCAAGCGCTTGGCCAAGCGCCCCAGCCCAAAAAACAAAATGTCTCGAAGCCGGTTCGGTTGACGGCTCCGGCACCCAAGCCGAAACCCAAGCAGACGAGCAAGCCCGTCCCCTTGGCCGGTACGGCGGCGAAACCCAAATCGCCTCCCAAGCCGGCGCTGAAGGTGTTCAGGCCCAAGTCGGAAAAACTCGTTTTTATCGGCGGCGATCGGGTGATGCTGATCGGCGACGGGTTGATCGAGCAGATGCAGAAGCACGGCTATCTCGAGTGCCGGTTAACGTCGGGGAACAGCGGCAAGAAACTGTATTTTCGCAATATCGGCTGGAGCGGCGACACGCCGGCGGGCATTGCCCGTGACGGCTTGGGGACGCGGCAAGCCGGTCACGAGCCTGCCAACGAGGGGTGGGTTCAGTTGAAGAAACAGATCGCCAACATCAAGCCCACGGTGGCGGTGATCGGATACGGCATGGCTAGTTCGCTCGACGGCAGTTCGCTCGACAAGTTCAAGTCGGACTACCTGCGACTGGTGGAACACATCAAGAGTAGCGCGGGGAAAAAGAACCCGTTGCGCCTGGTGTTCATGAGCCCGATTGCCCATGAGAATCTCGGGGGCAAACTGCCCGATGGGAAAGTGCATAACAGTAACCTCGAAAAATACCGTGAAGTGATCGGCGACTTGGCCAGGGAGAATGATGCCTGGTTTGTGGATCTCTACCGTTACCTGCGCACTTCGGGGGCGGACACAACGATCCACATGACCACGGATGGCATTCATCTGAATGACTACGGTTACTGGGTGTTGGCGGGAGTCGCTGAGTACTCGTTTAGTTTAACACCATCCAATTTTCGGTTTGGCGTTCTTCCGGCCGGAACCGAACGGCAGGGAGGGTACGGGATCAAGTTAAGCGACATCAAGATTACTGACGACAGGATGACGTTGAGCGGGCAGCTCGATGCGTTGCCCCCATATTATTCGCATCCTCAAAAGGACACCGCGTTTATGCAACGGACGGCCATCGGGCGGATTCAGTTTATGGACCTGCCGGGGGGCAGTTTCACTCTCGCCGCTGATGGCATAGAAATCCACACTGCGGATGTCAAGGAATGGGCCGGGGGAGCGTTCATCGATGGCGGGCCGGATGTGGATCAGGTCGAAAGCCTCCGCAGCCTGATCGTTGAGAAGAACGAGTTGTATTTTCACCGGTCGAGACCGCAAAACCAGGCCTACCTCTGGGGGTTTCGGAGACATGAGCAGGGCAACAACTATCAGGAGGTGGCCCGCTTCGAGCCGTTGATCCGGCAGAAGGAGCAGGCGATTTTCGAGTTGAGCAAAACGGTCTCCCGGAAGTTCCAGCTATTGCCCACTGCGGAGTGGGGAAAAATCAAGCCAAGCGAAGATGCAAAAAAACCTGAGCCGGTTGCCAAGGCCAAGCCGTTCAAGCCGCAGCCATTGCCGAGGTTCGACCTGGGCGATGGTCTCGAGATCAATCTCTTTGCGCAAAACCCGCTCCTGGCGAAGCCAATCCAGATGAACTTCGACGCAAAGGGCCGGTTGTGGGTCGCCAGTTCCGAGGCGTATCCGCAGATTTTACCGGGCGAGATGGCGGCTGACAAAGTGCTTGTGCTGGAGGACACCGACAACGACGGCCAAGCGGACAAGTCAACCGTCTTTGCCGACAACCTGCTGATCCCGACCGGCATCGAGCCGGGCGACGGCGGGGTTTATGTTGCCCAAAGTACCGAGCTGCTTCATCTGCGGGATACGAACGGCGATGGCAAGGCCGACAAGACCCGCGTGGTGATGTCCGGTTTCGGCACCGAGGACACGCACCACATTTTGCACACGCTGCGCTGGGGCTTCGATGGGCGGCTGTACTTCAACCAGTCGATTTACATCCGGACGCACATGGAGACGCCGCACGAGGTGTTGCGCCTCGAGAGCGGCGGCGTGTGGCGACTGCGGCCCGAGACGCTCAAGGCTGAGATTTTCCTGCGCGGCTTCTGCAATCCGTGGGGGCACCACTACGATGCGTTCGGCCAATCGTTTGTCACTGACGGCGCCGGCGGGCAGGGGCTCAGCTACGGCGTGCCGGGCGCGATGTATTTCACGTACGCCCGCGCACCCAAGTTGCTCGAGAGCGTGAGCCCGGGGCGTTACCCGAAATTCTGCGGACTCGAGATCGTCCGCAGCGCGCACTTCCCGGACGACTGGCAGGGCGACGCGATCACCTGCGACTTTCGCGCGCATCGCATTGTCCGGTTCAAGATCAGCGACAAGGGCTCGAGTTACGTCACTCAGGAGATGCCGGATGTGTTGCGTTCGGGCAGTGTTGATTTTCGCCCGATCGACATCAAGTTCGGCCCCGATGGAGCGCTGTACATCGCCGACTGGTCGAACCCCATCATCCAGCACGGCGAGGTGGACTTCCGCGACGAACGCCGCGACCACGTCCACGGCCGCATCTGGCGTGTGACGGTCAAGGAGCGGCCGCTCGTCAAAAAAACAGACTTCACCCGCCTCGACAACAGCGCTCTCCTGGCAATGCTCACTTCGCCGAACGGTTTTGACCGCGAAAAGGCCCGGCGTGTTCTCAAGGAACGCGGTACCGGCAAGGTGTTGTCCGATTTGGAAAAATGGGCGGCAGCGCAAACGGACGAGCAGGCTCAGCTTGAGGCATTGTGGATTTATCAGGGATTGGATTTGGTTGACGATGCGCTGCTCGACAAGCTGCTCGAGGCCAAGGACGGCCGGGTTCGCACCGCTGCGGTCCAAGTGCTCGACGAGTGGGCGGATCGCATCACAGACGCCGAGTCGCGCTTGATCAAGCGCATCGCCGACGAGCATCCGCGTACGCGACTTGCAGCCCTGCGTGCGATCACCCGCAAGCCAACCCAGAAATCGGTGAGCGCCGCATTGGGCGTGCTCGACAAGCCGACCGACAAGCATCTCGACTACGCCGCTTGGCTCAGCATGAGGGAGATCGAGGAACCTTGGCTGGCGATGGTGCGGGCCGGCTTGTGGAAGCCGGACGGCCGCGAACACCAACTTGAGTTTGCGCTCAAGTCGATCGCTGCCGACAAGGCCAGCGAGGTGCTCGGCGTGTTTCTAAAAGGCAAAACCATCCCCGAGGACGGCTCGTGGATCGAGATCATCGGCCGCGCCGGGACGACGGCCGAGTTGAAGCAACTCCACGCCCAGCTCATCGCCGATTCGTTGTCCGCAAATGGACAGGCGCGCGCACTGAACGCGCTCAACCACGCATCGCGTTTGCGCAATCTGCGCCCCGGCGCGTCGAGCGAAAGCATCGCCAACTATTTCGCCAGCGACGACCAGGCGGTGCAAGTGGCAGCGCTTGGCTTGGCGGGAACGTGGAAGAGGCTTGGCCCCAAGTTTGCTGAATTGACCAGGCTCGCCAGTGGCGGGAAAACCGCCACGCCGGTGCGTCAGGCGGCGGTCAACGCCATCCGCGAAATCGGTGGCACCGGGGCTGTGCAGGCGCTCAAGCCGCTTGGCCAAGCGAAACGCAATCCCGAGGCGCGCCACATGGCGATCGCCGCCTTGGCTATTTTGGACATCAACCAGGCCGCACCGATGGCAGTTGAGGCGCTTGACGACACCAAAAACGAGCAGTCGGCGCTCGAGCTTTGGCGCGCTTTGCTTGGCGTGAAAAATGCCGAGAGCGCCTTGGCCAAGGCATTGCCCGGGAAAGGCTTCTCCAAGGTGGCCGCCAAGGCGGGGCTGCGTGCGATCCGGGAGGGCGGGCGCAATTTGCAGACGTTGGCGCTGGCGCTGCCGCGCAGTGCCGGGTTGAAGGATGAGGAGATCACCCTGTCGAGGAGCGAAATTCGCGCGCTGACCCGGGCAGTCGAGAAGACCGGCGACGCGGTCCGGGGCGAGTTGGTTTACCGCAAACTCGAACTCGGCTGCGTAGGCTGCCACGCCATCGGTGGCGCGGGCGGCAAAGTCGGCCCGGACTTGACCTCCATCGGCGCGAGCGCTCCGCTCGATTACCTCGTCGAGTCGCTTTACTACCCGAACCGAAAAATCAAGGAGGGCTACCACTCGCTCGTTGTCGAGACGAGGGACAACCAGGTTTTGTTTGGCATGCTCGAGCGCGAGGATGACACGCAGTTGATCCTTCGCAACGTCGCCAACAAGTCAACTGCCATCGCCAAGGCGAATATCCGCAAGCGCACGCAGGGCAACTCGCTGATGCCGTCTGGGCTGATCGACCGTTTGGATCGGCAGGACCAAATCGACCTGTTCAGTTTCATGAGCCGCCTCGGCAAGTCCGGCGCGTTTGACGCCTCGAAGGGCAACGTCGCCCGCGTGTGGCGGTTGCGCGCGGCGAACCATCGCGACCAGCAGTTTGGCGACGATCGGATCGCGGATGGGGGTATCAATCGCAAACGCTGGCTGGCGGTGAACTCGCTCGTCGATGGCCGCCTGACCGAGGACATGCTGAAAAAAGGCACCAACGCCGGCCAATGGATCGGGGTGATTGCCGTGTACGCGGGGACGGAATTTGAAGTAGCGCAAGCCGGCGAAGTGACGTTGCAACTTGACGGCGCTGACGGCGCCAAGGTCTGGATCGACGGTCGAGTGGTGAAAACCGCCGGTGAGATCAAAACCAACTTGGCCGCAGGCAAACACTCACTGGTGTTGCGCTTCGATCCCAAGGCGTTGCCCAAGTCCGTCAAGGCATCAACCTCGCAGGGCACCTTCCTCGTTGACTGATCCATGCTGAAAAAAGCATCCAAAACCAAGGCGAGTGGCGCGGCCGGAACACGAGTCGCCATTGTCGCCTCGCGCTACAATGCCCGTTACGTCAACTCGATGCTGCGCGCCGCCAAGGCGGAACTGGCCAAGGCCAAGGTCGCGGCGGAAGTCGTGCGAGTGCCGGGCGCGTTTGAGATACCGGCGGTGGCGTCGGCCCTGGCCAGGCGCCTGACCAACCCGATCGATGCGATCCTCTGCCTCGGCGTCATCCTTCGCGGCGAAACCACGCACGCCGAGAACATTGGCCAAGCGGTGACCGGTGCCCTGGCACAGTTGCAGGTCGAGCATTCGCTGCCGGTGATTCATGAGGTCTTGCTGCTCGAGAATGTGCAGCAGGCCCGGGAGCGATGCCTAGACGCCCGGCACAACCGAGGCATCGAGGCCGCCCGGACAGCCATCGAGATGACGCGCGTCATGCGTCGTGTTGGGGTTTAAGAATCTTGCCGCTTGGCCTGTGCCTCCGTAGGTTATGCCGCGCATGGTCATTGCACCTTCCATTCTCGCGGGGGATTTCAGCAAGTTCGCCCGCGAACTCAAGCGGGTCGAAAAAACCGGAACGGACTGGGTTCATCTGGACATCATGGACGGACACTTTGTCCCCAACCTGACGTTCGGCCCGCAGGTCGTCGCCGATGCCCGCCCCCACTCCGACCTTTTTTTCGATACGCATCTCATGTGCTCCAAGCCGGAGATTCTGCTTGAGCCCTTTGCCGAGGCGGGGGCGAATCTCATCACGGTTCACGTCGAGCTTGAGGATCGGGTGTCATCGCTGCTCTGGAAAATCCGCTCGCTCGAGAAACAGGTTGGCCTGGCTGTCAACCCGCCGACTGCGATCGACAAGGTCAAGCCGTTCCTCGACAAGGTCGATCTGCTGCTGGTGATGACCGTGAATCCCGGCTTTGGGGGGCAGGCGTTCATCGAGGAATGCGTGCCGAAGGTTCAGCAGGTTTACGAGTGGAGAAAGGAGATGGGGTTGAATTTCCGGATTGAGGTGGATGGCGGCGTGAACATGGCAACCGCTGCGGAGTGCGCCCGGGTTGGTGCCGACACGTTCGTGGCCGGATCGGCTTTGTTTGGGCAACGCAGCCTGACGCGAGCAGTGAAGAAAATGCACAAGATCGTTTCGAAGGTTAAGAACGGTTACAATAAGTGAGCTTGGGAGAAATAAAATTCGGCACTGACGGCTGGCGGGCGGTGATTGCCGAGGGTTTTACGTTTGCCAATGTGGATCGAGTCGCACAGGCGACAGCGGAGCATTGGAAGAGACGACGACCTAAAGGCACCAAGAAGAAGGTTGTGGTCGGCTGTGACCGTCGATTTTTGGCAGACCAGTTTGCCGGGCGCGTGGCGGAGGTGTTTGCGGGGAACGGCTTCGAGGTGGTGCTCGGCGACTCGCCGACGCCGACGCCGGCCATCTCATTCGCCGTCAAGGCCGAGAAGGCCATCGGCGGTATCGTGATTACCGCGAGCCACAACCCTGCCGCTTTTTGTGGCTACAAACTGAAAGGCCACTTTGGTGGGTCGGCTGATTCCGAAACCAGCCAAGCGGTCGAGGCGCTGCTTGATGCCAAGCCGGTGAAGACGCTCGACTTGAACTTGGCCAAGCGCAAGCGGTTGGTTCGCATAAAGGATTTGCACGCGCCTCACGCCCGGGCGATACGCAAGCTGGTTGACTTCGAACTCGTCGCCAACTCCGGTTTGCGGTTTGCGCATGATGCGTTGTTCGGCGTCGGCGCTGGCGCGTTCGAGAAAATCCTGAGCGGAACCAAGTGCAAAGTCACCACGCTCAATGGAGAGCACGACCCGTTTTTCGGTGGCATCCATCCCGAGCCGATCGTCCACAACTACGGTCCGAGTGCAGCGTA
>Ga0066369_10000876_pt1 | contig 12588 bp, 12 predicted proteins | sample Knorr_S7_td_Bott_FD_70972 | JGI IMG/M metagenome (GOLD analysis project Ga0066369, IMG submission 70972) | Marine microbial communities from Southern Atlantic Ocean transect - Knorr_S7_td_Bottom_ad_4513_LV_A | ecosystem: Environmental > Aquatic > Marine > Oceanic | place: Southern Atlantic... | reverse complement strand
GGCGGACCCCTTCTTCCAGCAAGGGAAGGCCACTCGTCCGTGCCGCGGACCCGTCATTCCCACGTAGGTGGAAATCCAGGAACGCCGGTATGCGATTTACTAGCTCATGTACGAAAGCCGAATCTGGATTCCCGTCAGCACGGGAATGACGATATGGAACGGGCGATCCATGCATTTCGGCAGTATCGTGACACTCACATCCCGACCGCACACAACAGCAAAGGACTCGCCGTGAAGATCACCGAGGTCATCCCACACGTCATCAAGCCCGAACTACCCGGTGACACGCCGGATCAGAGCGCGTGGGCGTTCATCGAGATTCGCACCGATGAGGGGATCACCGGTTGGGGCGAGGCGACCAAATACGGGCGTGGCGGCAGTTTCCTGATCGGCCAGGCGGTTCACATGGTGAAGGACGACTTCATCGGCGAGGACCCCGGGAATATCGAGGTTCTGTGGCACAAGTTGTACCGCCGTTTTACTTACATGGGCGCCCGCGGGTTCCCCACGGCACTGATCGCCGGGTTCGACATGGCCCTGTGGGACATCAAGGGCAAGGCGACCGGACGGCCGGTTTTCGATCTACTCGGCGGCAAGTTCCGCAATCCGATACCCCTGTACGCCAACGTCTGGTTCGAGGGCGCAGAAACCCCGGACGAGTACGCAGCGGCGGCAAAAAAGATGGTGGCGCTGGGGCACACGGCGTCCAAGCACGACCCGTTCCACGAGATGAAGCCGTTCCACTCGATGTACCAGGACGGCAAGATATCGAAGAAGGGCGAGAATCTCGGCTACGACATTGTGGCCGCGGTACGGGAGGCAGTTGGGCCGGATCACGAACTGCTGATCGACGCCCACGGCCACTACAACGTGCCGACGGCTATTCGCCTTGCCAATAAGCTGTTCGAGCAGTCAGACATCGCATGGTTCGAGGAGCCCGTGCCGCCAGAATCGTTCGAGGCCCTCAAGCAAGTTCGCCTGAATACAAACGCGCCGATTTGCGTTGGCGAGAGGTTGTTCACCCGATATGACTTCCTGCCGATATTCCGCGACGGGCTGGCAGACTACATCATGCCGGACACGATCTGGACGGGCGGCATCTCGGAGATCAAGCGCATCGCCATCATGGCCGAGGCGTACTACATCCCAATCTCACCGCACTGCGTCCCGGCCGGTCCGCTGGAGTTGATCGCGGCCGCCCACGTGTGTGCCAGCGTTCCTAATTTCTATCGACTGGAGCACTCGATCCTCGGCATCCCAATGCAGAACGATCTGCTGACGGAGCCGATGGACATCAGCAACGGCGCGATCCACCTGAACGAGAAGCCGGGGCTGGGCTACGACCTCGACCCGGATGTGCTGGCGTCAAAGCGGCATCCGTTGTGGGAGGGGTAGGCGGGCGAAGCGGCCCACCAGTTGGCGACGGCCAGTTCTGGTTGAAGCTCAGGCTGCTGCACCGATGGGAACGATATCCCGTCGGGTGGCTTCCATGAGCAAGTTGATTCGGTCCGCCAGCGCCTCAAGTGTGACCTCGTCCGTTAGGCGGTTTTCGGCGTCAAATAGCTCAGCCGCTGGGCCTACCAGTAACTCGGACTCGATCACGTCCGCCCCGGCCACGCCGAGAATGCGTCTGAGATCGGTCTGCGCCCACTTCGCTCCATAAGGCGACGGACTTGCCCCGACGACCAGGGCAAGCTTGCCCGCAAGAGGCGAGTTGCCGTACGGCCGAGAAGCCTAGTCGATCGCGTTTTTGAGGCCGCCGGAAATCGAGCCGTTGTACTCAGGCGTCGCGAACAGCAACGCGTCTGCGTCCCGTATCCGGTCCCTGAGAACGCGAACGCTCTCCGATTCTGGTCCGTTGTCCAGGGGTTCGGTGAATACCGGTAAATCGGCATAACCGTCGTAGATCTGGACATTTACCCCGGCCGGGGCGATTTCACCGGCGGCCTTCAGGAGACTGCGATTGATGGAGTCCGGGCGGAGGCTGCCCGGGATTGCGAGGAGTTTCATTTTCTGGGCTTTCAAAGCTGTTGTGAAATGGCAGATGTTGATTTGCTCACTATTCATATAATGCTCACGTTTCATTAGCGATGTATTTATAGTTATTTGATCGTGTTGAAGCCACTTACTTCTGATAATCTCCTACCATGACATCGAATGAATTGAGCGGTTTCTGTCCCCATTTTCACGAGGCGATCGAGCTGATCGGCCGACGCTGGAGCGGTGCAATCCTGCGATCCATGCTGGCCGGAGCGCAGCGCTTTTCGGAGATCGGAGCGCCGATCCCAGGGTTGTCTGATCGGTTGCTTTCGGAACGTCTAAAAGAGTTCGAGTCGGCCGGCCTGGCGGAGCGATCCGTGGTTCCGGAGACGCCGATCCGCGTCGAGTACCAGCTCACGCAAAAGGGCCACGAACTGATGCCAGCAGTTATGGAACTCACGGCGTGGGCGGAGCGCTGGCTGGGGGAAGGCGATTCGTGCGATGCAGAGGCGGGGGGCGGGGCTGGTGACGCGCGGTCGCGCAATCCGCTGTTGCTGTGGACTGACCGGCCTTCTCGTTAGCGGTTGCCGGCGCTCGTTAGAGCGTGATTGCCGGAACACCGTCTCCCTCATCCTGCACCTCCCTCCCGCCGGGGGAAGGAAGGCGTTGGCGCGTGACGCCGTCCCGTCGCCTCTCCATACGTAACGAATTGGACCGCAGACGGATCCGCTGTTAACAGCTTCAGGCAACCGGGCTACAATCCGAGCCAACAGGTTCCTGTCGACCGACCGGTGTCGATTCTTGAACGCTTGACGGCCGCCGTTCAGCGGCGGCACCAGACGCGAAGGACCGATCATGACGGACTTAGTGTTCGTCAGCGGCGCTCGGACAGCCGTGGGAAGGTTCGGCGTTGGTCGCAAACAAGGTTTAGAGTGTCGCTGCATCTGAATGGCGACCAAGCACGAAGTCCCGAATGGCAAATCCGGAGGGTGATATGTCACGCAAGTACAAGGTTTTGATCCTGGGCGCCTCTTATGGCTCGTTGCTGGGCGCCAAAATGGCGATGGCCGGCCACGCAGTCACGCTGGTGTGCTTGCCCGAAGAAGTGCAGTTGATCAACGAGGAAGGCGCTCGTGTGCGCATGGCTGCGCGTGGCGTCGACGGGCTCGTGGAGTTGAACACCCAGACGATGCCCGGGAAGCTGTCCGCCGCAGGTCCGGGGGACGTCAATCCGGCTGAATACGACCTCATCGGGCTGGCGATGCAAGAGCCGCAGTACGGCGTTCCGGTGCTACACGAACTGTTGGACTCGATCGCCGCGGCGAATGTCCCATGCATGTCGATCATGAACATGCCCCCGCTGACTTATCTGAGGCGTATTCCGGGACTGGATATCGAAGCGATCAAGAGCAGTTACACCGATGCCTCGGTCTGGGACAACCTCGACCCCACGCTGATGACTCTGTGCAGCCCAGACCCACAGGCGTTCCGGCCGCCGACCGAGAAGATCAATGTGTTGCAGGTCGGTCTGCCGACCAATTTCAAGGTGGCCAGGTTCGACTCGGATGAACATACAGGCGTGCTTCGTCAGTTGGAAACAGACATCCAGGCTGTCCGATTTGATACTGGCGATAGAGAAGTGGAGCTGCCCGTCAAGTTGAGGGTGCACGATTCGATATTCGTCCCGCTGGCGAAGTGGAGCATGTTGATCGCCGGCAACTATCGATGCGTCCAGAAGGACGGCATGCGGGCGATCAAGGAAGCTGTGCATACCGATATCGACGCGACCCGTGCGGCGTATGAGTGGGTCGTGGAACTCTGCGTATCGATGGGCGGAAACGAGAGTGATTTCGTGCCGTTTGAGAAGTACTCCAACGCGGCACTGTCGCTGGTAAACCCGTCTTCAGCGGCCAGAGCTCTGGCCAACGGCGCGCCGAATATCGAGCGCGTGGACAAGTTGGTACAGACGATCGCGGCACAGAACGGTATGCAGTCGGACTCGCTGGACGAGACGGTTGAGCTGGTGGATGGATGGCTGGAGGCGAATCGCGCCAAGGCGTGATGGGGATTGCCGAATTAAGGCATCAGAGTTGATTACGCTTTCAACGCGAGTCCGTCATTCCGGAGTCCGCACACGAGAAATCTCCCGGCCAGCACTCCATCACTTGCGCGTATCGCCGCCCGTCCGTTCGTCATTCCGATGAGCTTGCGACGACCAGCCTGGCCGTTGGATGACGTTGGCGGAACGGATCATTTCGCGTTTGCTAACCAGGAGATTCCTGAGTCACGTACAGGACAGGCTCTTCGCTTCAGCTCAGGATGACAGGATAGGCGTCATCGATGACTCCATAAGGTTATCGAATGACGCGCGTGGGCGGGCCCCGCAGCCCGCCTCTACGCTTTGCCCGTGTCCAGCTTGATTGGCGTCCTCTATGCATGTCATCGCTTATACAGGACTGCGATCGTGCTCCCGGGATCCCTTGCAGGGGCCAGTTTTCTGAGGCGATGGGTTTAGGATGCGTTCAAGATTGCAACGGACCGAAAACCTCGGGAGGATAACGATGGCCGATACCTGTCAGCATCTGGACCAGATCAATCTGGATGCGACCGCGACTTCGCCGGATCAATGCCTCACTTGCGTCGAGATGGGTGACGAGTGGGTGCATCTGCGGTAATGTCGGTTGCTGCGACTCATCCAAGAACAAGCACGCGACCGGGCATTTCAACAATGTCGGCCACCCGATCATGAAGTCGCACATGCCGGGCGAGGAGTGGAAGTGGTGCTTTGTCGAGGAGATCGGCTGGGAGTAAAGTCTGGCCAGACGGCTATTTGATGGGCGCTTTGAGCGACTCAGGCTTTGGACGATTATCGGCCGGATGGAGTGCTGTCGACGACTCCGTTACAACGTCATTCCCGAGTAGTCGGGAATCCAGATAGGGTTATCGTCCTTACGGTGCCTGGATGCACAATCAACGTTCCTGGATTCCCACGTGCATGGGGATGACGGCATGCGCCGGTAGGACGAATAGGTCCGGGTGGAGTTCGGGCCGGGAGATTCTTCGCCTCGGGCTCAGGATGACAATTTGTTGTCCCACTCGTGGTCAAACCTGTTCGAACCTAAGGAAGAATACAGAAGGCAATCCACGTTGATTTTTGATGGGCATGCATACTGCTGGCCAGATTTGACAGGTAGTGGTGGGTTTGATTCAGCAGACGAGTTGCGTCGGCATTTGCAGGGCGCCATCGCCAACCATCATCAGCCGGTGTTGCGGGTGAGGGATCGAGCTCCGGGCGACAATTCGGGGCTTGTTGATCTGTCTCGTCGTACCCGTCTGGACGCACTCAAGAACGCCGACTTTCGGTGGGCTGGCAACGGCCGGTTTGAGTGGACGGATGGCGGGGAGAGGTACTTCAAACAGTACTTCGCTCCCTCGATGCGAGAACCTTCATACGGCCCGGAGTCGCTAATCGCCGAAATGGATTACGCCAGGGTGGATATGGCGTTGCTGCATCGCACGCCGTACCTGGGGATCGACAACGACTTCATCGCCGATTGCGTGTCACGGTTCCCTGATAGGCTGCGCGGGCTGGCGCATGTGCCGGAATGGTGTTGTGTGCGCAATCCTGAGGGGTCGCTACTGGAGTTGGAGCGCGCCGTCGGTATAGGTCTATCTGGCCTCCACTTTCTGCCTCCGCAGCTCAATCTTCACGGCGATAACGGGGCGTGGGATCGTGCCGAATTCCGGCCGTTCTGGGAGGGCGTCTCTAAGTTGGACGTCCCGGTGTTTATATCGATGGGCCAGATGATGAACCGGGGCGCCGGACGGGAAGGTCTCGATCCGGACCCGGAGGATTTCCACGACGAATTACGCACGATGCGCCGGTGGATCGACCGCTATCCTGACGTGACGCTGGTGGTGACGCACGGTCTCAACTGGCGGTTCTTTATGGAGGACGACTCGATAGTTCTGCCGGAGTGGGTGTGGGAGCCGTTTAAGGATTCGAAGACCTATCTGCAGCTGCTGTTCCCGATCGCCCTCGGCTCCATATGGGACTTTCCGCTACCCCAGGCGCAGCCCACGGTGGCCGAGATCGTGGACCGGCTGGGAGCGGACCGCGTGATATGGGGCACCGACATGCCGATAGTGGCCCGGTCATGGACCTATCAACAGAACCTGGACTTCATCCGGGTGCACTGTGACGGGCTGTCCGAAGCGGATCGCGAGGCGGTGCTCGGCGGGACTATGGCCAGGTTGCTTGGTCTGGGGTGATGTGCCACCGTCGGGTGGCAACGCCCTCACCCTCGATCTGTATGGCCTCTCCCGCAAAAGGAGAGGGCGCACAAGGACGGCCTTGTTGGCGTGATCGCGTGCTGTATGGACCTGATCGAGTGACGCGACCCACCTCCAGACCTCCTCCCCTAACAGGGAGGAGGCTTCCAACGTCCCCCTCTCCTATGTAACAGGGGGTCAGGGGGGTTGCGATTTCCAACGCTCCACTCTAGCCGCGACCCATCGGCTTCTTGCCGGTCTTTTCCTCGTATAGCTTCCAGGTGTTCTCGTTGAAGGGGTAGTAGCGGCCTGGAGGTCCGGGGTTGGCCTCCAGCTCTGCCTTGACGACTTCCTCTATTTCTTCGCGCTCCTGGGCGATGCGGATCACATCGTCCACCGTCTCGTGAGGAACGACCACTACGCCGTCTTCGTCGCCCACGATCGCGTCGCCGGGTCGTACGAGCACACCGCCGCAGTTGATGGTGTCGTTCACGCCCCAGGGAACCATGACCGCCGGGCCTTGCTTGGCCGTGGTGCTGTGTGAGTAGACCGGGTATCCGTAGCCCTTGAGGATGGTGGAGTCACGTACCGAACCGTCGGTGACGAGTCCTCCGACCTGAAGCTGTTTCAGGCGCAGGAACTTGATGTCACCGCCGATCGATTCCCATGGCCCGATGGCCGATGCGACGAGCACTTCGTACGGGCCACACTTCTCAAATGCGACGTACTCGGGCGAGATCAACCCTTTTGGCATGTCGTCCCAGATGTCGTTGCGCCATGGTACGAAACGCAGCGTGACCGCCCGGCCCGCCATCTTCATGTCCGGATGAAGCGGTCGTGCGCCGTGTATGTATGACGGCGGCCACTTCATTACCCACAGGGCGTCGATAAGCGTGGGCGTCGGGATGGTCTTGAGGATATCCAGGGTTTCGTCGGAGATTGGCGGAAGATGGTCGGCCATTCTTGGCTCCTGTATTGGGCAGTTGGGGTGGTTGCGGTTGGTCAGTGGATTTGGGCACATGTTAGGGGTCGAATGCTGTCGTGGAAGATTGATCCGGCGGATTACGAGCGAATTGGAATGCAGGCCGAAAGATTCCTGAGGCAAGATCAGGACAGGCTCCTCGCCTCGGCTCAGGATGACAAAATCAATGTGGTTGGCCGATAACAGGCCGGGCAAGACTGCCCCTACTCAGGCAATGCGCCGTTTCGGAATTTCCACAGGGACGTGACGAGTGCTGCGGATGCTGCGACGGGCACATTTAGCGCACGTCCTTCGCGCACGACCATGCCAAGGAGATGCTCGATTTCGAGCTGGTTGCCGGCCCGGAAATCGCCCTGGAGTGAGGCCTGCGCATCTGCCGCTTCGGCGATACCGTCGCGCAGTTTTTCGTCGACCACGTCCGGCGCGAGGTTCACGCCTTTTGCGCGTGCCACTCGCTCCACATCTTCCATCACCGACCTAACGGTGTACTCGCCCCAGGGGCTGTCCAGCACCTCGACAAATGATCCGCGAAACGCCGTCATCACCGTCCCGATCGGTCCAACGTTCACCAGCTTGGTCCAGAGTGTGACGGCAATGTCCTCTCCGATCTCCGGCTGGATGCCGACTTTGTTAAGGAGGTTAAAAACCGTCTCGGTGCGCTTCGTCCGAGAGCCATCCTGCTCCCCGAACACTATGCGCGCCGTCGAGCCGGACTGGTGGATCATTCCCGATTCCGGGCGGCCCGTCTCGATGTAAGTCGCTCCCGCCATTACGTGGTCCCATCCGTAGCGCTTTGCGATCACGTCAGCGCTGTCGACGCCGTTCTGGATTGTCAGAACCGTCGTGCCGTCCTTGAGCAGTGGCTCGATCAGCGGAAGCGCTACTTCATTGTGAAACAACTTGACGGTGTAGAGGACGAAATCAACCGGGCCGACCTCCCTGGTATTCGAGGTGACCAACGGGTTAACGGTAAAGTCGCCCCAGTTGGTACGGAGTCGGAGGCCGTTGGCCTTAATCGCATCGAAATGCGCTCCGGGTCGAGCTATAAGCGAGACCTCTTCGCCGTGGCGCGCCAGCACGCCGCCGTAGTACCCGCCAACCGAGCCGGGACCGATTACCGCTACTTTCATTCTGAGGTTCTTCCTTTGTCGATGCGGGGCAACAGATTAGACCGCCCTGCCGCTGTTTTGTATTCATGGAAATTTTGGGATTGGCGGGCTGTAACGATAGCGCAGGTCCGGTCTTTGGCGCGCGCGGCCCGACACTCGATGTTGGGCGTAAAATTACGGCCTACACAGCGATGAACGTCTCTTTCTCCCTCAAATCAGGCTTCAACTTCAGGATTTGTACATGACCGATTTCACGCGCCCGGACGGTCGCGCTGCCGATGAACCGCGACCGATCACCATCGAAACAGGATTCCAGCCGCACGCCGAAGGCTCTGTCTTAATCACCTCCGGCAACACGCACGTCATCTGCTCGGCTTCGGTCGAAGAGTCCGTGCCGCGTTGGATGCGAGGATCGGGCCGGGGCTGGGTAACGGCCGAGTACGGCATGCTTCCAAGAGCGACGAACACGCGATCACGCCGCGAGGCGAGCGCCGGTAAACAAGGCGGTCGCACACAGGAGATTCAGCGTTTGATCGGGCGATCGCTCAGGGGCGTTGTGGATCTAGAAGCTCTTGGCGAGCGTTCGATCACCGTGGACTGCGACGTAGTTCGCGCCGATGGCGGTACCCGCACCGCATCCATTACCGGGAGCTATGTGGCCCTCAGCATTGCCCTTCGAGGTCTGGTGACCAAAGGGCTGATCGAGAAGGACCCGATGATCGACTCGGTTGGTGCGATCAGCGTGGGCATCGTTTCGGGCACGCCGCTGCTTGATCTTTGCTATGAAGAGGACTCAGCGGCGGAGACGGATATGAACGTTGTGATGACCGGCTCCGGGAAGTTCATCGAGCTCCAGGCGACCGCCGAGGGCGTGCCGTTTGATAGATCAGAGTTGAATGACCTGCTTGGGCTGGCTGAAGTCGGCATTCGGTACGCCATGGATCAACAAGCAGCTGTTTTAGACACTTACTCCGGCTGAAACGCCCTCCCCACTTCGAAACCCGAGATCAACGCTCCGATGCACGGCGCTTGAAAGCGAGCCTTCTCCAGATGCAAACAATTGTGGACGTCCACGCAAGGGAAATTCTTGACTCCCGCGGCAATCCCACCATCTACGCAGAGGTAACCCTCTCCGACGGGACCGTGGGCGGCGCAGCAGTGCCATCAGGGGCGAGCACCGGACAGCGCGAGGCGCTGGAGATGCGGGACGGTGATCCGAATCGATACATGGGCAAGGGCGTGCAGAAAGCCGTCGCCAACGCCAACGGTGAGCTACGCGAAGCCGTGCTCGGATTTCAGATCGCAGACCAGCCGGGTATCGACCAGGCGATGCTGGACGCAGACGGTACCGCAAATAAGGGCCAGTACGGAGCCAACGCTATCCTCGGAATTTCGATGGCCGCACTCAGGGCGTCCGCGTTAGGCGCCGGTATATCGTTATACCGACGGGTGGCCCAGCTTGACGGCTCGTCCAACCCGACCGAGTTGCCGACACCGATGTTCAATCTGCTGAACGGCGGCGCTCACGCAGTTGGCTCGACCGACTTCCAGGAGTTCATGGTCATGCCGGCCGGGTTCAACAGCTACCCGGAGGCGTTGCGAGCCGCGGTGGAGATCTACCACACGCTCAGGATTCGGCTAGAGAAGGACAAATACCAGACTGCGGTCGGCGACGAGGGCGGCTTCGCCCCGGCCGGATTCGACACGCGGATGGCCCTGAAATACCTGGTGGATGCCATTGAAGGCGCGGGTTATCGGGCGGGTGTTGATGTATTCCTGGCATTGGACCCTGCGTCGAGCGAGTTCGGACCCGAGCCGGAAGAAGGATCGCCTTACAAGTACAACCTGGCGCGGGAGGGCAAGGTGCTCTCCACTTCCGAGATGGTCGATCTGTATGAGCAACTCGTCACCGAGTACCCGATCGCCAGCATCGAAGACGGTCTTGCCGAGGGGGACTGGGATGGCTGGGTTCAGCTCAACACCCGTATCGGCGACCGCGTACAGCTTGTTGGGGACGACCTGCTTGTCACGCAGCAACAGTACGTGGAACAGGGCATCAAGTTGGGCGCGGCCAACGCCGTACTGGTGAAACTTAACCAGGTTGGCACGGTCACGGAGACTCTGGAGACGATCGCGACGGCCCGTGAAGCGGGATGGGGGATCGTGGTCAGCCACCGGTCTGGCGAGACCGAGGATACGACCATCGCAGACCTCGTCGTCGGCACGCGATCGGGCCAATTGAAGGCGGGCGCGCCGGCACGGAGTGACCGGGTTGCGAAGTACAACCGGCTGCTCGCGATCGCTAACGAACTTGGTACGGACGCCGAGTACGCCGGTCGGCGGTCTTTTCGCTAGTCCTTTCGTTAAATCGCCCTCGCCGGTAGACTCAGGATTCCGGCGGTGAATCGCATCTATTTACTTCCGGTCTCGACGCCCGGTTCAGACCTGATTGCCCGCCCTTAACTGGAGCGGTCAGAAATTGTGGAGACGCCCAATGGCAGACAAGACGAGAGTCGGAATCAACGGATTTGGCCGCATCGGGCGACAGGTGCTCCGGGCTATGCGTGAGCGTGTTTCGGACACCATCGAGGTCGTTGCGGTAAACGACCTTACGGACTCCGAGACAAACGCCCACCTGTTCAAGTACGACTCCAGTTACGGGCCTTACTCCGGGACGGTGGAAGCGAACAACGGCGACCTGATCATCGACGGAGATCGGATCCAGGTGCTGTCAGAGAGGTCACCGCCCAACCTGCCATGGGGTGATTTAGGCGTGGACATCGTCATCGAATCCACCGGCTTCTTCACCAAGGCTGAACAGGCGCGCGGGCATATCGAGGGTGGCGCCAAGAAGGTGATCATCTCGGCCCCGGCTACCGGCGAGGATCTCACGATAGTGCTGGGCGTGAACGACGATCAGTACGACCCTGCGAACCACGTCGTGCTGTCCAACGCGTCCTGCACTACGAACTGCGTCGCGCCGATGGCGAAGGTGCTTCAAGACAGCTTCGGCATCGAGCAGGCGCTGATGTCGACCATCCACTCTTACACGACCGACCAGAATCTCCAGGACGGGGTCCACGGCGATCTCCGGCGCGCACGATCCGCAGCCGTGAGCATCATCCCGACATCGACCGGAGCGGCGCGGGCGGTGACGGTGGTAATTCCGGCGCTCAAGGGCAAGATCGACGGCATGGCATACCGGGTGCCGACGCCTTCTGTGTCGGTGACCGATCTGACTGCGACGCTTGAGAAGTCTGCATCCGCAGAAGACGTGAACGAGGCATACAAGCAGGCCTCGATGGGCGACGCTTTGCACGGCTTGCTGGGCTACTCGGTGGAGCCGCTTGTTTCGATCGACTACAAGGGCAACCCAAACTCTGTGACCATCGACGCTCTATCCACTTCATCGATCAACAACAAGATGGTGAAGGTTGTCGGCTGGTACGACAACGAGTGGGGCTACTCCTGCCGGACCGCTGATTTGACGGCGTTCGTGGCGGCACGGGGCGTTTAGGGGCGGCAGAGGTTTGAGGCGTCAGGGACGTCTCAAAGTGCGTTTTCGTTGAGGGCTGAGGGCGATCGCCACACGTCCCGACCGATCGGCCCCGGTGTTGCGGGCGTGCTGTGCTTACTCGGCGCGGTCGGAAGACCTCCTGTTATCGAGTTGCCGAGGGCGCCGGGTAGCCGGTCAGATAGGTAATGGTGTTGGGAAACGACTCCTTCCCGATCTCCCAGACATAGTCATTCGGCGGCAATTCCCGAACGATTTCCTCCAGTTCTTTTACGGAGTACGCGCGCAGTGCAGACATGAGAGCGTCCCACAGGACCAGCAGCGGAAGAAGCGGCAGGATGTAGGTCCAAAACAGGCGGCTCCAGCGGAACGGCCGGATGAATGGCACCGACAGCATCACTCCGGGTGGGCTGGCGAGCAGACACATGATCGGCGGTGGAGGACTCGGCGGCGAACTAATGTCGAATATGGCGACTGGATTTCCGTGCTCCACGGCGTCCCGCAGAATCGCCATAAGCTTCTCTGGAGGGAAGTGATGCGCTGCAGCGCATAGCATCCTGAGGTCACCGAGCGTCGGCGGCACGGAGGCGGCGTTGACTGGATCTCGTATGAAACTGATGTCGCCGCCGGACACCTTCTCAAGGTAGGCGAATGCAGGTAAGTTTGGATGCCGGTCCGTGAGTGTGACCTGAATCCTGATGCCGTTTTTCGCCAGTTCTCTGTAAATGGCC
>Ga0066369_10000874_pt1 | contig 12607 bp, 9 predicted proteins | sample Knorr_S7_td_Bott_FD_70972 | JGI IMG/M metagenome (GOLD analysis project Ga0066369, IMG submission 70972) | Marine microbial communities from Southern Atlantic Ocean transect - Knorr_S7_td_Bottom_ad_4513_LV_A | ecosystem: Environmental > Aquatic > Marine > Oceanic | place: Southern Atlantic ocean... | reverse complement strand
AAAGATAATCTCAATGTATAATATTTACGTTTTAGATAAAAATAAAGAGCTATGGAGAAAATCAAAAGGTGAATGGTCAAAATTAGATATAGAAAACATATATGATTTTACTTATACAGAGGAAGGTTTTATTTATATTCTATCTGAATCAGGATTTTATTATGGTGAGGATAAAGGGGAATTAAGTAAGTTGAATTTGATAAATATAGATATTGACAAAAAATTAAAAAAAGAGATAAATAAAGAATATATTGTAAAAAATATTTTAACAAAAGATTCAAAAATAAAAACAAGAGAAAAAGATTTAGTAATAGATTCACAATTAATAACTATAGATAATAAAATATTAAAAAATGAAAATTTATTAATATATGTTGTTGATAATAAGCTTGAAGTAGTATTAGATAATTATCAATATTATACAATAACAGCAGAAGAATTAAGAAGCGTAGAAAGGTGGTATCAAAAAGAAAAATCAGAAAAAAAAAGATTCACAGAAAAATATTCTTTTAAATATAATACTAAATTTATAACTATTTTTAAAAATGATATAAAAACAAAATATCACGAAAAAATATCATTTAAAAATAAAGAGCAAGAAATACAATATGGTACAAAATATTTAGGAGACATGATAGATTATTATCAGGTAAATTCCGAAATAATTCACTCTACAGCAAACAAAAATCATTACTTTATATTAAGAGCTAACGGTGTATTAACAATAATAGATAAAGAAACAAAAGAATTAAAAAAAATAAATAGCGTTAATCTTATTGATTCTGTAATAGGCGGTATGAAAATAATGATAAATCCAAAATTAAATTATAAAGATGAAAGAAGTATTTATAATTATGAAATTTTAGAAGTTGAAGATATAAAAGAAGATGAAGAAGTGTTTGTTTTTATTTTTAGAGATTTTAAATCATTAGAACATGAAAACATAAAAAAATATTTAAGATACAATACATTTTGATTCATTTAATTTATAAAGAGAAGAATTAATAATAAAAGATAGATAACTTTAAAAGTTATCTATCTTATTTTGAAGTATAATATTTTTTTCTTTACAAAAATATTTTTTTTCTATAATGGAATGCAATATTTTGTGATCATACTGGCAATTTAAAAGAAAACAAGAAGCATTAAAGCTTAATATAATTCTAACTAAATCAATATGCTTCTTATCAAGATTTAAATTATTAATAACAATATACTTTGAACCATTTAACAATTCATTTCTAATATTTGATTTGCAAAAAGAAGAATTAAAGGAAACAGAAAAGTTATCATTCAAATTTAAAGAAGGAATATCCCCAAAAACAGAAATAGAAGGTTCTACCACTTTTGAGTTTATCAAACTTTGTAGTATATCTTTATTTTGAATAATAACTAGTCCAAGATATTTCAATTAAAATGAATCCACTTTTCTTTGTATAATTCTTTCTTCTGTTTCTGGAATGTAAGCATTTTCAAGATCAAATTCTTCTTCTGAATATTCATCTTCCATTTCCATTGCCATTTCTAAATCATATTTTGCCCCTGATTTTAGTAAAACGTTTTTAGCAACGGCAATAGCTTCTTTTACATCTTTGAAATTATAATAAAATTTATCAAAAGTGATTTCCCAACAATTTTCCATTAAATTATCAGCAGCCATATGATGTTTTGCAAAAAATTCATTAAAATTAAAAATCATTTCATCTCTAACATCATCTTCAATAACTTCTCCTTTAATAGAGTCTTTATAAAACAAATAAAGAGAGAATTCTTCTTCTACAGTAAAATAAAAATTAAAAGCAGAGAAAGGCGTAACAGCTTCTTCTGTTACAGATAATAGTTTATTTTCTGTATTGAGAACATTTGTTGTGTATCCGCAATCGCAACTAAATTGTCTCCATTCAAATTTTTCAGGTGTAAGTTCGAGATCTGAATTCATGGGGGATTTAAATGATTGTTTGTGTGTTCTTTTTAATTTTTTACCGCCTTCTCCACAATGTACACATTTTACATTGTCTTTAATATGTTTTGAATTAATTTTAGTCATATATTATCCTCTTTAATTTTTAATTATTATAACAAATAGCAATATTTAAAGCAATAAAAAAATATGATATAATAAAATAAAAAGGTTTATTAATGAAAAACGAATTACAAAAATCAAATCACCAAAAATCAGAATTAATTAATCCAGACTTTGAAGAAAAATTATCAATTGAAGATTTAACAACATTAATTGAAAATTATCCTGATACTTCTTATTCAAGGATTTATAATGATAAAATGTTTGAAACTGGTAACTTTTTAATGAAAATAAACAAAAAGTGGTTAATTTGGTTAGATGAAGAAAGTACTTTTGAAGAATGGAATTGGAATAAAGATATGGATATTATAAATAAAAATTCTGATTTTGAAGAGATTCATGAGTTTAATAATAATTGGTCTATACTTTCAACAGAAAATTTAGATTTTGGTGGTGAAGAATTAATAGAAGAAAAAATAAAAGAAATAAATCCTAAAAATGTAACTTATATCACAAGAGAATATTTAGAGAGTTTAGCCGAAGAAAAATTAGATATTGAAGAATATATAAAGTCAGCTATAAAGAAATATGATGGTTCTGAAAATTCCCTTGATAATGTATCTAAAAAAATAATGAGAAAAGTATTAAAAAGATAAGTTTAAAAAATAAAGTTAATTAAAAAAGAGGCTTTCGCCTCTTTTTATTTTATAATTTCAGGAGCAGGTCGTTTTTTATATTGTAGATTTTTTAATTGTTCTACATTATTAGCAAAAACAATACAACCATGACCGATAAGATTTAATTCAAAATATTCAGTATTTTTATCTTTAATCTTGGATAAGATTTCTTCAACTTCTTCAAGTCCACCACAAGGAACAGCATGTTCTGTGTAGGGTGCATTGTCAAGGTATACATGAGCATGAATCATATAATTAATATTAGGTAGTTCTTGATATAATCTAATTTGTATAGGTGTATCAACGCTTGGTTTATAATCACCCCAATACATAACTTTATTATCCTCTAATTTAGTAGGAACAAAGCCTTCTTGACCTATATATCTTTTATCAATATTACGTCTTGAAACAAACATAATATTATCTTTTCTAAAAGAAGGAAAACCTCTTTGACAACGAAAAGAAGAATTACCAAGAAAACGAGTAACTTCTTGTGCAGGACTAATTAACTCATGAAATGTTTCAGCATATTCCTTTATAAGTTTAAAAAATTCTTCTTCATTAGGAGTTTCTGGTGTTACTTCATTATCAATGTGGATTGTACCTTGTCTTGAAATAGACATAATGTAATTAAGTCTATCAACAATAGAGGTAACGACATTATTTATATCAGTAGTATAGTCACACCAAACAGAACCTAGAGGATCAAAAACACGCATTTCAAATTTAGATTCATTTTTTTGAAATTCAAGCATTAAGTTAGCTTTTTGGGAAAGTGCTCTATTAATTAATTCCTGAAATGAATATTCATTATTGTTTCTTTTTGACATGATAAGATATTTTTTAGGATAAAGTGTTTTTATATCTCTAATTTTTTCTTTATCATTTGGTACATTAACCATCCAAAAGATAACATCTTCTGTAATATTATTCATAATATTTTTTAAGTCTGAAAAGTAACCGCCATTATGAAGAGTAACATTAATATTTTTATCTTTAAAAGAATCTGATATTTTGTTAATTAATCCAGAAGGTTTACCGCCTTGATCATTAAAATTTCCACCAATAATAATTATATTCATAAATATCCTCTATATTTTTGCATACTTTAACAGAAAAAAGAAAAAATATCAATAAAAAAATAATCAAAGAATTTTATTATAAATAATGATACCTTTTTGATTAAATTTTAACTTGAATAATAATAAAAACAGATATATAATACATTTTTTATAATTCAATTATAAATTTTAATACTTAATAAGGAATAAAATAATGAATATAAAGATACTATTTGATAAAAAAATAATAGAATTATTAGAAAAAGAAAATAAGTATTTAAATTTACAAAAAAAGAATACTAAAAAATTAAAATATATAAAAAAAATAATATTTAAACCTAAATATAAAGATAATGATTTGTATAATTTAGTTTTAAAGGAATATTATATTAATACAAAGAATTATAGATATTTAAGTTATAGAGAAATAGAAGATTCAATAGAAAAATTTCTAAAAGTATTAAATAAAAATGAAATCGAGTTATTAAAAACTAATAAATTTATTTTGAATCCAAAAAAAATAAAAATAAACTCTATAAATAATTTCATAAAAAAAGAAAAAAAATTTATAGAAGAAAATATTGATTTAGCTTGCAATCTGGCTGATGCTCTTTGGAGTTGTTATTGTAAAGAACAAGATAAATATGAATTAAGAATTTCAAAAATAAATAATATTAAAATCAAATTATTAACAATAAAAGAATATAAAGTAAAAAATTCTTGAATTATTAAATTTAATATAGTAATATACAGGCAATAAAATATAAAGGGTAAGATATGCACTCAAATAATATATTAGAAGCCATAAGAGATAAAAGGTTGATATTAACACTTTATGATAGAATACAAAGTTTTCAAGTTAATATAAAAAAAGAATATAAAGATTATTTAAAAAGAAAAAATATAAGAGAGTTACTAACACTGTCTCTTTTGTTTGTTTTATTTTTTTGTAGCTTTTTCGCTTTTTCAATAAAAGATTTTTCAACTTCATTAGTTATTATTTATTGTACAATAATATTAATTTTTAGTTTTTTTGCAGCTTTCTTTTTTAATATTGGTTTATCAAAATTAATAACATTTATTTATAATAAAAAGATTATAAATAAATATAATATAAAATTTAATTCATTAAATAAAGATAGATTAGGAATAGATCTTGTTAAAAATCCTTTATTTTATTCGAAATTAGATAAAATGGAAAAACAATTAGAAAAAGAAGAACAATACTATATTAATAATTTCAATTTTTTTAGTAATAAAAGAACAGAAGAGGGATTATTATTAAATATTTATTTAAAAGCTATTAGAGCAAGTAACTTTGAGTTATTAGAAGATAATTTTGAATATATCTCAAGCGAAATAAAACAAACATTTAGAAAAGAGGAAGAGGAAATATTGATAGGAATAATAAAAAATATTATTTCAGAAAATAAAAAAACAATATCAAATAAAGAATTAAGCGAAGAAGTAGAAGAGAATATTGAGGTTGACAATATGGAAGAAATCAATAAAGAACAAGAGGACTTAAAAGAAGATAAAGAAAAAACAGAAGAAGAAATTAGAGAAGAAGAAGAAAGAAAATTTCTTGAATCATTAGATATTGATGATTTAATACCTCAACAAAAATTTTAATAATATTTCTTTAAAATAAAAAAAACCGTTTATTAACGGTTTTTTTATTTTAATGATTATTTATCTACATTCACATTCAATAGAGTTAATATTCCAAGAATTACCAGTACAAGTTAAATCAACATCTGCTTCTAACATTCCCATATCTTCTCTATCATCATCTCTAGGTCTACCACCGCTAACACTACATTGAGTAAATTGATTACTATCTTGAGCCGTTTCATTTATGCGAATATTATCACCATTATTACCAGTTCCTACATTTAAAGTATAACCACAAGCTTCAATAGTAGTTGCAGAACAATCAGGTCCATCTTGTTCACAAGTAGCATTTACATCCCAAGAACCATCCTCACAAGTTGCTGTACCAGAGCCTGTATATCCTGAATTTTCATTTGTGATTGACTTAGAAGCTCCACTTAACAAACTACCAGTAACAGTATCTGAACAATTACCTTCATCCCAAGTTACAGTAGAAGTACAACTTGATTCACAAGTATCTTTAAATGGAATTGCAGTAGTATTCCAAGTACCATCTGAATTACAACGATATTCATTAGTTCCACGAGTTGAGCCAGTATTATCAACCGCAACACCAATTTCACCTGCTGCTGTTTCAGGTATAGTACCAGTACAATTTCTTGTATAATTTGATAACCATTTAAATGATCTTGAAGGACAACTATTAGAACCACAAGTAGCATTTGTAACAGTTACATCACCTGTTGAAGTTGCACAAACAGTAGCTTCACCAGTATAATCACCATCAGTGTTTGTTACTGTCGTACAATATTCAGCACCGTAAGTAGGCCCGATACTAATTAGATCTTCAGGTAATGTACCTACACAATTACCACTCGAACCATCACTATTATTTGAGTTATCATTCCAGCGAACAGTTCTACCAGAAGTTACAAGTCTCTTACAATCTTCATCTTCTGCTCCGTCAATTAAAACACTACCGTTTTCACACTTAATATATGTTATACCACGCGCATTACCTGTTGTATCTCTAACAGCAATACCGTCAGTGTCGTGAGTAATATAGTTGTTATATGTTGCAGAACAACCACTTACACTTTCTGACCAGTTTATACCAAATCCAGAACCTTCTGTACCGTCACAGTCTTTGTAACATTCAGCGTTTGAATTCATAACTTGGAAACCACCGTTATTTACACAACGTACTGTTGCATCAATATCACCTGAATAGCCAAATGGTTGATTCATTGTGGTTTGATCACCCCATTTTAAACCAGTAGGTGAAGAAACATTACACGTTGAAGCATCTGACCAAGAAACAGTCGAACCACCACTTGCTGAATTACAAGCCATTCTTGAACAACTATCAGAAGTCACTTCCCAAAAACCGTCATTACAAGTATAACTAATTTGACCTACAAGCTTGTTACTTTCTAAGGTTGAAACATTATTTCTATCAGCGTCATGACCATAACTTGAAACACTTAATGGATTATGATAGCAATTCAAACCAAATGCAGGGTGATCAGCCGCTAATGAATCACCAGTACCCCACTCTAATGTACCAGTAGATACAGAAGAAGCACTAATAGTAGAACTACAATCTTTATTACAAACTGCTCCACTTTGAACAATCCAGTTACCATCATCACAAACAACATTGGCAGAACCTGTTGCACCGTTAGTTGTATTATCAGTAAGGCTTCTAGTACCGTTATGAAGTCTTGAAGAAGCAGAAGCCGAACACGTTACAGATTCATTAATAATAGCAGGTACAGATTCAATAGCCACACAACGATCAGTTGAAGTGTTTAATGTACCACCATTAGAACAAACAGGAATTTCAGTTTCAGTATTTGTACCACTAACATAACAAATATTACCCGTTGGGCTACCACCGCTTGGACAAGTTCTTGTAGCTGCATTAGTTACAACGTGGTTAAATCTACAGAAAGAACCTTGAACAGAAGGTATTGCAGTAGCACCAGTATCTAATCTAATAGGATCACAAGTTGCATTAGCTGTTGGATTAGAAGTACAAGGAGCAGTTGAACCATCAGCACAAGTTTGATTTGCATCAATAACATCAACTTCTTTACAAACATTACCATCTAAACTAAAACCAGTTGGGCAATTACCGTCTTTAAAGCTTTGAGTTACACAAGAATTACCTGATAAAGTAGTGCCAGAAGGACAAGTTGCTTGTGCTTCTGTTGCTTGCCAATCACATATTGTAGTTCTTGGATCACCACCACCTCTAACTGGATTACCACTTGTACTACAATTATATTCACTGTATAAACAACATTGATCGAAACTACATTCATCACTTACTAATGGCAAGTTATTTATAAAGCTTCTTGTAAAAATACCGTGATAAATACCACTACCAGAAAGAGGGCTACTTTCACAACTTAAAGTAGGTGAAGAAGAAGCTACTGTACCTTGGCATTGAGAACCATTCCAAGTATAACCTGAATCACAAGTTGGGGTTACAACAATATCTCTAATACAAACATTGGTTCTATTAGCAACTTGTCTACAACGACCATTAGGTTGTAAATCATAACCACTTGGACAAGTACCTCTTACTGACGTAGCACAAGAATCAGTTACAGCACTTTCATTTTTCATACACAATTCACCGTAACGTCTACCACCATAATTATTACCAGAATAATCAGTTTCACCTATATAGTAATAATTACCTCTAAATAAATAACCCCCTGAAACTCTTTCAGCATCTGGATGTGTATAGTTTCTTATTAATCTATCTCTTTCCACTATAAATTCATATAAAGTACTACCACTGTTTAGCTTCCATTGTTCCGTAATACTCTCCCAAATGCCATACTCACTAAAATCTTCTTCGTCAAAAGTACCAACACCACAAGTTTCAGCACAAGGAGTTTCACACATACCAGTATTTCTATTAAATGTACCACTTGAACAAGTAGGATCTATTTCAACAGTAGTAGTTTCACTATAAGTTGCTCTATATGACCAAGAACCTGCTGTTGCTCCACTTGGGCTTGAAGGATTAACAGAGGTTGAAGGACAAGTCCAAGTAGTTCCTGTATTTGTAGGGTTTATTGCTTGACAAGTATTACCTCTAAATACAAAACCGCTTGGACAAGAAGGATCAGTGATATATTCTTTTTCACAATCAAATCCATCTTCTTCATAGTCTGAATAGTTACCTTGACAAGCCGCTACTGCTCTATAGGTATCAGTTGTACCAGTAACTCTTTCACATTGATTTGTTGAAGTGTTATAGTTAAAGCCACTTGAACAAGAAGGTAAAACTGTGTTAGTTCTTTCACATAAATTACCGTTTTGAGAGAAACCAGTTGGGCAGTTAGAACTGTCACCACTACTACGAGGCCAAGTTACTGTTGAAGTATCACACGTTTTGTTACATTCAGTAACAATATCTAATTCAACATTACCGTCAACACAACGAGCCAGAGCTTGACCAGTACCACCACCAGTAGCGCCTATACTTTGTGAATCACCGTGTCTCATTGAACCCCAAGCAAAATCACAAACATTATTGTAATTTGCACTGTCAGTAGTAGTAGAACCAGCAGCACAATCTTCCCAAACAGTAGGTGAACCTATCGGAACATATAAACCGTCATCACAACGTAAATCGGTAACAGAACTTAGACTTCTATTAGTGTTACCTTGACCAGTGTTAACAACTTCACCAACAATATCTCTTAAAATATCACCGTGAGTAGAAGCCCCTACTCTTGCAGAGGTTGTTTTACCATTAACCGTCCAAGAAACCGTTTGTGCTTGACAATCTAAATTACACGTTTGAGCACCTGAAACTTCCCAATTACCATCATTACAACGGAAAGAAGCCGCACCAGTATTATCAATAGAAGTTACAGGAGTTGGACTATCATAACTTGGATTAGCCATAGGATTAGAAGCACTAAAATTAGGTCTAACATAATGTCTTTGATTACCTAAGTTAGCAGAACAAGCATTAGTTTTATCTCTACCATCTTTTGAAGTACCAGTACCCCAAGAACCAAGAGTAGCAGAACAATCAGCAAAACAAATTTGTTCTATTAAGTCTTCAGAATTCTCAACCCATTGACCGTCATCGCAATGGAATTCTGCAACACCAGTATGAGCAATTGATTGTAATCTACCAGTTTTATCACCAATTTCCATATGAGGATTAGATCTATCATTATCAGTAGGAGTAAGGTAATGACGATATTTATTATCAGTTAGGTTTTGATAACAAGTAGCCGTACCCGCTTCATTTTGCCAAGAAACAGTTCTATCTAAACAATTTCTAAAACAACGTCCGTCTTCAACAAGTTCTCCACCATTCATACAACTAATTTCAACATAACCACTATGAGTATTGTTATAAAATTCTTCGGTAGTATTATGACCAGAAGGAATAACAGGGATATTAGTAGTACAAGTATTTGAATTTAAGTTAAAAGTATAATTACCTAAATCACAATCAGCACATAACTCAGAAGGAGCAACGAAAACAGTACAAGAGTTTTGATAGCATTCAGTAGTCCCTGTTGAGCTATCACAAATAAATGGAATGCCTAATGCTCTTGCCTCTCTTTCAGCATTCACACCAGAAGAAATAAATTGACCTTTACATTCAGTATTATTTTCACCAACATTGGTATTACCACAACAAACCGCTTCAACTTCAAATTCGTCAATATAAGTAATATTTCCATTAGTATATTCATTAACACTATAATTCATTAAATCGTCAAACCCATTAGGTTTACAAGCATTATTAAGAATTTTATTATCAGAAGGAGGATTAGAAGCTTCACCAGTAATACTATTAAAATCACCAGCCATAATCATTTGAACATTAGAACAATCAGAATTAATAGGTGTAATAATAGTTTCTTGCGGAGGGCTATTCAAAGTATCAGTAGAACAACAAACAGCGTTATAAGTAGCACTTTGAGTAGCTTGAATTTGAGCATTAGTCGTGTTTAAAGAAAAAGTTTGAAGATAGTCATAACCTTCATTCACACAAAAAGTATCATTAGGAGGAACAGCAACATATTCGTTATTAAAATAGTCAAAGACAACTTCTGCATTATAGGTTTCAGGACTACATTGAACACCAGTTGCTTGTGCAGTAACAAGTCTTTCAGCATCAGGATTAGTACAATCCATTCTTGTTACTTTCAATTTAGCGTCTTCACATTGATAAGTAACGAAACCATTACCATTAGTTGAGCTAACTTTAAAGTCATCGCCATTAGGAACAGAAGTAGCGACATAGGTATGAGAACACATAGCATTATTAGAGCCAGTCCAGCTATTAGAAGGTATGCCTTTACAAGAGTCTTCTTCACCTTGTGCATACTCGCAAGATTCGCTAATTATACTTCTTTTACCGTTATTACAAAGAACCAATAAACGCCCTTCAAACAACCCTGTTTCAGAAGAAATAACTTTTGTTTCACCATTTTTTATTTCAGGCAAATCAAATTTACATTGATTATAAGAGTAAGAATCTTCAAGGCAAGAATAATTATCAGTTTCTTGTGCGTTAGCATAATTTGCTGTTAACAATGTTGTTGAAAATAATATATAAGTTAACTTTTTGAATATATTTGACATTCCATGTTCCTATTATTTTTTAGATCTATTAATATTAATTTAACATAAAAAATAAAATATTCAATTTATATTGATTAATAAATAACTTATATTTTAATAGTTATTTTAAAATCTTTAATAATCCATTGTCAGAAATATATGTCGATTTCATTATTTTTCCAAAAGAGGACTTTTTATTTTCAAAGTATTCAATATTAAAGTGTTCTTTATCTGATATATAGATTATTTTATAAATGCTGCCATTTTCATTTTCTTTTACAAAATGGAATTGAGGTGTTGGATAGTTTATATATATATATTTATCGTAAAAATCATCTTTTATATTTTTAGTTAAAGTCCAATTTTCTTCTGTAGGACTATATAATGCTTTTATTTCTTTATCTAAGTGCATTTCTTTTTTATTTGAAGAATATAATAAAGTTCTGTTATCATTTATATAACATATATCAATCATTGAATCTTTTTCAATTGGTATTAATTTATTTTCTTTTTCAGTTTTTATATTTTTATAAGTATTTTCAGGAGCATAATTTAATTCTATTTTATGGTTTTCTTTTTCTAATAAAATAGAGCTATATTTTTTTGTTAATTTAAAATCTTTATAAGTTTTTATTTCTTTTTTTATTTTCCTTAATTCTTCAATTGTTATTTCATTTTCAAACATGAAAGCAATAAAAGTACTCATTAAATCTTGATATTCTTTTAGTAAGTATTTTTCTATATTCTCTTTTTCTTTTTCAAAATCAAATTTATCCATTTTATCTGCCCCATTTTGATTAGTGCAATTCTAACATAAAAAAAAATATATACAATAATTAAAAAAAATGATATAATAATATTATAAATAGCAAAGGATTATTATACATGAATAACAAAAATTTAATTTTACATACATTAAGTGGATTTGAAGGCGCAGGTAAGTCAACTGTTATTAATCATTTTCAGAAGGAGCATAATTATTTTGTTATTCCAGAAACAGCACGATTAATATTTCCATTAGAAAATAATGTTTTAAAAGATTCAAAAGATGATTTAAGTTATAAATCTTTTATTTCATACTTAACTAATTTACATTTTTTATTATCTAATAATATGAATATAAATTGTATTTCAGATAGAAATCTTATTGACTCTTTAACTTATCTTGAATTGTATTCAACAGAACAAAAAATTGAAATTTCAGAATTAGCTGATTTTATTTTTTCTTTTCTTGAGAATTATAATAGAAAAACTTTTTATGATACGTCTATTCTTATATTACACCCAAAAGACGATATTTATATTAAAGAAAATATATTATCAGATCCTGATCGTAAGTATGGTAAAAATGTAAAGCAATATAAAGAAGATGCTAAAATTTGGGAAGATATATATTTAAAAATAGCAAACCAACTTCATGATGAGGGATTATTTAAAGATTTAAAAGTAATAGAAGCTTATCCTGAAAATGAAAATGTAATACTTGATATTGTTTCTTATTTGAACATAAATCAGGCGCATTCTCAAATGCTTTAGCTTTGAGTCAAGCCTGACTGTTGACTTTTCTTTTGTTTCCTTTATAATAGAATCTAGCTGTTTTGGAGACTTTCATTTTGGCA
>Ga0066369_10000866_pt1 | contig 12655 bp, 9 predicted proteins | sample Knorr_S7_td_Bott_FD_70972 | JGI IMG/M metagenome (GOLD analysis project Ga0066369, IMG submission 70972) | Marine microbial communities from Southern Atlantic Ocean transect - Knorr_S7_td_Bottom_ad_4513_LV_A | ecosystem: Environmental > Aquatic > Marine > Oceanic | place: Southern Atlantic ocean... | reverse complement strand
CAACGGCCAACATGGCTCACAATGTGCGAATCACTGCCGCCGATACCCAGGTAACCCAGTTCAGTTGCGTTATCGATGGCGATTTGATCCTCGTTTTCGCGACTGCCGCCATTGAATATCTCAACAATCTTAACGCCATCGGGAACACCGAGTTCTTCGGTGTGGGCAAACATACCAACACGCGGCCGGCCTGGATGACAGGGTACCGGTACGGCGCCATGTGCCTCGCAGGTTTCAATGACCATCGCCAGGGACAGGTCGATGCTGGCAAAATCAAATGCTTTTGTCAGCGCTTCTGTAACCCCAAATACCAGAACGTGCCCGTATTCAGTCTCGACTTCACTGCCCTTGAGAATAACCAGGCCGTGTTTGTCGGCGAGTGCAGAATAGTCGGAGTCAAAATCGTGTTGACGATGTTCCGTCAATACGAAGCCATCAATGGGTATCTCTTTCGAGCGTATCCATTGGCAATAGTTTGCTACCTTTGCCCGACCATCATCTGATTTGATCGAGTGGGTGTGTAAATCCAGTATCACTTCGAACCCTCGTTGCAGGATGCGCAAATTGCCACAGCCTGAGCCGGCCTGCAAGCATATGTAGTGGCGATTATACAGCCATATCAATCACTTGGGGTGCTGATGGGGAGCGAACTCATCGTGATGTTCTACGCCATCCTCGGTGAGTTGCAGGATTGTTGTGGTGATCTGCGAAGGTGAAATTTCCACTGTGGCAATGGTACCCAGGCGCAGCGACTGATTTCTCGGCAAAGTTGGTGACCCGGGGTTGATAAAGAGTCGACCTGCAATCGTTCGGACATCTTCAAGATGGGTGTGTCCATAGACCAAAATGTCGGGTAATTGTTCCGGAAAGTGCTTGTGCAGGTGTTTCTCAAGATGATCAGGCGATTTTCTGATCGGTGATGGAAAATGGTGAATCATGCCGATATGCAGACCATCGCGTTCAAGCAGCCAGCTGTCTTGCAGGCGTTCATCAATGATATCCAGATCGCCGTTGCCCCTTGCCACATAAACTGGTGCGATCTCACCGAGATGATCGACGATATCCAGTGTATGCAGATCCCCAGCGTGGAGTATCAATTCGACCCCCTCGAAAGCCCGTGCAACCTGCGGCCACAGAACGTCAATAGATCCCGGCATGTGGGTATCTGCGATCAGGCCAATTTTCATGCCGTATATTCCAGCATGGCGTCGGCAATGGCCGCGTCGTTGCTTCTTGAATCATGGGCTCGAAGCCCTTTGACAAGGTTCATGGATTCAGTCGATTTGTTCTGGGATAGCTTGAATTTGCATTCGATACTTTCAATGACCAATTGGCAACCGGTGATGCTGGAAATTAATCGATCCCGTTTCTCAGGATCCAGTTTGTCCATGGTCCAGGATGGCTCAAAGGGTGCTTCAGCGATACTGGCGACAATGGCTTCGACCCGGGCAGGGTCATTGATGAGATCGAGCGAGCCGGTGATGTGTACAGCCAGGTAGTTCCAGGTGGGAACCTGGTTCTGGTCCTCGTACCAGCCAGGAGAGATATAAGCATTTGGGCCGGTAAAAATGGCCCGGTGCCTGAATTCGGTCGGATCGATTAATGAATGCGGGTTGGCACCAGCGAAGTGGCCATACAATGAATGTCCATCATCGGAAAGGAACATCGGCATAGGGGTGAAGTGATCATCATTGCCCCAGGAGGCCAGAAGTGCGAAGGGGTTTTCCTTCATCATTTTGTGTGCGTCAGCGTCGGTGGCGCTGAATGCTTTGGGTGTGTAGAGCATGGCCTGCCTCCCGCGAAAAGCCGCATTGTACCTGCTTGCCACCTATTCCGGGTAAGAGTAGGGTGTGGAAAAATAGCTGTGCCGAGCAATTGTCCGGGTGAGAGTCCTTTCGGGCGTATTCAGGCTGGGCTAAGCTATCACCAGAGAATGTTTCGAACGCTATGAGCACGCAGTTAGGGAAGCTCTGATGACTAATCAGAGGTCTCTTAGTTACTACCGAAAGGGAGAACCACCATCAAAAATGTGAATCGTCGTTCTTTTCTGCGCCTGGGCGCAGTCACGGGGCTTGCATCTGGCTTTTCAGTCAACGCCAGCGCCACTGCAACATCCACCGAAACTGGCGTGAAAAAGTATGTGCGTCTCGGGAGAACCGGGCTTGAAGTCTCGGATATCTCATTCGGGTCGTTTCCATTGCGCCATGGCGAAGAGCACATTGTTCACCATGCCATGGATCGGGGGATCAATTATTTCGATACGGCCGAAGGTTATGGTCACGGCACCTCGGAATCCGTCATCGGCAAGGCGTTAAAAGGAGGCCGTCGCAACCAGGTGTACATCGCCACCAAAATGGCGGCTGGTTCAAGAACCAGTGCCGCTGAGATGATGACCCGGCTCAATGAAAGCCTCGCCCGATTGCAAACAGATCATGTAGATATTTTTTTCAATCACGCCGTTAATGATATTGCCCGACTAAAAAACGAAGAGTGGTCCAAGTTCGCGGATAAGGCCAAAGCCCAGGGTAAAGTGCGGTTTTTTGGCATGTCAGGGCACGGCGGCTACCTGGTCGACTGCGTTGAATATGCCGTAGAACACGACATGTTTGATGTGCTGCTGCTGGCAACCAATTTTGGTGAAGATCCTGCATTTTATGAGCGTTTTACCCGATCTCTGGACATCATCGCTAACCAGCAGGGATTACCTGCCGTCATGGCCAAGGCAAAGCAAAAAGATATCGGTATTGTCGCCATGAAGGTACTGCGTGGGGCGAAACTCAATGACATGCGACCCTACGAAGATCAGGGCTACACCTATTCCCAGGCGGCATTTCGCTGGGTGCTGAACAATCCGCATGTCGATAATCTGATTGTGACCATGAGAAATCGTGACCAGATCGATGAATACCTGGGTGCATCGGGAACCGGTGCCGTAAGCCAGCATGACATGACATTGCTGCAGCAGTACGCCCATATGACGGATGCCAGTTATTGCCGGAATGTTTGCAACGACTGTGAGGGAAGCTGCCCCTTTAATGTGTCCATCCCGGATGTGCTGCGAATGCGCATGTACGCCACTGACTATGGCGATTTTTCAATTGCTCGCCAGGAGTATGCTCAACTGGAACACAATGCCAGCCCTTGCCTGAATTGTGATGGCAGTCCTTGTCGTGATGCCTGTACCTATGAAATCCCGATTGCGGATCTTTGTGGGCCCACACACACCATGCTGAGCTAAGAAGTAAAAAAAGATGGCTAATCACATTCACCTGGACCTGGTGGGCGGACTATCGGGTGATATGTTCATTGCTGGCATGCTTGATGCTTTTCCGGAATTTACCGGAGGCCTGGATCAGGTGATTGTCGCTGCGGGATTTCCCGAACTGGTCGAACTGACGTGCCAGCCCCACAACGACGGCATATTGACTGGCACTCGCTTTGAGGTCACCTCAGTCAAACACGAACACCACCACAGGCACTATGCTGCGATTAAGGAATCCCTTTCGGCATCTGACCTGAATGATGCCGTCAAGCAGGGCGCGTTAAGTATCTTCGCGCTGATTGCTGAAGTTGAAGCAGAGATTCATGGCAAAAAAGTAGAAGAAGTTGCTTTCCATGAGGTGGGGGCATGGGATTCAATCGCTGACATCGTCCTCGCTGCTCACCTGATTGATGCGGTCAAGGTGTCATCATGGAGTGTTTCCGCCATTCCCATTGGTCGTGGGCTGGTTGATACTGCGCATGGGCGTCTGCCGGTGCCGGCGCCTGCTACGGCAAAGCTGCTGCAGGGATTTGAAGTGTTCGACGATGGTATCGACGGTGAACGGGTAACGCCTACGGGCGCCGCAATCTTGAAATATTTGGCCCCATCGAGGCAGATTCCAGCGGGTTTATCCGTATCGGTCGCGGGTTATGGCTTTGGCAAGAAGGTATTTCCCGGTCTTTCGAATACGGTTCGAGTTAGTACTTACTCATCCGGAGAAGTTGATGGTCCTTTATCTCCTGTAGAATGGCATGAAGACCAGGTGATGCGATTGTCATTCGAGTTAGATGACCAGACTCCCGAGAGTATTGCACTGGCGGTAGAACAACTCCGGGACCATGAATCTGTGCTGGATGTCACGCAACAGGCATTTTGGGGCAAGAAAAACAGACAGGGTTTTGCCATTGTTGTCCTGGTGAAAATGGAGGCTACCGACGAGGTCACTGAGCAGTGCTTTTCGCTGACAACAACACTGGGAGTCCGCCGGGAAAGAGTGGACAGGGCTATACTGCAAAGAGAAGAAATAGTTGTTTACGTCAACGAGCGTGCCTATCGGGTAAAGGTCGCCAGACGACCGGCGGGATTGACGGCGAAAGTCGAGATGGATGATCTGATTGAGTCAGGGTTGAACCGCGCGGAGATGGAAACTGTTCGTGTACAGGCGGAACTACTGGCTGTTAAAGAAGTTGAGAAGCGTTGATGAATAACCTGGGCAAGCTTGAGCAATACTTTCGGGACAGGCCGCCGATGGCAGTTGCTGTCAGTGGCGGCGTCGACAGCATGACCCTGGCGGTAATTGCCCACCGGGCAAATCCTGAAACACAAATTTTTCATGCAGTTTCCCCTGCGGTGCCAGCTCAGGCGACGATAAGGGTTAAAGAGCACGCCAAAAAAGAGGGCTGGCAGCTAAGCATTGTCGATGCAGGAGAAATGCATGATCCACAGTATCTCGCCAATCCTGCCAACCGATGTTATTTCTGCAAGACCAACTTGTACGATACGGTTACCGAGCACACCGAGTTAACTGTTGCCTCGGGCACTAACATGGATGATCTGGGTGATTATCGCCCTGGTCTGATTGCCGCCGAGGAGCATCAGGTTTGTCATCCCTATGTGGAAGTCGGGCTGGATAAAACAGCGCTTCGGGCGATAGCCGGAGAGCTGGGTTTAGAAGATTTGAAAGATCTGCCGGCAGCGCCGTGTCTTTCCAGCCGTGTCACCACGGGGATCGCCATCAATGCGAGCCTGCTTCCTCTGATCAATGAGGTTGAGCAAGCCGTATGGCCGCTGATTGAGCCCTATATCGAGCTCAAAGGTGTGAGATGTCGTATTCGAGAACAAGAGATTGGGCTGCAAATTGAAACGGTTGACGAGATTGATAGCCAGGCCGTTTATTTGGACGAAGTGAAAGCCCTGGTTCGGACCATTTTCATTGATGCGGGGTTCCCTGACCAGGTGCAAAGCGTGGTGATAGAGCCCTACGAGAAAGGAAGCGCGTTTCTGATTGAAACACTGCAGTTGAGCTAACGAGTTTATTATGTCGGATGCGAAAGACGTCAATATGGATTTTGACCGGGAAAACCGCACGGGTCTTGCCGAGGCTGTTTTTTGCCAGGGTAAAAGTACCGATCAGTTGGCGACTATTTGTAACGCAGTGGTGACAGAACACAGATCCATGCTGTTCACGCGATTATCACCGTCACAATTTGCTCAGTTAGCGCAGTCCCATGCGGATCTGCTCGATTATGATGAAGTTTCTCGAACCGCATTTTATTTACCGAAAGACAAAGCCGCCAAAGCCCCCCTGGCAGTAGTGACCGGTGGCAGTTCAGATTTGCCGATAGCCCGCGAATCGGTGAGAACACTGCGATTCTACGGTCACGAGGCGCTGGAGATTCATGACGTGGGCGTTGCCGGATTGTGGCGAATAACCGAACGTTTGGAGGAGCTGAGGCAATGCAAGATCATCATTTGCGTGGCCGGCATGGATGCCGCGCTGCCCACAGTACTCGGCGGCCTGGTTCCCGCGGTACTCATTGCTGTGCCGACATCAGTGGGTTACGGCATCGTCAACGGCGGTGAAACGGCATTACATTCCCTCTTAGTCAGCTGTGCAGCCGGCCTCACCGTCACAAATATAGACAACGGCTACGGCGCCGCCTGCGCCGCCATTAGAATCCTCAACAACTTCAACTGATTCCTGTTTCGATAGAGATGCCCCCGCAATGACCCTGACAGGGCTCCGCGAACAGTCATTCTGACCGCGATCCCGGAGCAGTCATTCTGACCGAAGGGAAGAATCCCCTGCTCGCTGTACCACCGATCGAGATCCTTCACTGCGTTCGTGCGCGAGCCCGGTCAGCATGACTAGCTACTAGCGAAGTTATCAATCTTGATCCCTCGGCGCTCGTGTGCGAACCCGGTCAGGATTAGCTAATTAGGAAGACCTCCAGCTACACCCTCACATCATCAGAAACACCGCGAACAAACAGCGGTTCGCCATCGGCGTTATCGCGCGTGATCTGTTCTTCCAGACCGTCATCATTGCCAGCAGTGAATGATTCTGCGGCGGCAATGATTTTGGGGAACAAGGTCGCGTCGCTGGAACTGTTCAGGAACAGGTTTTTCCGTCGCAGCACATAGTGCACGGCTCGCTCAATCACGTCATCATCACGGAAAGGCTCGTACCAGCTGAATCGAGGAGATTCATCATCGTCTTGCCAACGACGCCTGGCGATCGATTTGATGGTCTGCATGGCGATGTTTTTCTCTTCGCAGAGTTGGTAGAGACGCTCGAATTCTTCCCGATACTGGTTTTCCTGCAATGTGGAATGATTGTAGGGCAGGAGCACAGACGCAAAATCGTATTGGTTCAGGCTTTTAAGGTGCATCTCGGCAATTCTGGTGCCGTGACCGGTGACCCCGATGAACCTGACCAGGCCTTCTTCTTTGGCCTTGATGGCGGCTTCCAGGGCGCCACCCGGCGACATCACCGTATCCCAGTCCGCATCCTGGGCCAAATTGTGAAATTGAATGAGATCGAGTTGCTCGATCTGCATGCGCTCCAATGAGGTTTCGATGCTTTTTCGGGCGGCGTCCCCATCCCTGTCACCAGTCTTGCTCGCCAGGAACACTTCTGAGCGGTGATCTTTAAGAAAGGGGGCCAGTCTGAGTTCCGCGTCCCCATAACTGGCCGCCACGTCAAAATGGTTGATACCCGCATTTCGAACCATTTCGATAGTGCTGTCGGCTTTTTCCTGCCGCATGCCGCCAATGGCTGCTGCGCCAAATATAATACGTGAACTCTCGTGGCCGGTATTTCCAAAGGCCAAGGTGGGAATCATGATCTACTCCGGTATGTGAATTCTTTGGCCAAGTGCATACCACTGGCCGTGCCTGTTTCTAAGGAACGTCTGATTAAGGCCGGAATGCCGCATCACTATTTACGCCATAACAGCGTTAGAGGCGTGATCTTACTCCGCTCGCCTCTGCCTTGTTCTAAGTAAAGTGTTCTAAGTAAAGTGTTCTAAGTAAAGTGTTCTAAGTAAAGTGCTCTAACGAAAATATCCTCTTAATCAGAGGTTCCCTAAACGCTTCATCCGCTATCTGCGACTAACCGGAATTCGCTGCCTTCAAGAAGTCGACGCAAACCTTGACGCTGCTGTCCACGCGATGCGGGGCTGTTATGTCGCCGACGAATACATGCTGCGGGTTCTCAATATCGACGTCCACTGTGTGCAGCTTTTTGTAATCTGCATCCCAGGCCTGGTGAAAATTTATCGCTGCATCATGATCAATGGTCGGATCATCCACCATATACAGGGTGGCCAGTGGAATATTTTGAGTCGTCGGCGTGAGCTTGACGGCCCAATCGACAATTTTTTGCATCTCAATCATTGCCTGGACCGGGTATTGGTTAGTCCAATAGCGACCGGCCAGCTCACTTTCGGGCTCCCAGCTATGCTCGCGACCCACCATAAGGGGCAACCAGGATTCTGCCCAGGGCCAGGTTAAGACAGAGCTGAATAGATTCCTGATTTTGAAGTTGGGTGAAACAAAGATGATGCTATGTAACTTGCCTTTTTGGGCCAGGTGTTCATTTAGCCAGATCGCAAGCGGCGCACCGGTGGAGGTTGCCACCAGTACCACTCGCTTGCCGATTCGAGAGGCGATTTCCCAGCTGTCGACGACAGATTGCAGCCACTGCTCGGCAGATGCCTGCATCGCTCCGCGGTCCAGGCCATGCCCCGCGAGGCGTGTATAGACGATATTGGCATTAAATTGCGCCGCCATGTGATCAGTGAGTGGTGCTGTTTCCTGGCGAGAAGCTGAAAATCCGTGGATATACAGGAAACACAAATCCGTGATGCCCGGGTCGTTTGCCCACAGGATGGTTGCTTCGGCGCCTTCGATGATGCTATCGACATCTTTTTCGTGCGCCACCAGCCAGTTTTCCAGTTCCGAGGCTGATGCATCGTCCGGTACCCGGGTTTTGGGGACTGTCGGGTCCAGCGTTGGTCGCGGCCCGAAAAAGAAGATGCCGGCAACTATCAGCACGAGCAAAAAAAGAGAAACTGCAATTACTTCCATGGGTACTCCGTAGCAAATAAATTCAAAACCTGACCCTTTTCACAATTTATTTCACATAAATCGATGAAATCACTACAGTCGCGCTTCGATTTTTTATAAAATAACGCATTTCCACCAGAACAAGCTGGGCTGCTTGTGTGGGTGTAGTGGAGTAAAGTAATTTTATGCGATTGCAAGCAATTAAGCTCGCCGGTTTTAAATCATTTGTAGATCCTACAACAGTCCCTTTCCCCTCAAATCTTTGTGCCGTGGTCGGTCCGAATGGCTGCGGTAAATCGAATATCATTGATGCGGTTCGCTGGGTAATGGGCGAATCCTCCGCCAAGACGTTGCGCGGAGAATCTATGACCGATGTCATCTTCAACGGTTCTAACACCCGTAAGCCCGTGGGCCAGGCGACTATTGAACTCCTGTTCGACAACACCGAAGGTCGATTGACCGGTGAATACGCGGCCTACACCGAAATCTCGGTAAAGCGCCAGGTGGCGCGGGATGGTCAATCCGGCTACTTTTTGAATAATCAGAAATGCCGGCGCAAAGACATCACTGACCTGTTTCTGGGTACGGGTCTGGGTCCTCGAAGCTATTCCATCATAGAGCAGGGCATGATTAGTGAGCTGATCGAGGCGAAACCGGAAGACCTGCGCGCTTTTCTCGAAGAAGCGGCCGGAATATCCAAATACAAAGAGCGTCGCCGGGAAACCGAAAGACGTATTGGCAATACCAAAGACAATCTGGATCGTTTGAATGACATTCGAGAAGAGCTTGGGCGCCAACTGGCTCACCTCGAACGACAGGCGAAATCCGCCGAGCGCTATACCGGTCTGAAGAAAAAAGAGCGTGAATTGAAGGCCGGCCTGCATGGGTTGCGCTGGAAGGTGCTCAGCAGCGAAATCAAGCTGCAGGATGATGAGATTAATCGGCTGACGATTGAACAGGAATCGCAAATTGCTGATCAGCGGCATATCGACGCAGAGATAGAGGGCAAAAGGTCGGTACTGATCGAACTGTCCGATGAGTTGAATGCTGTACAGAAGCGTTATTACGATCACGGCACCGAGATTGCCCGAATTGAGGATAGCATCCAGTTTCAGAATGAGAGGACCAAACAATTGAGCCTGGATCTGGATCAGGTGCACGAGAATTTTCAGAAAGTGCGCGTGGATCTTGAGGCAGATGAACAGCAGCTCACAGGATTTCGTTCAGAACTAACCTCCACCTCGCCCAGGCAGGATGAAATACAGTCCCTGGAACGTGCTTCTGGGGAACGTCTACTCGCAGCAGAGCGATCCATGCAGAGTTGGCAGGAAGAATGGGACAACTTTAATCTGGCAGCGGCAGAAACTCGCCAGAGTGGTGAGGTCCAGCAATCCAGAATCGAACATCTCGAACAGGCGATTGATCGGGCCAACACACGCATTGAGTTGTTGCGAGGTGATTTGGAAAGGCTATCAGGGGAAGCAGTTGAGGGGGAAATTGGTCCCCTTGAAGACATGTTGCAGACTCAGGAGCAGCAACTGGAACGTATTACGGATGAACTCAGCTCGTTGACAACGACCATTGAGAAGCAGCGAGTAGAAAACCAGACCCTGACATCGGCGCTTGATGATCGAAGAAATGAATTGCAGTTGCTCTCTGGACGCCATGCTTCACTGGAGGCGCTTCAACAGGCAGCACTCGGGCAGCAAGACGACATTGAGGTGAACTGGCTGGAAGGCGTTGGGCTTGGCGACCTGCCAAGACTGGCAGAAAACATATCGGTAGAAGATGGCTGGGATGCCGCCGTTGAAACAGTTCTGGGTGATCACTTGCAGGCAGTTTGTGTTGATGGACTTGATGCGGTCTCGGCACTGCTCGGTGATTTTGCCCGGGGTCATTTGAATTTTATCGCAACGTCCGATCGCACAAATGTGACTGCAGCGCAAGGCAGCCTGCTGGGGAAGGTCTCTGGCGACAGCTCATTGGCCGCTTTGCTTGAAGGCATCAAGACGGCACCGGATCTCGCATCGGCAATGGCCATGCGCAGCAATCTGATGGATGGTGAATCCGTTGTCACTCCCGATGGGATCTGGCTCGGTAGTAACTGGCTACGGGTTAACAAGGACAAAGATGCACAGGCGGGCATACTGAAACGCCAACAGGAACTGGTTTCCCTCAATGCCAGTATTGAAACGGCAAGAAGTGAGGTGGATCTCCTGACCCGTGAATTGGATGGGGGTATGGCCAATCTGCAACAGGCTGAGACAGAGCGCGATCAGCAACAAAAACGACATTCTGAACAGCAGCGGTCCTTTAGTGAGACTCGCGCTCAGCTCGGTGCCAAGCGGGTGCAGGCGCAGCAGATTCGCAACGATTTGGAGCGGGCCAACAATGAGCTTGGCCAGACTGTGGCGCAACTTGAAGAGGACCAGGATTCACTTCGTGGTTCCAGAAGCCGGTTGCAGATAGCGCTGGATTCCATGGAGGCTGATACTCAGCATCGTGATGAGTTGGTGAAACGCCGCGAATCGATTACTGCGCAATTGGATGAAGCGCGAAACCAGGCGAAAAGTGACAGTAATGCGGCCCATCAATTGGCGCTTCGGGTGCAATCTCTCAATTCGCAGATAGCGTCGACCGAACAGGCCATGTCACGACTTGAAGAGCAGGAACTGATCCTGTCGAACCGAAAAAACAGTCTTGAAGAGAACATTTCGGCGAGCGAAGAGCCCCAGGGTGAGCTCAAATCAGAGCTTGAGCAACAACTGGAAAAACGCCTGTCTGTTGAGAATGAACTAGGCAGTGTCCGGCAGCGCTCGGAAGCAACTGAGCACCAGATTCGTGAAATGGAGCAGGACCGGGTAAACGTTGAAGAGCAAATAGAGACGGTGAGGTCCAGTGCCGAGAGAGTCCGGCTGGACCGGCGGGCATTGGAAGTAAGGCGTTCCACCATTGATGAGCAACTTAGGGAAGAAAACCAGGTTCTTGACGAGGTACTGGCTTCACTTCCGGAAGAAGCACTCGAAGAAGAATGGGAACAAAACCTGACTCGAATGGGTAACCGCATCGCCCGATTAGGCGCCATCAATCTTGCAGCAATCGATGAATTTAAAGTACAGTCCGAAAGAAAACAGTATCTGGATGCGCAAAACGACGATCTGGTAAAAGCGCTGGCAACCCTGGAGAATGCCATTCGAAAAATCGACGTCGAAACGCGAACTCGATTTAAAGAAACCTTCGACAAGGTCAACACCAAGCTACAGCAACTCTTCCCCAAACTTTTTGGTGGCGGTCACGCCTATCTGGAAATGACCGGGGAAGATTTACTGGATACCGGCGTTGGTATTATGGCGAGGCCCCCGGGCAAACGAAATTCAAGTATTCACCTGTTGTCCGGTGGAGAGAAAGCACTAACTGCCATTGCCCTGGTGTTTTCAATATTCAGCTTGAATCCGGCACCTTTCTGCCTGCTGGATGAGGTTGATGCGCCTCTCGATGACGCCAATGTTGTGCGTTACTCGGATCTGGTGAAAGAGATGTCCCGCACTGTTCAGTTTATCTACATCACGCATAACAAAATTGCGATGGAGATGGCTGAACAGTTGATGGGTGTAACGATGCACGAGCCAGGTGTTTCCAGGCTCGTCTCGGTAGATGTAGATGAAGCTGTAGCAATGGCTGCCGTATAGCCGTTAACACATGATCGATAGCTAGGAGAATAAGCTGTGGATTTTGATTTGAGACAGTGGCTGCTGATTCTAGGCCCGGTATTTATCGTCGGCGTATTGCTGCACGGTTACCTTCGTGTGCGGGCGGGACAAAACGACATCAAAATGAAGCTCGACAAGAGTTTCCTGAGCACACCCGGTGAGGAGCATAAGGTTGATGATCTGAGTCTGCTAAAAGCAGAATTACCAAACGGCGGTGCGCGGATTATAGAGACCATTTATTCGAACAAGGATTCGAACAAGGATTCGAACGCCCCCGTCCTGATGGAGTCAGTTGATATGCCGACAATCAGGGCGGCTGATCCGGCTCTGGAAATTGAAGCGCTACTGGAACCGGAGACCCCCTTCCCGGTAAACCCGGATGCGGCCAAAGGAGTTGAAGAAGCCAGATCCTCGAATACCGCCAAAGCAGCAGAGCAAAACCCCAATATCGCCAAAGCCCCCCCTGCGCAAAAAACAAAGTTAGAGCCCTCAGCGGGTCTTAATAAAAACCCCTCAGCGGATCGTAATAAAGAGCCCTCAGCGGGTCTTAATAAAGAGCCCTCAGCGGGTCTTAATAAAGAGCCCTCAGCGGGTCTTAATAAAGAGCCCTCAG
>Ga0066369_10000864_pt1 | contig 12666 bp, 10 predicted proteins | sample Knorr_S7_td_Bott_FD_70972 | JGI IMG/M metagenome (GOLD analysis project Ga0066369, IMG submission 70972) | Marine microbial communities from Southern Atlantic Ocean transect - Knorr_S7_td_Bottom_ad_4513_LV_A | ecosystem: Environmental > Aquatic > Marine > Oceanic | place: Southern Atlantic... | reverse complement strand
CTTTTTGTAGATTCTCACATTTGAAATAAAGTTCTGCGCCGGTGAGTTCGTCTATTTGCACGCTGGTCATCACCGGCGTGCGATGTACCAGCCCCTTTATGCGCTCGGCAGCAGATTCAATGGCATTAAATTCAATGGTCATACCCCACCGGATTTTTCTATTTTCGCCCAGGTATCTCTTAATCCGACGATACGATTGAACACCAGTGATTCTGGCGTTGAGTCTTTGCTATCGACACAAAAGTATCCTTCTCGTTCAAACTGTAGCCTCTGGTCTACGGTGGCATTGACCAGGCTTGGTTCAACCACACCCTGATATACGGTCAACGATTCCTCGTTGATTAACTCATGGTAGTCCTGACTCTCGGCATCCGGAAAGTCGACGTTGAATAACGGTTCATAGACCCGTATCTCCGCTGGCACTCCCTCGAGCGCTGAAACCCAGTGAATGACGCCACGAACTTTTCTGCCTTCCGGATTTTTACCCAGGGTGTCCGGATCGTAAGAACAGCGAATTTCCAGAATTTCACCCTTATGATCCTTGATCACTTCCTCGGCTTTAATCACGAAGGCATTGCGCAATCTAACCTCGCTGCCCAGAACCAATCGTTTGTATTTTCGATTGGCCTCTTCCCGAAAGTCGTCGTGATCGATGTAGACTTCTGCAGTAAAATTCATTTTCCGGGTTCCAAAAGATTCATCTTTTGGATGATTCGCAACTTCCAGCTCAACGGAAGAGCCCTTTGGAAAGTTGTCGATGACAAGTTTCAGCGGTTTGAGGACACCCATCACCCTCGGCGCACTAGCTTCAAGATCGTCTCGTATGCAACTCTGAAGCAAAGCCAGTTCAACGTTGTTATCACTCTTGGTCACACCAATGCGCCGACAGAAATCCCGGATCGATGAAGGCGTGTATCCCCTTCGCCTTAACCCGGCGAGTGTCGGTAACCGCGGATCATCCCAGCCATCAACCAGGCCCTCTTCAACTAACTGCCGTAGCTTACGTTTACTCATCACCGTGTATTGCAAATTGAGCCGTGAGAATTCAATCTGCTGTGGGTGGCAGTTCATGGCCAGCTCATCGAGCACCCAGTCGTACAAGGGCCTATGATCCTCGAAGCTCAGATCACACAGGGAATGGGTAATACCTTCCAGGGAGTCCGAGACACAGTGGGTATAGTCGTACATCGGGTAGATACACCATTCGTTACCGGTCTGATGATGCTCGATGTGGCGAATTCGATAAATCGCCGGGTCTCGCATATTAATGTTGGGTGAAGCCATATCAATTTTCAGGCGCAATATATGTTCACCGTCTGCGAATTCCCCGGCACGCATTTTTTGAAACAGCTCCAGGTTTTCTTCCACGCTGCGATTGCGATAGGGGCTGTCTTTGCCCGCTGACGTCAACGAACCACGATATTCGCGCATTTGCTCAGCCGGTAGAGAATCCACGTAGGCTTTGCCTTGTTTGATGAGCTGCTGCGCAAACTGATACAACTGCTCGAAATAGTTTGAAGCGTATTGTTCTTCTTTCCATTTGAATCCAAGCCATTCGATATCCCGCTTGATGGCGCCGATAAACTCGACGCTCTCTTTCTGTGGATTGGTATCATCAAATCGCAGATTGGTTTCACCGCCAAATTCTTCCGCCATGCCGAAACTCAAACAAATCGCTTTGGCGTGACCAATATGCAGATAGCCGTTAGGCTCCGGTGGGAATCGGGTCATGACCTGACCGGCATTTTTTCCATCGGAAATATCCTGGGCAATGATGTTGCGGATAAAGTTGTTGGGATATTTTTCTTCAGTACTATTCATATCGACTATTCATTTAAAAAAAGAAGGCCCCGGCACAAGTGGCGGTGACCATCACAAAGAGAATCCATTTTAACGTGTTTTGGCTAACGTTAATGGCGAATCGCACGCTGATCATTGCACCGGCAATACTACCAACTGCCAGAATGAGTCCCGGTATCCACCAGACCTGCCCTCTTAACGCAAACACAATCAGGGCCACACCGGAAAATACTGCCGTACAGACAGTTTTTAATGCATTAGTCCGAACCAGGTCATAGCGGAGCCCCCCTGCAAGCGCGGCGATCAGAATAAACCCCACACCTGCCTGCACAAAGCCGCCGTACAAGCCTGCGAGGAAGAGTCCTATTCCCGCCATCGGTTTCTCTTTAAGCCTAAAAGGGACAGTCCCCTCTGGCGGCGCGATTGATTCCGGCTTTATCACCATCACCAATGCTACCGTCACCATCGAAGCAAGTAACACCGGCTCCAGTAACCAGACAGGCAGGTAGGATGCCAGCACTGAACCCGCCAGCGCGCCAATCACTGTTGGCACCAAAATCGGCAATACAGCGCTGCGATCCAGCCTGTTCTGGTCATTAAATCCCTTTGCGCCCGTGACCGATTGCATCAACACACCCACGCGATTAGTCGCATTGGCAACGTCAGCTGGCATGCCAAGCATCATCAGGGCGGGTAATGTCAGCATTGAGCCGCCACCTGCCAGTGTATTAATAAACCCGGAGATCACGCCTGTTATCACCAGGAGCGAGATCATGAGCACGGAGAGTTCGTATTCCATTTCAGAAATCATTGTCCCGGAAGAAAAACGGAATGGTATAGATGCCCAACACCAATGTCATGTACTGCCCGCATCACGCGGTTCATTGGTATATGCACAAAGAATGATCCGCTTGCATTCCTTTATATTGGGTCTATGATAATCGCCCTATGAATTTACAAACAGTCAAGCGTTTTAGCTGCCCGGCCAGACTTTCAATGGTGACCGTCATTGACACCAGTTGGCTGGGCTATTACTTTTTCGTCGAAAGCTAAATCGCTCAACTACTCTGGGCGGTTAATCCGCCTAAGAAGACCCCGAAGGCGGAAGTCCTCGGGGTTTTTTTTTGCATTTTGGCGACCAACACAGGAACGACCATGAACGATTTTAAAGTGGATGATTTAAACGTGCTAAGTGAACAAACTCTGATCAATCCGGAAGAGCTGAAAATAGAGGTGCCCGCCTCAGCCAAGGCGCTTGAAACCGTTTCCAGCGGTCGGCTTGCGATCAAAAAGATCCTGCAGCGAGCCGATCCCCGTTTGTTTGTCATCGTTGGCCCCTGCTCCATTCACGATACGACTGCTGCCCTGGAATATGCCGCCAGACTCAAGACCCTCAGCGATGAACTCGGCGACACTTTATTACTCGTTATGCGTGTCTACTTTGAGAAACCTCGTACGACCACAGGATGGAAAGGTTTTATCAATGATCCTCGGATGAATGATTCCTTCAGCATTACTGAAGGTCTGAAACGCGGCCGGGATCTCTTAGTCAAACTAGCCGAGCTGGGATTGCCAACATCCACTGAAGCGCTTGACCCGGTGACTCCACAGTATCTTCAGGATCTAATATCCTGGAGCGCAATCGGTGCCAGAACAACCGAGTCTCAAACCCATCGTGAAATGGCAAGTGGTCTCTCGTCTGCAGTCGGTTTCAAAAATGGGACTGATGGCGGACTCCAAGTGGCGATCAATGCGCTGCAGTCAGTATCTGCCCCCCACCGCTTTTTAGGCATTAATCATCAGGGGGAAGTCGCGGTTATCCACACTCGCGGCAATGCCCATGCGCATATCGTGCTTCGCGGTGGTGGTGGACAGACAAATTATGACGCAGCCAGCGTGAGTAATTGTGAGGAGCAGCTTTCGAGAGCCGGGATACCCGCAAATATTATGGTTGATTGCAGCCACGCCAATTCAAATAAGGACCACAATTTGCAACCCGTGGTCATGGACGAGGTGTCCAAACAGATTATTGAAGGCAATCAGTCAATAGTTGGACTGATGGTCGAAAGCAACCTGGAAAGTGGTAACCAATCGATTCCCGAAAATCTTGAAGACCTGAAATATGGCGTTTCAGTCACTGACGCCTGCGTAGACTGGAAGACTACGGAAGCGATGCTGCGTCAATTGCGTGACGAGGTTAAAAATGTTTTGCCCAGCAGAAGTACCGATGAGATCCACGGGCGAGCAAATCAGACTGGCTAGCGAAGCCAGTCGGTCTGCCCTGAGTAAAGCGAAGGACCTAGGGAAGCTCTGATTAATAAGATTTTTTCGTGAGGACAAGGCGAACTCGCACGGAGTAGAGTACGGGTTCAACGCGGTCATCGCGGGAAAAGACATTAATCAAAGGTTACCTCTACTCTATTAGTAGTAAGCGTTTTCAGTGACCGTATGGTCGGTAATATCCCGGACGGCTTTGAGTTCCGGTAACTGTTCGAGCAACGTCTTCTCGACGCCATCCTTGAGTGTTGCATCAACCATACCGCATCCCTGGCATCCGCCGCCAAACTGCAGAACGGCGACTTCAGCATCGACAACTTCCACCAAGTTGACCATGCCACCGTGGGAGGCAAGTCCGGGATTTATCTGGCTATGGAGGATGTAGTTGATCTTGTCTTCGATGGGGCTGTCGTCAGAGACATTGGGAACTTTCGAATTCGGTGCCTTGATCGTCAGCTGACCGCCCATTTTGTCTTCCGCGTAATCTACGAGCGCGTCGACTAAAAAAGGTTTACTGCGGCCGTCTAGCCATGCTGTAAACCCTTCGTACTCCACTCGCTCATCGTCCTCCTGCTCTTCGCCGGGGCGACAGTAGGCAATGCAGGTTTCCGCCATTGGCGTTCCAGCGTCGGCGATGAATATCCTGATATCCACGTCCTTGTCATCTTGTTTCGATAACAGCTCAATGAGATATTGTTGGGCAGAAGCAGTAATTTCGACCATGAGTGCGAATTAACCAAGTGAATCAGAAATAGTATTTTATCGGAAAGCGCTGGCCGTAAAAACCATGAGTTTATTGTGACTATATGTCAGCGCCATGAGAACCCCTCATAGTCATCGCTCAAGATCTTCAATACAGTAAAACCGTGGCCTTGCTAGAATTGCCGCCACTTTCAACCCGATAACAGCCGTTAATTACCCAGCATGACTCTCACCAAATATGAACAACTTACCGAAGAACTCAATCACCGAATTCTCGTTATGGACGGCGCCATGGGGACTGAAATACAGTCCCTGGGCCTCAGTGAAGACGATTTCCGGGGAAACAGGTTCCGGGACCACCCGAGTTCGCTGAAGGGTAACAATGAACTACTGGTGCTGACCCAGCCAGATGCGATTAGGGAAATACATACTAATTACCTGCACGCCGGGTCCGATATCATCGCCACTAATACCTTCACAGCGAATGCAGTATCGCAGTCGGACTACGGTACCGAGTCTCTGTGTTATGAATTGAACAAACAAGCAGCCCTGTTATGCAGGCAGGCCGTAGATGCCACCATGGCGCAAGACCCATCGCGCCCAAGATTTGTCGCCGGTGCTATAGGCCCAACAACAAGAGCAGCAAGTCTGTCACCTGATGTTGACGATCCAGGATTCAGAAGCATTACCTTTGATGAATTGGTTGAGGATTATGGCACCTGTATTCAGGCACTCATTGAAGGCGGCGCAGATATTATACTGATCGAAACTATTTTTGATGTTCTGAATTCCAAGGCTGCAATTTATGCAGCAAAGAAAGTCTTTTCGGAGACCGGCACCTCACTGCCCCTGATGGTTTCCGGCACCATCACAGATGCCAGCGGCAGGCTACTGTCTGGCCAGACAACTGAAGCCTTCTGGGCATCAATCATGCATAGCGAGCCACTCTCGGTAGGTTTTAACTGCGCACTCGGGGCAGACGAACTAAGACCCTATATAGAAGAAATATCAAAAGTCGCCGACTGCTATATCTCAGCCTATCCGAACAGGGGACTACCCAATGAATTTGGCGAGTACGACGAAACCGTTGAGCACATGGTTACCGCCATCCAGGATTACCTGGACTACGGATTCGTCAATATTATTGGTGGATGTTGCGGCACCACGCCTGAACACATCGCCGCTTTCACCGAAATCGCACAGCGTGCAGATAGTCGAGCCAAAAACAAGAAAACACATCGGAGCCTGCTTTCCGGACTAGAACCCTTCACGATTCGCGAAGATTCTCTTTTTGTCAACGTCGGTGAACGAACCAATGTCACTGGTTCGGCGAAATTTGCACGGCTGATTCGCGAAGAAGATTTTGAGGCAGCACTGCAGGTCGCAAGACAGCAAGTCGACAATGGCGCACAAATCATCGACATCAACATGGATGAGGGCATGCTGGATTCAAAAGCGGCGATGGTTCGATTTCTGAATCTTATCGCCTCAGAACCTGACATCAGCCGAGTACCTATCATGATTGACAGCTCCAAGTGGGAAATCATTGAAGCGGGTCTCAAGTGCGTACAGGGCAAGTCTGTGGTCAATTCCATCAGCCTCAAAGAAGGCGAAGAGTCCTTTATCAAGCATGCTAATGCCTGTCGCAACTACGGAGCGGCTGTCATTGTTATGGCATTTGATGAGAAAGGCCAGGCTGACACGCTGCAACGAAAACAGGAAATCTGCAAACGATCCTACGATATCCTCGTCAACCAGGTAGGCTTTCCGCCTGAAGACATTATATTTGATCCTAATGTTTTTGCGGTGGCAACCGGCATTGAGGAACATAACCTGTATGGCAAAGACTTTATTGATGCCTGCGCTTACATAAAAAAAGAGCTGCCTTACGCGCACATATCCGGCGGTATTTCGAACGTCAGCTTCTCGTTTCGCGGCAACAATGGAATTCGTGAGGCTATCCATGCTGTCTTCCTGTATCACGCTGTGAAGGCCGGCTTGACGATGGGCATTGTTAACGCAGGTCAGCTGGTGATCTACGAAGATGTACCCGCCGAACTTCGTGACAGGATCGAAGACGTATTGTTCAACAGACACGTTGACGCGACTGAAAGATTGATCGATGCCGCATCCGGTTTTACAGGAACCGAGAGAAAGGCAATTCTTGAAGATCTGTCATGGCGCGAGAAACCGGTTACCGAGAGGTTATCCTACGCACTGGTCAAGGGGCTCAATCAATACATCGTCGAGGATACCGAAGAAGCCAGATTGCTGGCTGAAAAGCCGATCGATGTCATCGAAGGAGCATTAATGGCCGGGATGAATGAAGTAGGCGACCTGTTTGGTGAAGGCAAGATGTTCCTCCCCCAGGTGGTCAAAAGTGCCCGGGTGATGAAGCAGGCTGTTGCACATCTGGTGCCTTTCATTGATGCCGAAAAATCAGGACGTGCGTCATCAAAGGGTAAAATCCTGATGGCCACCGTTAAAGGTGACGTCCATGATATTGGCAAAAATATCGTCGGCGTTGTTCTGCAGTGCAACAATTACGAGGTGATCGATCTGGGCGTCATGGTACCCGCTGACAAGATTTTGAAAGTCGCCATTGAAGAGGATGTCGATATTATTGGGCTGTCTGGTTTGATCACCCCTTCCCTGGAAGAAATGGTTCACGTTGCCTCTGAGATGGAACGCCTGAATATTCGCAAACCCCTGCTGATTGGCGGCGCGACCACTTCGAAAGCACATACTTCCGTGAAGATCGATCCTTGTTTTCACCGGGATGTTGTTGCCTATGTACCCGATGCGTCCAAAGCAGTTGGGGTCACCTCGCAACTGCTAAACGAACAGCAAAAACCGCAGCTGGCCAAGGCACTTATTGAGGAATACGAAAAAATAAGGATTAGAAACAAAAACCGTTCACCCAAAGGCAATACACTGAGCTACCTTGATGCTGTCGAAAACCGCACCAGAATTAACTGGCAACACTACACACCGCCTGTTCCCAGCTTCACCGGAACAAAAACACTAAGAAATTTTCCACTCGAACAACTTGTACCCTATATAGACTGGACACCGTTTTTTATCGCCTGGGAGCTCGCCGGTAAATTTCCAAAGATTCTGGACGATGCAGTTGTTGGCGAGTCGGCCACTCAACTCTATGCAGACGCGCAAGCCATACTTACCGACATTGTGGAAAACAAACTGCTCACTGCGAATGCCGTTATCGGTTTCTGGCCTGCCAATGCCAATGGCGACGACATCCAGGTTTTCGAGGACGAAGCCCGCGATAAGGTAAGCCTGCATCTACATCATTTACGTCAGCAAACCGATAAACCTAACGAGCAGCCTAACTATTGCCTGTCTGACTACATTGCACCTGTCGAAACGAATAAGCAGGACTACGTCGGCGGTTTCGTTGTTACCACAGGACTGGGTTGTGACGAATTAGTGGCTGGCTACGAAGAAAATCACGACGATTACAACGCCATTTTAGTCAAAGCCCTTGCGGACAGGCTGGCAGAAGCGTTTGCTGAAAAATTACATGAGTTGGTCCGCACACAATACTGGGGCTATGCAGAATCCGAATCATTAACCAGTGAGGAATTGGTCAAGGAAAGATACCAGGGGATTCGACCCGCCCCGGGGTATCCCGCCTGCCCTGATCACACGGAAAAATCATCGTTGTTCAGGTTACTCAATGCTGAAAGTGAGTCCGGTGTCAGCCTGACCGAAAATTTCGCCATGATACCAGCGGCATCAGTCAGTGGATTCTACTTTTCACATCCCGACTCGAAATACTTTGGATTAGGCAAAATCGATCGTGACCAGGTGGTCGCCTATGCTGAAAGAAAACAACTGAGCCTTGCAGACACCGAAAAGTGGTTGTCGCCCAACCTAAAGTACGCATAATAGTCGCCCGTAAGATCAGACAGTCACAATGAACGATCCCCAAAATGACAAATCCGGCAAAGACCATGAGCTCGAGCCTGGCTTTCTGGATGTGATGCTAAGTGTCATGGCCGCAGCGTTTGGAGTTCAGAACTCAAAAAACCGTGAAAGAGACTTTACCCACGGTAACCCGCTTGCGTTCATAGCCGCAGGGCTGATTTTCACATTGCTATTCATCCTGACACTCGTTGGGATCGTGAATCTTGTTTTATGACAAGTTTCAGCTTGTCGGCATGCCCGACAACCAGTAAATAACAGCGATCACAGGAATAACGACGACGGCCACGGCCGATATGGCGTCAACCAGTTTATCTTCATTGTTAGCATCTTGTAGTTCGTCGCTCATATTGGCACCAGTTGGTAGTTGTGGGAATGAAATATACAAAGCAGGGTATTATAGGGATTATAGGGATGATTCGAGATAAATTCAGCATATCGATATGCCCAACTAGTCATTCACCCCATAGGCGGTTGTCGCTATATTACTGGCCTTCAGGGATGCAGGACATGGCTCCTTCTATAGAGAACGATTAAAAAAATGTACGTATATGACGAAATTGACCAGAAAATGGTCGACGAGCGCGTGGCGCAATACCGGGATCAAACAAATCGTTTTCTTGCCGGTGAGCTCCCCGCAGATGAATTTCAGCACCTGAGATTAAGAAATGGCTTATACATCCAGCGCCTCGCACCGATGCTGCGAATCGCTGTACCCTACGGTATGCTGTCCTCAAAACAGCTCAGAAAACTTGCCCATATAACCCGTAAGTACGATCGCGGTTACGCCCATCTAACAACCCGTCAGAATATCCAGTTGAACTGGCCGCAACTCGAAGAAGTCCCAGACATTCTCGAAGAGCTGGCGAGCGTCGAAATGCATGCTATTCAAACGAGCGGCAATTGTATTCGTAATATAACCAGCGATCAGTTTGCCGGTGTGGCAGTGGATGAGATTGAAGATTCAAGGCCCTGGGCAGAGATCATACGCCAGTGGTCAACTTTTCATCCGGAGTTCAACTGGTTACCCAGAAAATTCAAGATCGCCGTTACCGGTGCTGAAAAAGACAGAGCCGCCGTGCAGGTGCACGACATTGGTGTTCGCATATCTTGTGACGCTGGCGTCACCAAATTCGAAATTCTGGTAGGTGGCGGACTTGGCCGGACCCCGGTGATTGGCCCGGTAATAAAGCAGGGACTTGATCCGAAACACCTGCTTACTTACCTTGAGGCAATACTTCGCGTCTACAATCGATATGGCCGACGAGACAATAAATACAAGGCGAGAATAAAGATTCTGGTTCGAGCGATGACCCCGGAGGTTTTCGCCGAAAAAGTCGAAAAAGAATGGAATAGTATAAAAGACGGAGAGGCTACACTAACGCAATCCGAAATTGATCGGGTTAAAGGTCACTTCACGGTCCCACAATATGAAGAACTTGAAGATCCGGTACCCGATATTGACGACAGGATCACCGACAACTCTGGGTTCAGTGACTGGTTGCAACAGAATGTAAAATCCCACAAAAAGGCCGGATACAGTATCGTTAATCTTGCGCTAAAGGCGACTGGTATCCCGCCGGGTGACGTGACTGATGAACAACTGGAGTTGATTGCCGACCTTGCGGACAAATTTAGTTTTGGAGAGGTTCGAATAACCCACGAACAGAATGTCACCCTGGCTGATGTCCCGAAAAGGGACCTCCACAGCCTTTGGCTTTCGCTGGTCGATGCGGAACTTGCCTCACCCAATCTTGGTTTGCTCACAGACATCATCTGTTGCCCGGGCGGGGACTATTGTTCCCTGGCAAACGCCAAATCCATTCCCGTCGCTGAAGCGATCCAGCGAAAATTTGACGATCTCGACTACTTGCATGATCTAGGGGAACTGGATTTAAACATTTCGGGTTGTATGAACGCCTGCGGCCATCATCACGTTGGTAATATCGGCATTCTTGGCGTCGATAAAAAAGGGCAGGAGTTCTACCAGGTATCCATTGGCGGCTCAGGATATGAAGACGCAACGCTGGCAAAAATACTTGGGCCGTCGTTCGCACAGAATGAAATTCCCGAAGTCGTCCAGAAGCTGGTCGATGTTCACCTCAAAAATCGCCAGGGAGAAGAACGGTTCATCGATACCTTCCGAAGAATTGGTATCGAGCCTTTCAAAAAATCGGTTTATGCATCATGAGCCAACTAATAGTAGATGGAAAAGTAACTACAACTGACGATCGGGAAATCCTGACACTTGAAGAGTTTCTGGTCTCCAGTGACAAATCAACCGGCGTCTGGCTTGACGCACACGAGGAGGTTGAAACACTCAGCGATTTCATCGGTAAGATCCCGGTCATTGCACTAAATTTTCCTACCTTCGCCGATGGCAGAGCCTATTCCTCGGCCAACCTGTTGAGACGACATTACGGCTTTGAGGGTGAATTACGGGCTATCGGCGATGTGCGTATCGATCAGTTTGAACAAATGGCCCGATGCGGCTTCAACGCCTTTGAACTGGCCGATGGGCAGAATGCGCAACGAGCCATAGAACGTATGCAGGGCTTTGCCATCAGTTACCAGCTTACCATCGATAGAAGCCCCCTATTTCGGCAACGATAGTCTTTTCAGGCAGCTCCCCCTTCCTGGCTTTGAATAGAATCTTTTGGACAATATGTTCTGACGAAAATATCTTTCTCAGAATTTCTCAAGGCATTCGAATAATCCAGACAATTCCCTTAACATCAGGTGAAATCCAAGCTGTTAAGCGGTGAAAATGGGTTCTGATCCCTTTATATTTTCGTTCTTCCTGATTTTTGCCTGCGCAAGCGTGCTGGCGACGATCGCGCTATTCACCAGGCAACCCCTTATCGTCATGTACATTGTTACCGGTATGATTCTGGGCCCGTCTGGCGCCGCTTTTATTGATAATCCGCAGTTGATCAGTAGTATCGCCAAATTCGGCATTATCTTCCTGCTGTTTCTGCTGGGCCTCGACATGCAACCGAGCAAGCTCATTAACACCCTGCGCAGTGCAATATTCGTCGGCATTGGCAGCTCGTTAGTATTCTTCGCCTTCGGCTTCGCTATCGCCTTTGCATTTGGCTACACGCTTGTCGAAACCATCGTCATCGGTATTGCGATGATGTTCAGCAGTACCATTATCGGTATAAAACTTTTACCAACTACCGTGCTACATCATCGACATACCGGTGAATTGATTATCAGTTTACTGCTCATCCAGGATCTTATTGCGATTATCGTTCTGCTCATTATTTCAGGAGGTTTCCTTGAATTCAGCGGAGCGACCAAAGTCATACGCGTGCTGATCAGCCTTCCCCTGCTGATTTTATTTTCCTGGCTGTTTGTGAAATTCATCTTGCTGCCACTGCTGGAAAAGTTTGATGCGTTTCACGAATACATTTTCCTGGTGGCAATCGCCTGGTGCCTGGGTCTGGCGGAATTGTCGGAATGGGCGGGCCTATCGCTGGAAATAGGCGCATTTGTAGCTGGTGTCACCATCGCCACAAGCCCGATAGCGCTGTACATTGCTGATCACCTGAAACCGTTGCGAGATTTCTTTCTGGTACTTTTCTTTTTCTCGGTTGGTGCCGGTTTTCACATGGATTTATTAGGCGAAGTCATCGTCCCTGCTCTCATCATGGCGACAGCGGTGCTGATTCTTAAACCAGTGGTGTTCCGCTATTTCCTTCGAGGCATGAGTGAGACAAACGCACTGGGTTGGGAAACTGGCTTTCGGCTCGGGCAGATCAGTGAATTTTCCCTGTTGATCGCATTCATCGCTACGGCTGAGAGCTTGATCAGTTTGTCAGCATCACATCTGATACAGGCAACAGCGATTCTGACTTTTCTTGTGTCGTCTTATATCGTCGTTTATCGCTATCCAACACCCATTGCCACCAACGATAAGCTGAGAAGAGATTGACGCGA
>Ga0066369_10000863_pt1 | contig 12668 bp, 12 predicted proteins | sample Knorr_S7_td_Bott_FD_70972 | JGI IMG/M metagenome (GOLD analysis project Ga0066369, IMG submission 70972) | Marine microbial communities from Southern Atlantic Ocean transect - Knorr_S7_td_Bottom_ad_4513_LV_A | ecosystem: Environmental > Aquatic > Marine > Oceanic | place: Southern Atlantic... | reverse complement strand
ACTCCATGACCAACAGGAAACTCGCTGTATTGGTGTTTTATATTTAATGCTTGTAAAAACGCAGGTGTTTGTCGTGCCCAATCTACAGGAATTACTTGATCATCACTTCCATGTGAACAGTAAAAATCTAAATTAGAATAATCCTTACTGTGAAGATTCTCTGGTAAAATATCTTTGTTAATATAACCACTTAATGCAATTATATTCTTAACTTTTTCAGGATAAGTTAATGCAACTGCGTAGCTTAAAATAGTACCTTGACTAAAGCCTAAAAGTGTTACATTATTTGCATCTACAGGATAAGAATTACAAATTTCATCAATAAATTTTGAAATTAAATCACGAGATGTTGTCGCTTGTACATTATCGTTCCATTTGCCCTTTTCGGCTTCAAAATTAATGGTGTACCAAGCATTCCCAAAAGGTTGCATGGCATAAGGCGCTTTTACAGAAATGATAAATAAAGCTGATGGTAACTCTGAAGCAAACGAAAATAAATCGTTTTCGTCACTACCATAACCATGCAGCATAATTAACAATGGAGCATTTTCTTGTAGAGAAGAAGGTCTTGAAATATAATGAAGGCTTAAATTTTTCAATGTTAATTTATATTTCTAAACCATTCTTGAAACTTTCTTCCTATGTACGGAATCTCTTTGTATTCTCCTTTATAAGCACAATATAGTCCAAATAGCCAACACCCAAATGTAATAAACCATAAAATAGTTCCTAACCAACTGTCAATATACTTTTCTGTTACATTTGAAACGATTAACATAATGATTAAGCCAAACATTTGCCTGATATGAAAAGTTGTAAAAGGATTCTTCTTTTCTAAATTCATAATCAATGCAATTAGTACACCTACAAAAGTAAAATAACTTACTATCGCTAATGTTTTTCCTTGTTTTATGGTTTCTTCTGATGTCATAGTTATTAGTTTAATATCTCTTTGTTATTGTTGTAAATTCCATAAACTTTTCCGTATAATGTTGTATCTAAAAACATGCTATTCTTTGATTTAGAACTAATATCTTTTATTGAAAAAACAGATGTATTGTCAGGATTAAATAAAGTGATATTCAGTTTATTACCAATGTTAATTGTTGATGTTTCTACACCAAATCGTTCTTTTCCTTTGGTCAATAAATCAATAGTTTTCTTTAAAGTAAATATAGAATTCAATGCTCCGAAGGCAGATTCTAAACCTATGGTTCCAAAAGCTGCAAAATCAAACTCAACCTTTTTAAGCTCGATATTTAACGGATTATGGTCGCTTGTAACCATATCTATCGTGCCATCTTTTAATCCAATAATTAAAGCATCAATATCGTTTTGTGTACGAAGTGGAGGAGAAACTTTAAAGCTGGTATCAAAATCGTTAAGATTCTCGTCTGTAAAAATCAGATTATGAATCGCTACACTACAACTCACATTGAGTTTTTTATTTTTAGCATCTCGTATTAATTCTACCGATTTTGCTGTGGAAATGGTTGGAATATGCAATGTTCCATCAGTATACTCTAATATAAATAAATCTCTTGCGATTTGTAATTCTTCAGCTAAATTCGGAATGCCTTTTAAACCAAGAGTAGTGCTTGTTACGTTTTCATTCATTACACCTTTTCCAGAAATAGTTTGGTCTTGAGGAAAAGAACACACCAAGCCACCAAAGTTACTGGCATATTGGAGCGCAATTATCATTAAGTTAGGATTTCTTATTGGTTTTTGGTAATCCGCAAAAGCAACAGCTCCAGCATTGTGCATGTCATACAATTCGGCAAGATGATTGCCATTACTTTGCTGTGTTAATGCGCCAATAGGATGCAAATCTACAGCGTGTTTCTCGGCTTTAGATTTTAAGAATGCTACATCAGTATTTGTGCATATTATCGGATTTGTATTTGCGTTTACAGCAATATCAGTAAATCCTGACTTTGCTGCTGTATTTAATCCGTTGGCAATGGTTTCACGCTCTTCATAACCTGGTTCACCAAAGCTCACACTACTGTCAAACCATCCTTGTGAAACGTGTAAGTTTTCTAGAGTAATTTCTTTGTGATTGTTTGTGTTTTTAATTTGATTTGCAATGTTAGAAATAATGCCTTTTTCAATTAAAATATCAACTTTTTTATTGTGGAAGTCACTTTTTGGGTCAATAATTATAGCCGATTTTATAAGTACGTTCATTTAAAATATTTTAAGATGAGCATTTCTAAAATTAATAACATCGCTGCAAAAATAACAAACCATTTCCATAGCTCGTTAATATTTGTCCTACTTTTTATAGCATTAAAAAGTTGCGGTATGGAATCTTTAACAGTTGCATTTTCAATAGTGCCAAGATTCAAAAAACTCATTTTGCTTTCATATCTATTGTAATTGTAGCTAATATGTTCTAATAATTCTGTATTATTTCTAATAGCGTATATAGCGGCAATATCTGGAGAATCAATTGTAGTAACCGTTACTTTATTGCTGTAAGTACGCTGCTGCGGAATAATTTCTGCTACACTTGACTTAAGTTTTAAAATATCATCTCGCTGCATTTTTGTGTTAACATCAAACGTGTTTTCTTTGCCAATTGTATAATATAGTTTTGGCAGTTGAAGACTCTGCCGTCCAATATTATAAAGCGTTGGTACAATAAGTGGTGAATTAATAAAGTTTGAATTTTTTAAATTCAGTGCTGAAGAAAATATAAATAAACGTCCATTTTGAACTAAAAATGGGTTTCCATTTTCAAACTGAAGAATAGCGCTGCTATTTGTTGTCAAATTATAAAATGAATTTACTTTTGGATACTGAAAATTCGATATTTTTTTATCGAATACATTATCAAAAATAGGATGGGAGAAATTGATTGTTGTTATTTTTTTTTCAGTACTGTTTAATGTGTCAAACTTAAGATTATTATAATTAGTAAATAATTGATTATAAGAGGATATACTAATATCTTCTGAAGGGATAATTAATAAATTACCACCATGAGTTACAAACAAATTTAAAGCGCTTATGAGTGCTAAAGGTATGCTTGCTAATTCATTTAGAACTATTAAATTTTGCTGCTCGATTTCATTGTAATTTAACTGTTTAAAATCTGTTGCATTATAATTAAATTCATCATCTGTAAAAACACGTTTTAAAAAGTTATCGTCGGCTGAATTTATTGACAACACCTTAATCTTTGGTCGTTGATTAATATTAAAGAACAGGACATTATCAAACTGAAGACTTGTATCTTCAATTTCAATTTTACCGTTAATTTCGGAGTTATTAGGAATAGTGAATGAGCCTTTAAAGCCATTTTGACTATTTACTGCAGTTTTGGCTATGAGTTTATTATTGTTGAATAAAGAAACAGAAATATCGTTATTTGCTTCTCCTTGCAATTTTAACATCACAGTAAGCTCAATGGTGTTTAAATTGGTTTTAGAGATATAAACACTATCAATACTAATATTGTTAGTATTAACAGATTGAAGCTGGACTAAACTTATATTTATTAAACTTTCTGATGTGATTGTTAAATCATTTTGTTTCTGCTGAAAATCGGAAAGTAATATTAAGTGTTTTAAAGACGATACATCTTTACTAAAAAAATGTTTCCCTTTTAAAATAACTGCATTATAATCTAATTGATTTGTGCTGTAATCTAAAGCTAACAGTTCCTCTTTTATAGTTTTTTTTGCAGCTTTTTTTATAGTAGTATTATTTGTAAAAATAGTGACTTCATCTTTATCGTCTAACGCATCAATAATATCTTGAATGGCTCTTTTTAAAAGCTCACCTTTATTGCCTTTGGCTTGCATACTAAAGGAATTATCAAGATAAATAACTGTTTCGGTACTAATGTCAATGCGTTCTAATTTAGACCAATAAGGTTGTGCAAAAGCTAAAATTATAGCTGCTAATAATAATAGCCGTATAAGTAGAGTAAGCCATTTTTTAAGCTGTGAGCTTTTTCGGGTTTGTAAAGTAACTTGTTTTAAAAACTGAACATTGGTAAATGCAACTTTTTGAAATTTATTTAACTGAAATAAATGTACTAGTATAGGAATAAGGAGAAGGAGTAAAGCGTAAAGAAGTTCTGGGTATTTAAACTGCATCCTTAAATTGATTTGTCAAATATAGAAAATGATACCTGATAAACTTGGAATCGTTTTGAGAAATTTAACTTTTAATAGATATTTTTTTTAGCAAAAGAAAAAATAATCTTTCATAGGTTGAAGTTCTAATTTTGTTAAATAGTTTCTTATTTGTTTTTGAGCTTCAGTATTGGCAACAGTTATGATGCTTTGAGGATTTTTAATCTGTTTTAAAAAACGGAACGGTTTAAGTACCACACCATAAATATCACGTCCAATTTTTTTTGGATTATCACAAATCCAATCAAAAGGGACTTCGTTTTCTATCAGAGTTTTAGCAATAGTTTTTCCTTTATCTCCAGCTCCCCAAAGTGTTAGAGGTCTTGTGTTGTCATAATCCAATTTTAAAAAATAGTGTAGTTTAATGTCTAACAGATAGTTATGAGCATAATGAGGATCGGTTCTAGACGCTCTTGTTTCATAATCTCTCCATTGGTGTAACACAGTTGTGCATGGAATACATTTATAATTATTTAGGTAAAATCTGAATGTCAAATCGTAATCTTCGGGATAGCGATTAGAGTTAAAAGCATCAGCACTGACTAAATCTTCTCTATGAATCATCCAACAAGGAGATGGAATAACGCATTCTTTATATATTTCAGAATAGTTTGTTCCATTTAAAGTTAAGCTGTTTATCCACGTTTCATATTTAGAATAACCATCTCCAATTCCTGTTTTAGAAAAATACTTAACCAACCCAATAGCCACGTGCTTTTTTTTATGCTTGATTAATTTATTGCTTAACACTTCCAATTTATTTGGTAACATGATATCATCGCTATCCATTCGTGTGATCAATTCACCTTTGCTTTTAGAAAATGCTATTCTCAAAGCAGAAATAATTCCAGAACCATTATTTTTAAAGAGTTGAATTCGAGAATCGTTATTAATGAATTTTTCTACTAATTTGAAGCTCTCATCAGTCGAACCATCATCAACGATCAGTAATTCCCAATTTTTATAAGATTGATTAATGATAGATTGCAAACATTCTGGCAAAAATTCAGCAGTATTTTTAAAAGGAATAAGAATACTTATTAAAGGTTGATGCATTTATTGGTCTCAAAAAAAAGTTAAAACTACCCACTTTCTGTTTCTACAATCTTGCAGAATTAAAGTGTATAAGTTTGAAGTATTAATCTTCAAAACTTCTGGATTTAGTTTTCTTAGCTAAACTAATATGTTGATTGAAATTATTGTCAATAAGCATTAAAACCTTCTAACATCTACGGATATTGGATTACAGTTACAATCCATAATATATTCAGCCTCAAATGTACCCCTACATATTAAATAAATTGGATTAAAAATTTACCATTTCCAAAATATTGCTCACCAATTATATCTTTACCATTATTAGAATGAATTTGTCTTATCTCAGAAATACAATTTGTATTACCATAGCCTTCACAACCTGACGATGAATCACTGTCATACGAAGTATTATTGTTTAATTTATCCTGTCAAAATAAATTTAGATTACTTGTATGTACAACGGCTGTTTTAATACTTAAATTTTCTTCGCCAACATTGGTCCAGGTCAAGTAAGCCTTATCATTTTTAAGTACCATTCTGGGAAAGCCACTGGATCTGCTTTTGGAAGATTCTGTTAAAGTAATAAGTTCACTCAAAGTCCCATCTGCACCTACTTTTTGTAGTAAGATAACAGTATTGTCTTCAATAAAATCTAACCAGCTTATTAAAGCAGAGCCATCTTCTAAAACTTCAATATCTACGCGACCCATTGGGTCTTTATACCCAATATTAATAGGCTCTCCAAATGTTTCTCCATTATCTTTAGAGAAAGAAACTTTTACTTTAGGTATATCATTTGCCATTGTAAACCAAACTACAGCTACTATATTTTCTTTTGTAGAAACTGCAGCACCATTTACAGGACAACCAGCAATAAGCCAATTATCATTATAAATCGGTTTGGGTTCTGTCCATTTGTTATCAATCTGTCTTACATAATAAATATCTCTTATTTCTTCTTCCGATCGATCTCTGTAGACAACAATTGCACCATTTTTAGTCATTGCAGTATCGGTTTGGCAGCAATCACAAACACGAGAGTCTAATAAAGATTCATTCAATAAGGTTCCGTTTTTGTCTATAATTGCACTTCGTATAGTCATCTCTTTTGTGATGGTTGAGTCTTTTTCGGCGTATGCCATTTGTCTACCATCAAGCCACACTGTTAAAAAATTGCCATCGTTAGTAGCAACTTTACTTACAAAACCATGTTCTGTATTTGTATTATCTGTATGCGGAATAAATGCTGTTTCCCAAGTGTTTCCGTTATCGTTAGATAAAGTAACTTTTACATTATATGCATAAGTATCATCAGCACTTTTATCTAAATAATGAGCTGCTAAACCATTGTCTCCAAATGAAGTGATAGAAGGAAAGTCTGCCCAATTTACAAACCAACCTGTACCATTAGCAATCGTTTTTGGTGTAGACCAACTGTTATCATCTTTTAATGTTGAAAATGATAGTGTACTACTTTTATCAGCATTGGTTTTAATCCAACTTAAATAAATGGTTCCATCATCTGCTTTATGCAAATTGGGTTCTGAACTGTTAGCTTCGGTTGGAGCAGTTATAAAAGTGATAGTTTCGGTTGGTTCAGATTTACAAGAACTTACAATTGCTAAAATGAGAAGTGTTCTTAATCCGAAAAATAAAATGTGTTTCATAATAAAGTTAGTATTTAGCAGCTTTTCCTTTAGCTGATGAGTTTTTGATGAACTCACGAATGTCATCATTAGCTTTAATTAAATCTTCATTACGCAAATACATCATGTGTCCACTTCTATAGCCTTTAAACGTAAAGCGGTCTTTCATTTTACCGCTTGGGTCTATTTGCCACATCGTATATTTTGCATTGAAATAAGTTGTTGCTCCATCGTAATATCCGGATTGATTCAATACTTTTAAATACGGATTTGAAGCCATTGCCTGACGTAAATTATCTCTGGTATTATCATTTTCGTTATTCCACGGACGTACAGAACCAAACATATTGTACTTAATATCTGTATTAAATTTTAATTCTTTTTTGATGTAATCGTTTATTGCAGGTGTAAACGAGTGTAACCAAGACGTTAATTCGGCACTATAATCAGGTCGGGTTCCAGCTTCCATTTTATCAAGTCCTAAATAGCGAGAATCCAAGCGTCCAATAGTTTGCCCCGTTTTGTCACGTAATAATTCTTTCCAAAAGAAACTATTTGGAACAAATAGATTATGTTGTAGAATAGATTTCTTACTTAAACCTGAATAATATGCCATTTTTTCAGCAACACTTTGCCGTTCAGACTCCGAAATAAATCCTCCTTTTGCTAATGCAGGTATTAAAGTATTAATTGCATAATCTTCCGATTCTGGTAAAATTTCAAGTAAATCTTTACTTTGCAAGGCACTAGGTAACATTTTATGATACCAGGCAGCAGCTGTATAATATGGCAAATTCAACGCAGAAGAAACCGGACCACCAACTCTAATTACTTTATAATCGGCAGGAGACACCATAATAACACCATTTAAATACATCCATTGGCTATTTTGCAGTTCAAGAGATAATCCCATTACACGTGTACCACCATAACTTTCGCCAATAATATATTTGGGAGATTCCCATCTGTTGTTTCGTGAAACAAATGTGTTTACCCATTCGGCGAGGTATTTAATATCGGCATTAATTCCAAAGAATTGTTTTTTCTCTGGCATTTTGCCATCTTTATCAGGAATCATTCTTGAGTAGCCTGTATTTACCGGATTTACAAATACAATATCTGCGACATCAATAATAGAATTTGGGTTATTCCTGAATCCATAAGGCTGCACTGGATAACCTTCATCATCAATATTTAAAATACGAGGTCCTGTATAAGCAATATGCATCCAAACCGAAGCAGAACCTGGTCCACCATTAAAAGAAATTATCAATGGTCTTTTAGCACTATTTTTAATATTATTGCGTTTGTAATAGGTATAGAATAATGTTGCAGTTGGTTCACCATTTGCGTCCCAAACAGGTTGCATTCCTGTGGTGGCAGTATAAGAGAAACTTTGTCCTTTTACAGTTGTATTATGTGTAGTTACAACCATGGTGTCTATTGGGATTTTTCTACTTTGGCTGTAAGAAAAAAGAATTCCTATGAAGAAAAAGAGTAAAACTGGTTTTTTCATTGTAATTATTTTAGTTAGTTTAGAATGTTACGAAAATACTATTTTATGTACAACAGTAGTATAAATTAACATTTATTAACAAGAAGCTAAAAACCTTCAAAAACTCCTAAACCAAATAAAGCAAAATCATATTTTACCGGATCTTTTGCATCAAGTCCTCTCAAGGTAGTATCGAGCACAAATAAAGCTTTTCCATCATTTTGTTTTCGATGTAATAAGCCTAATTTTCTAGCAACGTTCCTAGAATGCACATCCAAAGGGCAAGAAAGTTGCGCAGGAGAGAGCCTTGTCCAGATACCAAAATCAACACCTGTATTATCACGTCTTACCATCCATCGTAAAAACATGTTAATACGTTCAATTAAGGTAGCATAATAATTTTGTTCTATAACTATATAAGGTTATTCATTCAAACAAGGTAGTTTTGAATTTGAAAAACAAATACTTATTTAAAATAAAATCTAAAATAAGGAGTTAGGAAGTTACTTTTAAATTTAATTCTTTTTTCTTTTTTCTGAAATATTGAACCTTTTGTATAAGAAATTCTTCTAGAAGTTTTTCTTAGAATTTTATGAATTAAATCTTCAACTGAGCGTCCAATTCCACCTCTAACTGTTTTATTATAGTTTATTAAAAGTTCACTATCTATACCGTTATAAACATAAAGATTAATAGTTGCTTTATTAGCACTACCCGCTAAACCAAGTAAAAACGCAGAAGCTATAGCAGCAGCTTGTGACATAGGTTTTGACGTATGAAAGGTTCCCATAATTATACCATCTACGCCTAATATTTTTGCTAACTCATCAGGAAGGTAATCTTCTATATTTTCATCAGTCACCCCAGCTTTTCTAAGCTTAGTATTAGTTATTCTTGGAGTTTGTACTTTAACAGTTAAACTTCCTCTTTTTTGTCTTTTTAAATACCACGAATGCAAAGCGTTTTGGATTTCTTTTCCCTCGGCTTTTTCCATTCTAATTATTTGTTCGGTAGTAAAATCTTTTAATTGCTTTGGTCTCAATTTAATAGTTGTAACAAATGGTATAATTCCTATGATTTCATGGTTTTGAATGATTTCATCAAAATCTGGATTTTCATATAAATGAGTTTGTGAAAACGTTTCAATACTAACAAGAGAAACTACTAAGATTAAAAAAATATTTTTCATAACTGTTTGTATTTCAAGTTGATTTAATAGTTAATAAAATTAAACATAATTTAGTAAGAATATACAAACTTATAATAAATAATAAAATAAAATTATATTAACTTCCTAGCATTAATTTAATTTTCAGAACATTGACCAAAACAGAACTCAAAGAATTTCTAGATTCTAAAGTAACCCAATACAATAACCCAAAGTTTATTAAATCTGACCCAATCCAAATACCTCATCGATATTCTTTAAAAGAAGATATAGAAATATCAGGATTCCTTACGGCTACCATTGCATGGGGAAATAGAAAAATGATAATTAAAAATGCTAATCGGATGATGACGTTAATGGGGAATTCACCCTACGATTTTGTTATGAATCATAAAGAATCTGACCTTAACAGATTGGATAGATTCGTTCACCGAACTTTTAATTCTGAAGATTTTAAATACTTTATTAAGGCACTTAAAAATATTTACAACAATCATAATGGTTTGGAATCCATATTTAAGAAATTTGTTAATTCAACAAGTATCCAACCAGCGATACATGAATTTAAAGTTATATTCTTTTCTATAGACCACCCAGTAAGAACACAGAAGCACATAGGTGACCCAAACAAAGGGTCTTCGGCTAAAAGGCTAAATATGATGTTGAGGTGGTTTATTAGAAAAGATAATGCTGGTGTAGATTTTGGATTATGGAAAAATATTTCTCCATCTATTTTATCTTGTCCATTAGATGTGCATTCTGGAAATGTGGCTAGAAAGCTTGGTTTACTGTCTAGAAAGCAAAACGATGCTAAAGCTTTATTGGAGTTAGATACAGCATTACGTGAATTAGACCCAGTTGACCCAGTTAGATATGATTTTGCGTTATTTGGTTTAGGAGTTTTTGAAGGTTTTTAATTAAAACTGCACTAAATTCAAAATAACTAAAATCTATAAAATTTTAATTCAAGGTTGGATTATTCTTTTTAATAATTGATATAATTATATTTTTAATTTCTTTAGGGCATTTTTCTGATGGATATACTAAATAATCACCAGATTGTGGTCTATGCCACATAATTATATCATCTATACTCACTCCTTCTCCCAATTCTATATCTCTACTTTTGATAAAATCATTTACTTCATTTTTTACTTTTTGAAAAATAATTTCAAATTCTTCATTTTTTAATAAATCTTTCATAATAATAAATATTTTTATTTTGATAATATTTTAGTTAGATGCCATGTGCTTTGCAAAAGACTTGAATTGTGAACCATAAAGAGCTTTTATGATTTCAGTTGCTCTTTGTGGGCTGCTGGCAAAGGTTGAAACCTCTACAGCGTGACCCGACTTTTGGAGCCATATTCTTCCTCGAAAGTTTTTTTGTGATGCCATAATTTATATTTTAAATTAGTTATTATTAAATGTTTTAAGCCACCTTTTGGTGTAGAATCAATTTTCGAATTTTTTGGATAGTGCCATATGCTTCCTATACTATACTTACACCTAATGGTAATCTAATAGATGATGGATTAATCGATGAGTCTTATGAAATAAAGTCATTAAATGACATAGTCGAAGGTCCAGAACCAAATACCTATTTCGCACTAGGTTGGGTAAATACATCGTCTTACCCAAATGCGCTTAGTAAAATATTACATATAAGCAACTCGGGAGAAGTTTTAAACGCATTTGAGTTTCCGTATAATTCAGGATTTTATGGACGCATATTTCGTGAAAATGACGGCTCTTACACTGCTTTTTTTAATACTAGAGTCGACTCAGATGATAGAATTGATAGGATAAATATAGACAGTTCAGGAAACATTAATAGTCATACTTCATATACGTTCAATAATGATTATACTAAAGGAATTGATTTCGAACAGTTATCATCAGGAGGATATATTATATCTGGTTCTATGAGCACGAATTATGCTTCATCCAAAAGCCTAATTTTTAGTATCGATTCGTCTGGTGAAATTCTTTGGCAAATCGATTATGGAACACATTCTAACTATATGGACTTTGCTACAAGTTGTTTAGAACTTGAAGACGGGAAAATTATAGTAACTGGATCAAGTTTGTTAAATCCAAATACTAACAGTGCAGTGGTTAAAGTTTATATTCACAAATATCGTTCAGATGGTTCTTTGTAATAATTTATTGCAATCAAATAACTGTTCACAACACTATGTATAGTTCATTGCTTCTAAATTTCCTATAGGAAATTTCTCGCACTTTTACTGTCTTGGTTTCTTAATCTAAAAATCCTAGCGGATTTTCATGCAACGAAACCATACACAAAATCGATAAGCGTAACTGCAAAAAATTGAATTTAAATAGCTTTAATTATTTATAATCTTCCCATCAACCATAGTTAGCTTTCTATCAGCCATATTTGCCAGTTCTTGGTTATGTGTTACAATCACAAAGGTTTGTCCAAACTCATCACGTAATTTAAAAAATAGCTTGTGTAAATTTTCGGCAGATTCGCTATCCAGATTTCCTGAAGGTTCGTCGGCGAGAATTAGGTTAGGCTTATTTATCAATGCTCTGGCAACTGCTACGCGTTGCAGTTCACCACCCGAAAGTTCATTTGGTTTATGATCAAATCTTTGAGAAAGCCCTAAAAAATCTAAAAGCTGTTTTGCCTTGTCTTCGGCTTCTGGTTTGTTTAAACCTTTAATAAATGCTGGAATACACACGTTTTCTAAAGCTGTAAACTCTGGTAGTAACTGGTGAAACTGAAAAATAAAACCTATATGTTCATTCCTGAACTTTGCTAAGGCTTTTTCTTTTAAATTAATGACAGAAGTACTATTGATTTGTAGTTTAAAATTTTCGTTAGAATAGGCTTCGTCAAGCGTTCCCAGAATTTGTAATAATGTTGTTTTACCAGCTCCAGAAGCACCTACAATAGAAACAATTTCTCCTTTTTTTATGTGAATATCTACACCTTTTAATACGTGTAAGTCGTCAAAGTATTTATGGATATTTGTTGCTTGAATCATTAATCAAAAGAATAATGACGTGAAAATACTATTTTGAGTTGTGATGCGCAATTATGAACTGCTTTTCTTTTGAAATACGCCTTTGATGTTGTTATAATCAATGTAGTAAACTAATCGCAATGTTATCGAAGGTTACTTTTACAATCGTTTTTTGAT
>Ga0066369_10000854_pt1 | contig 12748 bp, 24 predicted proteins | sample Knorr_S7_td_Bott_FD_70972 | JGI IMG/M metagenome (GOLD analysis project Ga0066369, IMG submission 70972) | Marine microbial communities from Southern Atlantic Ocean transect - Knorr_S7_td_Bottom_ad_4513_LV_A | ecosystem: Environmental > Aquatic > Marine > Oceanic | place: Southern Atlantic... | reverse complement strand
CTTTGTGGCAAACATCGACAAAAAGAGCAAGTTAAAACAAGAATGAAGATAAGTCTTCATTTGGTTAACTTTCACCATAGAAGAACGGGAAACTCCCGTCTTTAGGCGGGAGAGATTCATGAATAGTTTTAACAGTTTTAATGTCACTATCATCATCAAGTAAATCATTAATAACAGTAATTAAAGTTTTAGAAGTAAGTTCATATTCTTCATGTGTATCATAAAGAGTAGCATACTTTTCGTTAACATGATTATAAAGTGGTTGGCTAATGCGATTTAACTCAAGATTTAAATTTTCATATGTAGAAACAAGACTGAGGAAGTTATTCATTCTTTATTACCAAGTTTTCGAAAGAGAAATAATTATAGCAAATTAAAAATAAAAAAGCCATTTTTTAAATGGCTTTTTATTAAAAATTATTTGTTTTTGGGCAATATATCGCCATTATTGTATGCATTATAAGATTCACATTTTTCAATAACTTCCTGATAAGTATATCCAAAAGTTATATTATCAGTTAAAGCAATTTTTTTTGTATGTAACCATTTTTTTTCATAAGTACAATTACATTTTTTACAACTTACAGTATGTGTTGAAATCCAATGTTCGCCTTTGTCTTTAATAGAAGTAAAAGTCCAAATTTGTTGTTTTTTACCATGAAAAATATGAGAGGGACGTTTAAAGAGATTAATAAGACAAGTCGCAAAAACTAATAAAAGAGAAGGTTTAGCTTCAATTTCTGATAGTGGTACAAAGCCTTCTCTCTTGGGGTGGCTAAACATTCCGCTACCATAGAAAATAGCTTCAACAAAAGCTTTATCACCAGATATATATTTTACATAGAAACAAGGACTATGAAAGGTATCATTTACAATTTTAAAATATTTTAAACATTGATCTTTATCTAAAGAAAATGATTTTTCCCTTTAATATTTTTTCTCTATCTGATTTCAGTTTGGTTTGCAGATTTAGGCGTTGTTTGTTTGTTAAATTAAACATATCATTAACTCTAATAAAAAAGAAGAAGTAGTATTATACAAAAAATAAAATAAAAAAGCCACTAAAAAGTGGCTTTAAATTAAAAATTAATTCATAAAAATACGTGCTTCATTAAGTTTAGCATCTTCATCTTCATATTTATTATGAAACTTTGGATCTAATACAGTTCTAATAATAAATTTTTTATTGTCACCTTCTTCAAATCCGATAGCAAGAATAATGTTTTCAGTTTTTGCTTCAAATTTATAGAAAGGTCTATCCAAACTTGAAAAATAAATTAATTCACAAAGATGTTTTGAGGTTAATAAATTAAGAGCATTAATAAAATCAATAGAGTCGATTTTTCGTGATTTTAATCTTTCAATAACATGCTTATTTTTAATAATCAATGAGTAGCCAATTTTAGAAAGTTGAGAATTCGTCTTTTCTAAAACCTTCTTAGTATGTTTATAAAAAAAATCACTCATAAAAAGCCTTATTTTATAATAAAATTATTAGTCGTCATCACGAACAACGTGATCAACTCCATTTAGAGTCTGAAAAAAGATAATTAAAAGAAAAAAAACAACACCACTGAAAACATAAATAAGTTGACTCATAATACAATTCTCTCGTTATTTAATAAGGTATTATTATAGCTTATTGAAATCTAAAAAGCAAAAAATTAAATTAAAAACAATAAAAATAATAAGATAAATTTAAATATATATTTTTTTCTAATTATTTTCAAATACTCAATTCTAAGATTGTTATCAAAATCTTTATTCATTGAATTAAGGATTTGAGTATTTTTAATTATATTTTCTTGTAAAAATTGTCCTTGATTTTCAAATTTATAAATTAATAATTGTTCTTTATCTTTGATTAAATGATCCATAAACAAACCTATTATGTATGAACTTCAAGTGTTAACATTTCTTCATAGGTAGAAACATAATCACTAACAATATCCAGAATATTTTGAATATTCATTGCTAAATCAAAATGTGGGATTTCAGTAGGATCGATGTCATTATCACCACAACTTTCAACGTAATCAACAATATCTTTGAAAACTGAATTATCTGGTTTAATAAGTTCTCGAATAAATGAGAAAAATTGAGTACAATTTACAGCCACCAACATATTATTAAAATGTAAATTTGAATCATAAATATCAACATCAGAACAATAAAAAGGATATTCACTTGAAGTTCTTTCATCATCTTCTGGTTGAATATTTTCAAATTCAAAAAAGCATTTATCAATAGTTAAGAAGTTGGGAGTGATAGCATTTGCCAAATAAGTGAGCAAAGTATTATCTGAATTCAATACTAAACGTTTAAGAAAGTATTCTTGAAGTTTACTGCCATGTTTAGAAGAAACTTGAAGCATAGTGGCAAAAGCGGCATCAAAATACATTTTTTTGTGAGAAGCATATCCAATAGCGCCCCCAAGAGAAGAAGCCGAACTTTCAAGAAAGAATCCAGAGCGGTTATCATCTTCAATAAAAGAAGAATAACTAAGTTGAATTGGAAGGCGATTAAAAGTAGAATACGAATCTTTTGCAATCAACTCTTCAAGTCGAACTTGTTGTTGAATAAGAGCGTGAAGTGGTGCTTTGATAAAATTCATTTTAAACCTTAATAGTGTTTTGAATACGAAGTAATTATAACAAGGAAGTTTTTAAAAATCAATTTTTATTTATTTTAAATTCACTAATTAACTGATTAATTTTTCCAATAGTATAGCTATATGAAACAAAGACATAAAGAGATATTTTCAAAAATAAAAACGAACCACCAAGTAAAATAATTTGATAAAGAAAAGAAAAAGAATCTCTTTCAATAAGAAAGTCAATAAACCATCCTATGAAAATAAAAATCAAAGCAAAAGTTATAGCAGAAAAAAAATTAGCAATTTGAAAAGCCCATTTATTGTGTTTCAAGGTATTAATTTTTTTTTCTTTACTATTTAAAATTTTAATATCTTTATTTACGAGTTGGGTTATTTGTTTTTCTGACTCTTTTTTTATGTTTTGAAAAAACTGTTTCATTTAAAAATGCTCTATTTATTGAAGAATCTTAATTATATAATAAAAAAATAAAAAAAGCCATTAAAAAATAGCTTTTAAATAAGAAATTGTACTTATTAAAGCTGGATGGGGCAGCAAAAAATAGGATTACGTTTAATTATATCATTAAGAGTAATTAAATCAACAAAATCTTTCAAAGATTGAATAAATTCTTTAAAGTATTTCATGCTTGTAATTGCATATTCTATTTCTGAATTATACAGAGCCGATTCGTACAAAGGAATTTTAGGGAGATTTTCAAGTTTATTAGGAGTATGTTTTTCAATCAAAGCATAAAGATTTTTTATACGAACAGGATTAAACAAAGCCAATTCTTTACCAAATTGTTCTTCAACTGAATCAGGAAAAGAAAGGTTAACGTTATTTTGTCTAATAGTAGTCATAATTAGAAACCTTATGTATATTAAAATGGCGGTCGATGCGGGACTTGAACCCGCAACCGTGGAATTTAAAGTTCCTTGCTCTAACCAATTGAGCTAATCGACCAAAAATAATTATTAAATGTTATTTAATAGAGTTATTATATTAAATATTAAATAAAAAAACAATAAAAAAATTAAAATATTTTCATATTATTTTTTATTTTGAACTTGGTTTTATCCATATCCTTAATATAATGAACACAATTATGAAAGTTATTAGCATCAGTGGTTTGAAATCGAGAACCTTCATAAAGATGTGGCACTTCTTTTTTAAAATAATCTTCAATCATTCCATAATGAACAATTAAACTTGTAGGATGCCAAAAAGCAACAGGAACACCGTCTAATTCTTCAATGAAGATAACAAAAACAATAGAATCACCATTATAACTAAGAGAAACAATTTTTGATTCTCTTCCATCTTTCCATTCGATAGGATTTTCATTTTTCAAATGAAATTTTTCAAAAAGAGTGGATTTTTCAAATGAATTTGCTTCAACTAAATAACAAACATCTTTTAGAAAATATTTCATAAAAATCCTTATATTTTTTTATAAAATGAATTAAATAATATGCCGCTAACAAAACCTATGAAATAAAATAGAAAAGCAATTAAATGTAGATTTATATCTTTATCAGGAGAAACAATAAAGTCCAATATAACTTGTAAGGCAAAAACAATAGAAAAGACTTTTTTGTAGTCTTCAGTCCAATCTTTGACAAAAAATGCCATAGTAGCATTAGCAAATAAAGGAATACCAAGTGTGTAAAATACATAAGGGCTTGAATAAAATTGATCTATATTAATATCAGGAAATTTTAAAACAAATAATATGACACCAATAGATTGAATAAGTAATGAAAGAAAAAAGGTAATAATAGAGTGTTTAACTATTTTTTTATTTATCATAAATCACCGATTAAATAGTTTTTAATATTTCATAACAAGCCTTTGTGATATAGGCATCATTAAGCGCATTATGATTAGAAAAATCTAATCCAGAAAATTCAACTCGATTAATATCAGAGTTGTTTAATTTTAAATCAAAAATGGTACTAATGTCAATAGGAATATAGTGTACATTTTGAGGGATTTTAAAAGCTCCACCAAATAATTCACAAAATAAAATCCAGTCCCAAGTCAATACATCGGCAACCATAGTTACATAACCAAATTGCTGTAACCATTTCTGTAATTCGGTAGCAACAGAATTAGAATCACCTTTCATAGAAACGTGTCTTGAATAATTTTCGTTAATTGAGACATTATGAGAGTCTTTAAATTGAAGAGAGTTTAATACATCATCTTTGCAACCCATAGTATCAAGTAATTCTTTTTTATAGTCATTTAACTCAGCATAAAAAGAAAAACCATGTTCTGTTACAAGTCCAATGCTAATAAGAGAAGTATTAAGTTGAAGTCCAGTAAATTCAGTGTCAAAAAATATTTTGGTCATAAAATTTCTCAAATAATTTAATATAGTTATTATAGCAAATAAAATAAAAGTTATCTATTTAAATCAAATTAAAATCATCATATTTGAATCATTTTTTTCATAAGTGACTTCTATTACTTCCGCTTTAATTGTGCCATCAAAATCAATCATAGGAAGATCATAAAACATATGTCCATTTTTTACAATTGAATCAAAAGCAAAATTAATACATCCCTTTGTTATAGTTTTATTTTCAGGATTATCATTAATGTTTTGATTAAAGCTCCCTCTTTGATATGACGGCCACATTGCCCGAATTTGAAAATAACAAGATACCAAGCCTTTACTATCATATTTAAGAATAAAAGATTTTCTAATACCTCTGTTTGTTGTTTCTTTATCTGTTGTAGAGTGAAGAGATATTGAACCGTCTTTTCTTTCAATATGAATCCAGTTATTTTTACCTAAACAATGGCTTCCTTCTGGAATTCTTAATAACCAATCCTGAAAAGAAATACTACTAAATTTATTAAAAAGTTTTACTTCTTCTTGATATTTTTTTGTATTAAAAAGTTTATGAAAAAATAACATAAAAATTAAACCCTTCCTATAATGGTAGCTTCAAAAACAACATTTACTTTAACTAAATTAGTGAATTCAGTAATAGCTTCTGATTTACTTTTGTGTATGTCGATAGGCAGTTTAGCTTCACGATTTTGAAATCCATTAGAAAAAATAAAAGACCAAACATTAAAAATGGGTTTTTCAGAATTAGAAGAAAAATCAGTCATAAAAAATTCCCGTTAAATGAATAAAGAATGTATATAATACTAATAAATCACATATATATCAATAACTTTTTTAAAAAAAATATATTTATTTATTGAAAAAAAGGAGAATAAATTAATGAAAAAAGTATTATTTACAATAATGGCTTTGTTAACACTATCTTTCAACGCTAGTGCAATAAGTCAAAAAGAAGCATTGAGTGAAGATGGAAGAAATATTATAGCAAATATTGAAAATAATTTAGGTTATGAATTTAAAGATTCTGATAAATTAAATATCTATAATAAGTTATTTAGTGGATATATTGATTATGAAGCCAATTGCAGGAGTTGATTTTGCTTCTAGTAGTAAAGTAAATAAAGAAAATAATGTTACATATATTGATTATTTATTTTCATATGATCAAAGAACAGTGTCTATAAATTTAATATTATTTAAAGAACAAAAGCAATTACATGTAATAACAAAAGAAATAGTACCAGTACCTACTGACATTACTTTTGATATTTATAACAATTTGAGAGAAGATAAAGAATATGAAGCAGTATTTGAAAAAGATAATTATTCAATGTTTTTAAAAAAAGGTTATCTTAAATACAAAAACTTTCATGTGACAGAAGGTGAATCATTAATAATACATTCAGATTCATATATATTAGATTTAAAATAAAAAAAAACCTGCTTATGCAGGTTTTTTTTTGGCTATGTTGTATTTAAGTGTTGAAAGCGTAAAATTAAACCCTATTTTTTAAGTTAAAAATTAGTTGAAGGGTTGTAAATTCATTTGTTGACTATATATTGTTTATAAGAGCTTTTTTTATATGCCAAAAAGTTCTATAACAAATACAGAAAAGGAATTACAAATCGTGTGGGAAAACCTAAGTACAACTAAAAAATTATTGTTTATTGCGTTAATGTGTCTTATTGCACCATTCGCACCTGAATTTATTTTTCTGGCGGATCTTGGTGGCATAGAATTAGTTTTTAGTTTTCTTGTTTTGTACTATAAACCACTAATTATTAAGTTAAAAAATTTCATTGAAAGGCTTAGGTTCGAAGTGGATATTTGTGTTTCGGCTTTCAAGAATAGTTCACTGCTGAAACCCAAAGTTTATTTCACGCAAGCCGCATTTTATACCTGTGCATTTGTTGTTTTTGGCTCGACATTTTATGCTTCGTTCTTTCTTCTGCCAGCAATGCTTTTAAACACCCAAATTGTTTAAGTATTTCAGCCTCACAATGAGCTTCTTACCCAAGCTTGTTCTGAGGCATCCTTGTTCTGCTCCATAAACCTAAACCAGCTTAAATAACTCTCTAAGTAGCAACTCCCGACTCCATGAAAACGTTTTAACCAACCCTTCCAACGCATCATATAATTGTTCAAGGTTTGTATGTGGTAGACACCATCAATTACCCTTTGATTATCTAGTCCTATCAGTCGCTTATGATCAATGCTTAAATCTTCTGCAATGCCTCTGTATGATTGATTACCATCGGTGCAAAGGACTGAGCCAGGCGTAAGCATTGGAGTTAATGCTGATTGAATTTGTGCTCTTGTATTGCGCTCTAATACTTGGTGAGATATTTCACCATTCCGATCTAAGGCAATAAGAATAGGTACTTGCTGAATCCGTCCACCGCCACGCTTACGTGCAGGGCGGTTTAGCCTACGCCTTCCTTTGCTATTATTCGGTAGAAACGTTTCATCAGCTTCTATAACCCCATTTAGTTCTGAAACGCCATATTTGGCAGGGTTTTTGAGGAATGTATGCCTCCACCTAAAAGACGTTCTTAGGTTGATATTTAGTTGTCTTGCCGCCTCTCTGAGCGACACACCTTGCCACATTAATTCAGTGTATTTAATCCATTTTTCAGATTGTTTCATTCGGTAGAGTGGTGTGCCAGAAAGCGCATTAAACGTCTTGCTACAATCTTTACACTTATATCGCTGAATGCCTTGCTTTGTCATGCCCCAACGGTTTAGTTCATGTGAATGACAATGAGGGCAAGCCGACACAGTTTCTTCATGATCGGCAATAGCCTGACCGACCTGATTATCAGCGATATTGGTTTCTACTTCATGCCTTAATTTCTTCAACTGAGCGTAGTTTAAATTACCCACTTCCTGTAAGATATTTTGAAAGCTCAAATTTGCCATGTTGTGCCTTGATATTGTTGAATAAATTATACACAGTATAGTTTACCCACACTTAAATGCAACATAGCCTTTTTTTTTAATAATAATTATTTAATTTTAACAGAACCAGAACCTCTTTCTGAAATTTGTTTTTGTAGTGGTTTACCTTTCACTTTAATATCACCACTACCAGAGACAGAAGCCCTTACCGATTGTTTTGCAGTAACAACCGCATCGCCACTACCAGCGACATTTACTACAACATGTTGGGCAATAAGTTCTTCTGCGTCAATATCGCCACTACCAGACACAGAAGCCGTTAAATCATCACACACTCCGTCCACCTCAATATCGCCACTACCAGATATTTGAAGGATTAATTCAGGTTCTTCAATATCTTGTAAAACGACATCGCCACTACCAGAAATCTTAACATGTTCTATTGAAGGTGAACTACACTTAATGGTGATTCCATTATTAGTAGAAAAACTACCTTTTGACTTAATATGAAGAGTTTGTCCTTTAACAACAGTTTCAATGTTATCCAAAAGATTAGAATCAGCTTCAACAGCTAATTCAGCAATAGAGCTTTTTTGATAAATAACATCCACAGAACCACTAACTTTAATAGCATCAAAATTAGAAATAATACGTTTTTCAGAAGAAAGTTTACCATTTCCTTTTTTACCATTATCCGTTACATTACCATTTACAACAACACCATTAACAATCGTAATACTACCATTATTTGAAAAAACATTATTTGAAAAAATATTCATATTTTATAAATCTCCGAAAAATAAAAAATAAAAAATAAAAAATAAAAAATAAAAAATAAAAAATAAAAAATAAAAAATAAAAAAGCCATCCTTAAAAGAATAGCTTTAATTTAAATTAACAATCTTGTTGTCTGCGACCACGTTTAGGTTTGTTGTTTTTACGAGAACGTTCACCTTTATAAATATTTTGTTCTTGTCTTTGTTTACGGTTAGTATTCATTTTTTCAACTTTACGCATTTTTGTGACCTTTTTTGTTTAACAATTTGTTTGAGTGTTTATATTATCAATTACTTAGAAGAAAATCAAATATTTTTTTATAAATAAATTTCTTTAAATACTTTATTTCTGTAATAACGACTAACTGGAAGAAGAGCTAAGACAATAAAAATACTTAATTCAACAGAGACATTAAAAAGAAGAATAAATCCTCCAAATAAAGCCCCAAGAGCCGTATAGATACTACTTAATTTAGTTTTAAATAAAGAATAATCAGCACAACCATTAATAACTTGACTATCAACTTTTGTAACAAGTGGATTCATAATTAAGTTAGAAGTAACCAAAATAAAGGTGCTAATAATTAAAATATATTCTGGATAAAAGTTTTTTGTTGAGAAGTAATAACCGATAGTTGCTGTAATTTCTAATACAATAGAAATATGAAATGTTTTCATTGGATTTTGAGTAACCCATTTACCAAGAAAGGGAATAAGTAAAATTAACCCATATAAAGATAGTGCATAATCTTTAAGAACAATACCTTTTGCTCCAAATAAAGAAATATATTGTTTTGCAACCACAGCAATCATAAGAGCACCAACAAATAGCATATAGAAAGCCATAAGTTGTTGATTTTTTCTTAATGGGGATAAAGATTTAGCTTGTTGTATTAAATTCATTTGAGAAGTCTACATTAATTATTTAGAGAGTAAATAATACATTAATTAGTTTAAAATATCCATTTATTTTTTATATTTATTTTTCATAATATCGAGAATTTTTTGAAATTTTAATCTATCTCTATGAATAACTAAACCATTAACAGGTTTGCAAATATAAGAAGTATCTAATACTTCAATAATCCACAATAATTGTTTCATATCATTCAAGCAATCATTGATTTGAATTATAAGGGAATCATCAGCATCCTTTTTTGTAAAAAGTAATAAATTTCTAATATCAAGAATTTCAGCTTCAATTTGAGTTAAAAAATCAACTTCTTCTTCTTTAAAATTATTTGGATTTTTTTCAACAAAAGAATAAATAATATCAATTATTTTTGATACTGAAAATTTGTTGTTATTCATTGTGTTTAATCCTAAGAAACGTTTCTTTTGAGTAGGTGTATATTATACAAGATAAAAATAAAAAAAGCCACTCGAAAGTAGCTTTTTTAAATAAAATTTTAAGATTAATAATCTTGTTGTCTGCGACCACGTTTAGGTTTATTGTCCTTGCGAGAACGTTCACCTTGATAAATACTCCGTTCTTTCTGTCTATTACGGTTTGTATTCATTTTTTCAACTTTGCGCATTTGTATTACCTTTTTTTTGTTTAACAATTTGTTTGAGTGTTTATATTATCAATTACTTAGAAGAAAATCAAATATTTTTAATTAAATCATTGTGCTATCAAAAACAACAACCGCCCTTTCTTTATTCAGTAGAGACTGACCATTTTTATCAATATAAAAGGTTTTAATTTTAGAAAGCTTACCTTTTTGAATGCCACTAACAATTTTTAGTATTGTGTTATTAATCTCACGATTATAATCAAAAGAAACAACATTTGCTTTCAAAATTTTATTAAGAATAGGTTCTTTTGTATATTTAAAATCTTTTGGAATAACAACTTCGTCAGCGTCAACAACAACACTTACAGAATTACCATAAATATCTTCTGTTTGAACTACATTGGTAGAAAGAACAGTTTTTTCAAGTCCAGTACCTTGAACATAAACAGTTTGAGTTTCTTCTTCAACATCTTTTTTACGAAGAATTTCAACTTCTTTGCGTCCTACTTTAACAGAACTAAAATATTCTTTCTCATCAAAACGAGCAATTACAGAAGCAATAAAATTAGGAATGTCTTTTACATTTTTTTGATTAATTTCAATATTTTCAAAACCTTTAACAGCCGTATCAAAAATAATTTCGCTTTTATTTTTAGTTACAATAAAAACGCCCTCAACCTTTTGAGTACCATTGTCAGCTTTAAAAGTAGTAGTTTTCATTTTAATACCTATATATAAAAGAAGATTAAACGTTGTGTCTCAACAACCTATGAGATATATAATACTAAATCACATAGGTTATTGCAAGTGATTTTATAAAAAAAATAATTTTAAATTAAAAAGATTTAAGAGATTCAGATATTTTTCTGTTCTTTATAAAAATAGCGATAACTGCAATTAATTTATCATTAATTTTATAATATCTATCGTCTAGTTCTTTAAATAAAATAGAAGTTTGATTGTCAATATCACCTCTGTTTGGATTATCTACCATAACTTCACCAGAACCGTCACATTCATAACAATCTTCATCTTCATTTTCTACATCAGAGCCGCTACCGACACATTCAAGACAAATTTCTTCTATTTCTGTTTCATTATCAATTTCAATATGAAATTTTTCAATAATTTGAATAAATTCTCTTAAAACGTCATTAGGATATTTTTCTAAAAATTGTTTAGATAATTTAACAAATTCATAATGAACATCACAATTATCAGAAACATTTTGTATAAATCCATTTTGTTCTATTGAATGATATCCATTTCCAACATATTGCCGATGACCGCCATTACAAACTTGCTTATCATAATCAGAAAAAAGTAAAAAAAAGGCATGTTCCAAAGAAAGCTTTTCTTTAACTATTTTAATTTCCTTTAAACGATTATTATTTGGATATTTAATTAAAAAATCTTCTGCTTCCTCAAAAAAAATATCAAGAAAATTTTGATTTTCGCTAGTAATCATATTAATCTCCTAAACCTAGATAAGTATGACTTTTATTTTCAGTTATAGCGGAGTATTCATATTGTTTATATTTTTTTATTTTACCTTTTTTTAATAAATATTTTAAATCGCTATCTTTTGAATTCCAAGAACCACCTTGTGAAAGATTAATACAAATTCTAAATCCTTTTGATAATAGTGCAAGTAATTTTTCACGCCTACCTTTCCCAAGATTCATATTTAGAATTGATAAACTTTCTTTATGAAATTTATCTAGTTGTTCATCGGAAAATTTATTTTTCCATTTAGAAGTAGCTTGAATACGATCTGAATAATTATTATTCATAGTAAAACCTTTATAATTTAAATTAAAACAATATTATAGCAATTTAAAAATAAAAAAGCCACTAAAAAGTGGCTGATTTAAATTAAATATTCATAGGTGAAAGTAAAAGTATATCTAAATCGCTATACTCTTTACTTTTAAGAGTAAAACAGCCATTTCCATTACGAACAAAAGAATCTTCTGTTAAATCTAATTCAAAATAAGAATCATCGCCTTCCGAATCAAACCAGTAAATAACAAGAGTATCTTTTTCAATATATGAAGATGATACAAATGAGTTATGTTCTTTAATTAAAACAGTAGACTGTGTAATTAATTCAGCTAATGTTTTAATAGTTTGTTTAGGCTGTGTAATTTTAAGTTTAACTTCATTGAAACCAGAAGCTTTAAGCATAATATTACATTGTGCGTTCCATTCAATAGTATTTTGAGTAGGCGAAAGGTAAAGATTAGTTGAATGAGATTTCATAACATATTCGTCATTCCAAGAATTTAGCAATTTTAAATCATTCATAGCACCAGTTTTATTATGACCTTGCAGAGTGCCATCTGAAATATATTGTTCTCTCCAGTAAATTTCATTTTCACCAAAAACATTAAAAAGGAAGCCCCTTGATTTATCTATGGGGAAGGATTTTTAATTTTTGTTGACTTTTATAGGCTTTTTTATATAATATATATAAATCGGAGCATAATTTTTTGTCAACTTTTACTCATGAACTTAATTTAGATATTAATAATTTTCAATATCGCAAATTAAATATTAAATTTAATTGTCTTCAAGAATTATACAATACTGTTCTT
>Ga0066369_10000852_pt1 | contig 12763 bp, 9 predicted proteins | sample Knorr_S7_td_Bott_FD_70972 | JGI IMG/M metagenome (GOLD analysis project Ga0066369, IMG submission 70972) | Marine microbial communities from Southern Atlantic Ocean transect - Knorr_S7_td_Bottom_ad_4513_LV_A | ecosystem: Environmental > Aquatic > Marine > Oceanic | place: Southern Atlantic ocean... | reverse complement strand
TTTAGAATTATTTCCGTAAACTCACGAAATGGAAAAACCAAGCCTGTCGTTGAAGAAACAAGCAACACGTTTGTCGATTATTCTCAAAAACATTATGAATACTGGCTTGCCGATGGTGAAGAATTGATTTGGATGAGTGAACGTAACGGATGGAATCATCTCTACCTTTTCGACACGCGAAAAAAGAAACTGAAGAACGCCATCACACAAGGAAATTGGGTGGTAAGAAAGGTTGAGCATATCGACGAAGCCAGACGACAAATATGGTTCCAAGTAATGGGGATTTATCCGAAGCAGGATCCCTATTACATACATCACTGCCGTGTTAATCTTGATGGCACAGGTTTGACTGTTTTAACCGAAGGAAATGGAACGCACGAATTACAGTGGTCTCCCGGCCGACGGTTCTTTGTCGATAAATGGTCACGTGTGGATCAGCCTCCCGTCCATGAGTTGCGTTCAGTTGACGGGAAATTCATTTGTGAACTGGAACGAGCTGATTGTGTGCAATTATTGAAAACCGGTTGGAAATTCCCCGAGCGCTTTGTAGCCAAAGGGCGAGATGGAGAAACGAACATTTATGGAGTAATCTGGCGTCCGACTAATTTTGATCCGACGAAGCACTATCCGGTGATAGAAAGTATCTATGCCGGACCACATAGCTTCTATGTGCCAAAAGCATTCCGTGATTATTACAGTCAGCAACGAATGGCCGAGTTGGGATTCATTCTAGTCCAAATTGACGGGATGGGAACCAACTGGCGTTCGAAAAAGTTTCACGATGTTTGCTGGCAAAACATCAAGGATGCCGGTTTCCCGGATCGAATACTATGGATGAAGGCTGCTGCCAAAAAACACCCCGAAATGGATTTGTCCACCGTCGGTATTTACGGTGGTTCAGCGGGAGGCCAAAACACAATGAGCGGTTTGCTGCATCATGGGGACTTTTATAAAGTCGGTGTTTCCGACTGCGGTTGCCATGACAACCGCATGGATAAAATCTGGTGGAACGAAGCATGGATGGGTTGGCCAATCGGCCCGGAATACTCTCAAAACAGCAATGTCACTCACGCCCATAAACTAAAAGGTAAGTTATTGCTGATCGTGGGTGAACTTGATCGGAATGTCGATCCAGCAAGCACTACACAGGTCGTTAATGCTTTGATTAAAGCAGACAAGGATTTTGACTTCCTTCTTATCCCTGGAACAGGGCACGGTGCGGCAGGAACTCCCTACGGTCGTCGTAGGCAAATGGATTATTTTGTAGAGCATATCCTTAAAATGAAGCCTAGATGGGAGTGATATCTTCACTGGCCACTCTCAACTACCCTGTGGTCGCCGACCTCCTCCGCAAACACGGCGGCAAGACGGGCGAAGAATTAAAAGCTGATGGGAAGCAGTCTACTGGCTGACGATAACCCCAGGGGGTTGAATTATCTTCAAAGGCTTCGCTTGGCTTGGCATGGTGCGGCGCATGTTTTTAGTGATACGCTTGGCCAAGCGCTCGGCCGTTTGGGCGGCCGTTGTTGGGTCGCTTGGTTTTTTGGCGCAGGGTGTTGGTGCCGAAAATAAACGCACCGTTCCGCGCGTCGCCGGTGAGACGCCGCGCAACATCATTTTCGTGCTGGCGGACGATCATCGGTTTGATGCGATGGGCTTTGCCGGTCATCCGTTTCTCGAGACGCCAAACCTCGATCGGATGGCCAGGGGCGGCGCCTGGTTTCCGAATGCCTTTGTCACAACGTCACTTTGTTCGCCGAGCCGCGCCAGCATTGTCACCGGCCAGTACGCGCACAATCATAAGGTGGTGGACAATTACAATCCGCTGCCGGAAGGGCTGGTTTTTTTTCCGGAATACATGCAGGCGGCTGGTTACGAAACGGCGTTCATCGGCAAGTGGCACATGGGCGGCAACGTCGACCACGCGCAGCCGGGCTACAATCACTGGGTGAGTTTCAAGGGTCAGGGGACGTATTGGCCGGACGGCCACGGCACGAGTCGCAAGGTGCCGCAAAACAGCTACGACGGGTTCAACGTCAACGGCAAGCGCGTTCCGCAGAAGGGTTACATCACCGACGAGTTGACCAACTACGCGCTGGAGTGGCTGAGCGATCAAAACGGCGACAAACCGTTTTTCCTGACGCTGTCGCACAAGGCGGTGCACGCCGATTTCGTGCCGGCGGACCGTCACAAGGGCCGCTACAAAAACAAGAAGCTGCCCCTGCCGAAGACGTTTGCTAAGGGTGGAAAAAACTTTCGCAACAAGCCGCGCTGGCTGCGGGACCAGCGCAACAGTCGACACGGCACGGACTTTGCCTACAACCTGTCGGACTTCGACCTGAACGCCTATTACATCCGCTACTGCGAGACACTGTTGGCCGTCGACGAAAATCTCGGCCGCCTGTTTGATCTGCTGGAGAAGAGGGATTTGCTGAAATCCACGGTGATCGTGTACATGGGGGACAACGGATTTCAGTTTGGCGAACAAGGCTTGATCGACAAGCGCACCGCCTACGAGGCATCGATGCGCGTGCCGTTCCTGATGCACTGCCCGGAGGTGATCAATGGCGGTTCGGTGATCAAGAAACTCATTGCCAACATCGACGTTGGCCCGACGCTGCTAGAGGTGGCCGGGCTCTCGACGCCCGGGCACATGGATGGCCGCAGCTTTTGGCAATTGGCCAAGGGCAACGACATCCCGTGGCGCGACTTCGTGTTGTACGAGTATTTTTGGGAGCGCAACTATCCCCACACGCCGACCATCCATGCGGTGCGCGGCGAGCGCTTCAAGTACATCCGCTACCACGGATTGTGGGACACGAACGAACTTTACGATCTGCAAACTGATCCGGACGAGACGACCAATTTGATCTTTGAGCCGGAACATCAGGAAACCGTCGCCAAGCTGAACAAGCGGTTGTTCGAGTTGTTGGCGAAAAGCGGTGGGATGAATTTACGCTTGTCCCCCGACCGCGGACCGACGTTCCCCAAGCGGCATCCGGAACGTTCCGGCCCGGCCGATTTCCCCAAACAATTCTATGGAACCAGCGAGTGAGTGGCCCACAGGACCAGATACAACTCTTCCAGGGTTGAACTCCAACCAGTCTCACTTGGCGGGGAGGGTAAATGTATCGTTTTAATTCGTTGTTCACTTGCTGTGAAGCGTTGGGCTAGCTGTGTTCTGTTTTGCGTGCTGGCGCAAATGGCGGGGCTGATCTATCATTTTTTCATGCAACACATCGCGTCCATGCTGGGGCTTTTCCTTTGCGCCCTCCTCCTGAACCCAGGCTCTGCCTTCGCCCAGGAACAAAAGACCACCGTGACCACCTTCACCTACAAAAAGGTCGGGGACTTGGAAATCAAACTGGACGCGAATCGACCGGCGGATAAAAAGATTCGGCCCCTAGCGGTATGGATCCATGGCGGGGCGCTGATCAACGGTGGACGTCAAGGCATTGGACCGGGACGGCAATTGTTGCATGCGGGTTACGTGGTGGTTTCCATTGATTACCGGCTTGCCCCGGAAACCAAGCTGCCGGAGATCATTTCGGACGTGGAGGATGCCTTTGAATGGATCCGGAAAAATGGCCGTGAAAAATTTCAGGCAGACACTTCCAAGATCGCTGTCCTCGGCGGCTCCGCCGGTGGATACCTGACTTTCTCCACCGGCTTCCGCGTCCAACCGCCGCCCACGGTGCTGGTGTCCTACTGGGGATACGGCGACCTCATTGGACCTTGGTACAGCGAACCCAGTCCGCATGCCCGGCATCAGGGTAAAAGCCAGGCCCCTGCCGAAATGATGGTCATTGAAGCCGGGCCTCCAGTGGCTAATTCCCGGGATCGCAAAAGCGACGGAGGCACATACTATCGAACCTGCCGAAAACTCGGAATCTGGCCAGAGAAAGTCAGTGGATTTCCTGAAAGTGAGGCCGAGAAATTTGCCCCCTTCATGCCCGCCGTAAACGTTTCCTCCACCTATCCGCCAACTCTGATGATCCATGGCACGAAAGACACCGACGTGCCGCATGAGCAAAGCCTCATCATGGCGCGTGAATTCAAGAAACACGGCATTCCCCACCGGTTGATTTCCGTCCAAGGCGGCGAGCACGGCCTTGGGGGAGGCAGGCCTGAGGACATTCGCGCTGCTCACGCCGCCGTTCTGCCTTTCATTAAGAAATATATGAAATGACGCCCCGCAATCGTGTGTACCGCTGAACCCCATTTGTTGACTGGTCCGCATGAAGGCTGGTCAATCCTCGGAAACAGTTAAAACACCTTGAAAACTACGCTAATCTGGATGACTGTTGTCTCGCTATGAAATCACTACTTATCACAACAATCGTGACTCCATGAAAATATTATTGCTCACCACACTCATCGGCCTAGCGCCCTTGGTTTCCGCCGCCGAAAAAGACTGGATAAAACTGTACAACGGCCAGGATTTGACCGGTTGGCAGACCACCGGTAATTGGCTTCCGCAAAAGGACGGCTCCCTGCTCATTCAACCGCGCCCGGGTGAAAAAGGGTGGCAGCGTTACGGGGCCTACCTCTGGACCAAGAAGAAGTACAAGGACTTTGTCCTGCACGTTGAATACAAATATCCCCCCGGCGGTAACAGCGGTGTGTTCTTCCGCGTGGGAGACTTGAAAAACCCGGTCCAATCCGGCATCGAGGCGCAGATTCTCGATTCAACCAAAAAGAAGGGCAAGATGGGGCCTCACGACCACGGCGGCATCATCCGCACTGTCGGCGCTTCAAAGAACATGTCCAAGAATCCCGGCGAATGGAACCAAATGATTGTCACTTGCAAAAGCCACCACCTGCTGGTGGAACTGAACAGCGAAAAAATTGTCGATATCCAACTGGATAAGACGCCCATGAAAGGCCGGCCGCTCGAGGGCTACATTGGCCTGCAGGATCACGGTGAACCGAACAATCTTTTTTTTAGGAACATCAAGATTAAGAGACTCTAGCGAACGGTGTGCCATCCGGTTTAGCCTGACGGAAACCGCCAACCTCCTCCGCAAACACGGCGGCAAGACGGGTGAAGAATTGAAAGCTGAAGGGAAATGAAAAGAATTAAAGGTTTCACTCTCATCGAGTTGCTGGTGGTAATCGCCATCATCGCCATTCTGGCGGCTCTGTTGCTGCCCGCCCTGGCCAAGGCGAAGGCCAAGGCACTTCAGGCCACCTGCATGAGCAACATGAAACAAATCGCGACGGCGGCGGAGATGTACGTCGGTGACAACGAGGGCGTTTACCTCATCGCAAGGCACAACACCGTGTTGACGGCCTTTGATCCGCCGGAGGTCGCTGCGTGGGTGCCGTACAACCTGGCCCACAGGAAAGCGACCGGCTATGATGAACGAAATGATCCATACACCTACAAGGGCCTGTCCATGAACCCCGTGTTTGGTTGTCCCGGCGTGAAATATACCGGCAACCCCCTGAAAGGCTACAGGTCCGGGCAGCATTACCCGGTCTGGGAGACACAGTGGCCGTCGGTCATTACCGGTTACCAGTACTTTGGGGGAATCAAAACCTGGACCAACCCGGCGGGCTCCTTCAAGTCCCGCAGCCCGGTTGACTCCGGCAATGTCAGTCCACGCATGTTGATTGCTGCCGACCTCGCGGCAAGAATCGACGGGAAATGGGGGGGCGGTCGCCCAACCGCTTTTGGGGGATACCCGGCCCACGCCAATAACGCCGGCTTTCCCACGGGGGGCAACCAGGCATACGTGGACGGGTCGGTTCGCTGGGTGAAGTTCGGACAAATGTATTTCATCCACAGCTGGAATCCGGGCGCCCGCCAATATTATGCGTACCAGGAGGATTTGGGGGACTACGCAGGCAAAGTCATCAAGGCGCGGCTTTGACACCTCGGTTTCCGCTATAGAAAACACGGCGGCAAGACGGGTACAGAATTGAAAGCTGAAGGGAAATGAAACACCTCCTACTCACAACAATCGCAGCCGTGCTTCTGTAATATTAACGTTGGAGGCGAAAAAGAGATTTCGACCCTTCAATGTGAAAAATGTGGCACTTGGATCAGTGAAGGTTTTGACTGCCCAACTTGTCATCCTGAAAAGTATCCTTCAATGCACAAAACAACACGCGGCCGAATTGTTTTAATTTGTGCTTTTTTAACTGTGCTTTTCATAGTCTTCGTTGTTCTTAAATCCAAAGCCCACCGTGGCAAATTAAACCAACCCACTCCACCACTTGAACGCAGCAGGGTTGTTGTTCTATACCGTGCACAATCCTGTCGCCAAGCGACGAACGTAGTTTTCTTCGCTCTCGGTTTCCTTCAAATCCATCACGTGCACGATGGCGTGGAACACCTCGTGCAGGAACGTGTCCTGCATTGAGTCGTCAGGCTGGCTTCCCACGAGGCCAATCGTCTGGGGTTCGCCGATGTCATTTTTCAGGTCGTATAATTTACCGATGTCGTGTTGAATTCCTGCGGCACCCTGTTTAGCTTGTCTTTTTAGCACTCAAAATTGTGATGAAACTCAACACCCAATCTATCGTCCTGCTCGTTTGCCTGTCGTTTGGCCAAGCGCACGTTCATGCCGCCGCCGACGCCAAGCGGCGGCCCAACATCGTTTTCATTCTTGCCGACGACCTTGGCTGGCGCGATCTCAGCAATGAGGGCTCCACCTACTACGAAAGCCCCCACATCGACCGCATCGCCGCCGCTGGCATGAAGTTCACTCGAGGCTACGCGACCTGCCAGGTTTGCAGCCCCTCGCGTGCCAGTATTCTCACCGGCAAATACCCGCCGAACCACGGTATCACGACTTGGATCGGCGATGCGTCGGGCAAGTCGTGGAGTGGCCGGGGGCGCCACGACAGCCACCTGCCCGCCGAGTACGATCGAAACCTGCGCGCCTCGGAGATCACTCTCGCCGAGGTGCTCCGCGAAAATGGTTACAGGACGTTCTTCGCCGGGAAATGGCATCTCGGCAGCAAGGGATCGTGGCCGACTGATCATGGCTTTGACATCAACAAGGGCGGCTGGGACAGGGGTAGCCCGATCGGTGGTTACTTCTCGCCGTGGCAGAATCCCAACCTTGAGCCCGGCCCGGCTGGCGAGTCGCTGCCGATCCGGCTCGGCCGCGAGACGGCGGCGTTTATCCAGGCCAACCGCGACAGGCCGTTCCTCGCTTACCTGTCGTTTTACTCCGTGCACGGCCCGATCCAGACCACGCCCAAGCTGTGGCAGAAATACCGCGACAAGGCCGAGGCCGGCGGCTTGGCCAAGGAGCGTTTTATTTTCGATCGCCGACTGAATGTACGCCAGGTACAGGACTGCCCGATCTACGGTGGGATGGTTGAGGCGATGGACGACGCTGTCGGCATCGTGCTGCAAAAACTTGAGGTGCTTGGCTTGAGCGACAACACGATCGTCTGCTTCACCTCCGACAATGGCGGCGTTTCCTCCGGTGACGCCTACTCGACGAGCAACACACCGTTGCGAGGCGGCAAGGGGCGGCAGTGGGAGGGCGGCATCCGTGAGCCGTTTTACATCAACGCACCGGGCGTGACGAAAGCCGGCTCGGCCAGCGCCGTGCCGGTCAACGGCATCGACTGGTATCCGACACTGCTCGAGCTTGCCGGCATCCCCGTGCCGAAAAAACAGGACGTGGACGGCGTCAGCATCGTGCCGTTGCTCAAGGGCGGCGCAATCGCCGATCGGCCGCTGTATTGGCACTACCCGCACTACGGCAACCAGGGCGGCGAGCCGTCGTCGATCATCACACAGGACGACTGGAAGCTCATCTATTACCACGAGGACGGTCGCGACGAACTGTACCACTTGGCCAAGGATCCGGCGGAGCAACACGACTTGGCCAAGCGCGAGCCCCGTAAAGCCAAGGCCCTCCGGGCCAAGCTCGACGCCTGGCTCAAGGCCACCGACGCCAAGCTTCCGGCGAAGGATGCAACGTTCGACTTGGCCAAGCGCGAGGCGCGCTGGGAGTCGCTCAAGACCAAGGGCAAAGTTGGTCTCGAAAAACGCCACGCGAGCTATCTCGCCCCCGGTTACAAGCCGAACAAGGATTGGTGGGGCAGCGCCCCGGTGGATTGACGGTCAGCGTTATTTATTCGTCAAACAATCAGTGTGCGTCGTGAAAATTCATCCAGGCTTCACCCTCATCCGGCCTTCGGCCACCTTCTCCCTGAGGGAGAAGGAATCAAGCCGAACGCGCTTGGCCAAGCTCCCTCTCCCAGCGGGAGAGGGGTGGGGAGAGGGAGAACACGGAAAATTATAATGGACACACGGCATACTGTAAAATCGGCGGATTAACAAAAATCCGATGAATTTACCAAGGCACTTTGTTTTCATTTGCGCCGCGATTGTGCTGTGGGTTGGCTCAACAGCGCAGGCTGGTCTCACGCTAAAGAAAAACGACAGCATCGTGATCGTCGGCAACACGTTCGCCGAGAGGATGCATCTCTTCGGGTATTTCGAGACGTTCCTGCACAGTCGTTTCCCGGATCACCGATTGCGTGTCCGGTACATGGCTTGGCCGGCGGAAGAAGTGGGGGAGCCGATTCGCCCCTTGGGGTTTCCGCGCTTGGCTGATGAGTTGCGCGAGGAACGTGCCGACGTTGTGTTTGTCTGTTACGGGATGAATGAGTCGTTTCTTGGCATTGCTGGGGTGGGGCACTTTCGACACAAGATCGAGAGTTTTGTGCGGCAACTACGAGCCGAAAAGTTTAATGGGCACTCTCCGCCCCGAGTGGTGCTGGTGACTCCCATCGCCCAGGAGAACTCGTCGGCAACGGTGGATGTTCCGGCTCGAAACGGCGACTTGATGGATTATTCGGAGGAGGTTCTCCTAGTCGCAAATCAACCGGGTGTGCACGCCGTGGATTTGTTTTCGGCAACAGCACAGCGGGTATCGGGGCAGGGCGGCAGGTTGACCTTCAATGGCATTCATCTCACTGAATCCGGCTACCAGGTCGTGAGCCGAATGATGGCAAAGCAACTTGGCCTGCTGGACGGTTTGACGGCATCGCAGGCCGAGGGTGATCCATCCGGAGCCGATGCCTTTCGGCGGCTGGTTTACGAGAAAAACTATTGGCACCAACTGTGGTGGCACGCCCCAAACGCCTCATACATTCATGGACGACGGAACGATATTCAAGGAGCCAAGCACCTCGGCCGGGAACGGAAGCAGTCCCTTCAATTGGTGGAGGACATGGACGAGCGAATCTGGAGGAGTAAAAAACCACAGCCGGCTGATGTTTGGCTTGAGTCCCCGGTGAAAGGGAGGCCGATTTGGCATCCAACACCCTCATCCCGCTCAATCTCCGGTAACGAACCCGATGCGGTCTGGGCCGTGGAGTCAGACGGGAAACCCGGGCGTGCCCAATCCCCGGCGATGCAGCAGGAAATGATGAAGGTGGCGGAGGGTTATCGGGTTAACCTGTTTGCTTCCGAGGTGGACTTTCCCATTGCGAACCCGATGGCGCTTCAGTTTGATTCGAGCGGTCGTTTGTGGGTGGGCAACACGCCCACCTGGCCTCATCCGCTGCCGGGGAAACAGCCGGATGACTCGATTGTGATCCTCGAGGATCGGGACGGCGATGGGGTAGCCGACAACCACACAGTTTTTCTTGATCGCCTGAACCTGCTGCACGGTTTCGGTTTCGGCGAGGGTGGAGTGCTTTTGGCCCAGGCGCCCAACCTTGTGTTGGCACGCGACACTGACGGCGACAGCAAGTCAGACTGGATGCAGGTGCTGCTTCATGGCTTTGGTGCTGAGGATGCGGAACACGCGATGAACAATTTCAGGTGGAGTCCGGGTGGGGCACTGTATTTCACGCAGGGTATTTTTTACCACACACAGGTCGAGACGCCTTACGGGCCGAGCCGCGTGCGTGACGCGGCGGTGTTTCGTTACCGGCCGGAGCGACACCGGTTCGGGGTCTACGTGTCGCACAGTTTTTGGAACCCGTTCGGCAACCTGTTCGACCGCTGGGGAGGTGGCATCATGCTCGACGCCTCTGCCGGGCAGTATTATCCGATGGATGTATTTTCCTCGAACTTCGCTTATCCCAAGACCAAGCATCGAACCAATCACCTCGCCTTCAACTCCGGCGGACACATCGCAGCGGGCTGCGAGCTTCTGTTCAGCACGCACTTTCCGCCCGGAGTTCAGGGCCGCTTCCTCGTCAATCATTGCGTCGGGGAAACTGGCACCGCCTGGTACACCCTGAAAACGAACGGGTCCGTCTATCAGATCGAATCCCACGGACATTTGCTGCGATGCGACGATCCGCTTTTTCGACCCGTGGCCATGGCACTGGGGCCGGATGGCGCCCTGTACATCGCCGATTTTTACACGCAGATTTTTGAAAATATGCACTTTTCCAAACGGCACCCCGGTCGGGATCATCGGCGTGGGCGCATCTGGCGCATCTCTCATCCCGACCGGCCTCTCCTGAAACAACCGCGAACCAAGGGCGAACCCGTAAAAGCACTTTTGGGCCTCCTGAAATCGCACGAGAGCAGCACCCGTGAGTTCGCGCGGCGGGAACTTCAGCAGCGACCGGCAGGTAAAGTAATCCCGGCGCTGGACGAATGGCTGAAAAACCTGAACGCAGCCGACCCCGAACGGGAGCATCACCGGACAGAGGCGCTTTGGGTTCGCCAAGGTTTGAACGAGGTCGATGCAGTTCTGCTGCAGCAGCAGTTGAAAAGCGCGAATCCTGGCGCACGGGCCGCGGCGACCAAGGTGCTCAGATATTGGCAGGAACAGATTGACTCAGCCGATGAGCTCATTCGACAAATGGTCAACGATCCCGATCCCCGTGTTCGTTTGCATGCCGTGATTGCCTGCAGTTTCAATTCGTCTCCCGAGGCCCTTGCCCTTGCCATGGAGGCCGCCACTCACCCTATGGATCCCGGCCTCGAGCATGCCCTGGAGCAGACGCTTGGTTTTCTTTCCGGCAGGCCGGTGCCTGATTCCGCTCCCGGCCCGGGCTTTGCACAACTCGTGTCGCGGTTGGAACGCGGGCAGAGTGCGAAAGAGGCAATCACGGCCCTTTACCAGGTGCCGCCGGGAACTTGGCCGGCGGATCAGGTGCACGGTCTGGCTCAGAATCTGTTGAGTTACTTGAAGAATCTGCCGGTCGATCAGCGCGTTGGCCAAGCCGGCCTTGAGGCCCTGTCGCTTGGCCAAGCGGCGGCAGGCCGGTTGCCGGAAGAGTTGGCGCAAAGCCTGCGTACGGAACTTCGGGAATACGGCACCCCAATTCATATCATTCGAACCCTGCCGGCGCGGATGAAATATGACCGGGAGGAGATTCACGCCACGGCCGGCGAGCCGATAAGGTTGCTTTTTGAAAACAACGATACCATGCCCCATAACCTCGTTCTGGTGGCGCTTGGCGCACGTGAAGAGGTGGGTCGCGCCGCCGAGGAGATGGCGGCGGAACCCGGTGCCTGGGAAAAGGGATATATTCCGGACTCCGGCAAAATTCTTCAGGCAACCCGCCTGTTGAAGCCGGGCGAGAGTGAACTGCTAACATTCAACGTTCCAAGCAAGCCGGGGAAATACGAGTTTGTCTGCACGTTCCCAGGGCATTGGCGGACCATGTACGGGGTGTTTAATGTAAATCCCGGCTGAGGCTACGCTTGGCCATGCAGCCCGCGCATATTTGCATTGCGGTGGGTTGACGGCGTTACCGCTCTGCGAAATGGTTCTCGGCGTGAAGCACATAATTATCCTCTTGCTGGCCTTCCCCGCACTTGGTGTGTCGGCGGTGGAGCGGCCGAACATCCTCATCATTTTGACCGACGACCAGGGGACGATTGATGCCAATTGCTATGGCTCCACCGACCTCAGGACGCCCAATATCGACAGACTTGCGGCCACGGGAGTGCGGTTCACTCAGGCGTATGCGCACACGGTGTGTTGCCCGGCGCGGGCGGCGTTGATGACGGGGCGGCATCCGCAGCGGGGTGGGGTCCATCACTGGACGCAGGGCGACCTGAATGGACCGGACGGTATCAACATGGCTCTTGGGGAGGTGACGCTGGCCGAGGCACTGAAGCCTGCCGGTTATCGCACCGCGCTCTACGGCAAATGGCACCTTGGCGCCCATCGGGATTTTGGGCCAAAGAAACAGGGCTTCGACGAGTTCTTTGGCATTCGCGACGGCTTCATTGACAACTACAACCACTATTTCCTGCACGGCAGTGGATTTCATGATTTGTACGAGGGGATCAAACCAGTGAAGGCGCCGGGCAAATATTTTCCTGAGCTGATGGTGCAGCGTTCACTGAAATTCATTATGCAAAACAAGGATCGACCGTTCTTGCTCTATGTGCCGTTTAACATTCCGCATTATCCAGAGCAGGCGCTCAAGCGGTTTGAGGCGGTGTACAAGGACATTGCCGACCCGGCACGGCGCTCCTACGCGGCCATTGTCAGCACGACCGATCACTATATCGGCCAGATTGTCGACAAATTGGAGGCACTGGGCCTGCGCGAAAACACGATCATCATATTCATGAGCGACAACGGGCACTCGGAGGAAACCGGCAATCGAATCCGAGTGGACAATCATAGGAGTGGTTATCCCAAGGGGCATTTTTATGGCGCGAGCGGCGGTGGGTCCACTGGCAAGTGGATCGGGCAGAAGGGCAGCTTTCTCGAGGGTGGAGTACGCGTGCCGGCCATCATCAGTTACCCGGCCAAGCTGCCAAAGGGGGAAGTGCGTGGGCAAATCATCACGGTAATGGACTGGT
>Ga0066369_10000848_pt1 | contig 12782 bp, 11 predicted proteins | sample Knorr_S7_td_Bott_FD_70972 | JGI IMG/M metagenome (GOLD analysis project Ga0066369, IMG submission 70972) | Marine microbial communities from Southern Atlantic Ocean transect - Knorr_S7_td_Bottom_ad_4513_LV_A | ecosystem: Environmental > Aquatic > Marine > Oceanic | place: Southern Atlantic... | reverse complement strand
GCCAATTGGGCCGCTTCACCGGACCCGCCCGATGGCACGGGGGTGTCGGCGGCGGGCATCGCGGTTGGCGGCGGGGGCGGCTCGGTCGCCCTGTCTCCCGCGGGGACGGTGGCCGGCGGGGCCGCGGTTGCCGTGGCATTGGGATCAGCTTCGTCGCTACCGCAGGCGATAGCCAAGAGCATGACCGCGCTCAATATCGCAGATAGAATCAAGAGTGATTTTCTCACCGTTTAGCCTCCATATTCCAGAGATTGTAACTATTTAGATAAGTGATTTAGGCAGATAATTACTTTGTTATTTTTATCACAAGCAGTGTGTGGTGTCAACGCGCCCGCGCACGAACTCAGCCCGGTGGATAGAGCCCGATACCGGCGTTAATCACATTATCGATGAAGCATTAATAAAGACGGTAATGAAGCCGGCAAACGAGCTGGATATGGCCTGGATACGGAGCGGCGATGTGGACTAGAATATCGGCCTGATACCGTCCGTTTAGGACACCCGAATAGGCCCGGCCAGGAGTTCCCGTGGACATCGGCAAGTTCCCTCCCTCATTACTTGATAAGTTGCTGCGGAAAACCGGGGTCACCGACCCCCGGGTGCTCTTGGGCCCCGGTGTGGGCGAGGACGCGGCGGTGCTGGACCTGGGCGGCGAGACGCTTTTGCTGGCCAAGAGCGACCCCATCACCTTCGCCACCGACCGTATCGGCTGGTATGCCGTACAGGTGAACGCCAACGACATCGCCTGCACCGGAGGCGTTCCCCGCTGGTTCCTTGCCACGTTATTGGTCCCGGAGCGTTTCACCGAGGACCAAGCAGAGGAGCTGTTCACCCAGGTATTAGATGCCTGCAACTCGATAGGGGTCGCACTGGTGGGCGGACACAGCGAGGTCACCTACGGTATAGATCGTCCGATCGTGTCTGGGACCATGCTCGGCGAGGTGGCGCGAGACCGCCTCATTAGGACCGGAGGCGCCCAAGAAGGGGATAGCATCGTCGTTACCAAGGGGATCGCCATAGAAGGAACGGCGCTGTTGGCACTGGAACGGGCGGACGACCTGCGGAAGGCCGGGGTCAGCGACGACACAATTGCACTAAGTGTAAATTTACTACATTCTATTGGGATAAGTGTAATTGACGATGCCCGGATTGCCTGCACAACTGCACAAGTACACTCCATGCATGACGTCACTGAAGGCGGCCTGATCACCGGGCTACGGGAGGTCGCCACGGCTTCGGGATTAGGGTTGGCCATCGAAGAAGGGAGTGTGCCTGTACTGCCCGTCACTCTGGAAGTCTGCCAAGCCCTGGACCTGGACCCTCTGGGACTGCTGGCATCGGGTGCGTTAATCATTACACTTCCTCCGCCTGATGTTCCATCTTTACTCAAAGAACTTGAGAAAAAGGGAATAGACGGTATGGAGATCGGAATGATGATGGCGCCGGAAGAAGGTCTGGTCTACATCGGCCGGGAGGGTGAGGTTGAGCTTCCCCAGTTCAGCCGAGACGAGCTGGCCCGTTATTTCAGCCGTTCTACTACCTAACTCCGTAGTTTCCCCCTGGTCCTGATACTCGATGGGCCTTAAAACGGCTTAGGAAGCAAGTTCTTTGATGGCCTCTGCCGCCCGCTGCTGGGCCGGCACGGTGAGCGACCAGTCGTTGCCCTGGGCGATGAACATGTCCCGTTGTTTCTTCATATGAGAGGCGAAGTTGGGGGCGTCGTAGGCCCCGTACTCCCGGCAGACCTCGATCAACCGCTCCTTGGAGAACACCGGCTGCCCCCCGGCCAACAGGCCGCCAATGCCGAGCAGCAAAGCCAGTTTTACCTGCTTCTTGGAGTTGGTCTTTTCCTTCAGGTCTTTCACGATAATACGATATGAGTCGCCGTCCAAATGATAGACCCGTGAGATGGATGGCTCAGGTATTTGGTGTTGGTCCAGAAATATGGGGCCCCTTTCGTTGGGCTGCTGCCCGGTGGGGCCGGGGCTGGGGTAGGAGCCGTTGGAAAAAGATGTAGAAGCCTCGCCGTTGCCAGCCAAATTATGGGCGGCGCCGTTTCCGTTCTGCGCAGGAAGCGAGTCTGACTGGGCCAAGACCCGGATCAGGGCCTGGAAACAGGGGATCTGGTATTTCTCGGGGCAACGCTCCGCAAGCCTTACGGCCTCGTCCAGATGCTCCGCTACGTTCTCGAACACTTGCCTCCCCTCCCTTCGTGACCGATCGGGCGTCGCCGTCAGGTTGCCTCGGCGCTTAACCCTGGTCACATGACCTCTATCAAGTATATCGCCGTGAATATCCCGCTTCAATTATTAATGACCCTTCAAATGGGCATAATTAAGGGGCCGGTCTTTCCTGAAAGGACCGGCCCCGTATCGATACAGCGCCTGAGATTCGCTACATTTGTGCGGAGATGATCAACCCTGGTAGACCTCCAAAGACTGCCGCAGTTGGTCCACGGTGATGTTCCCTCCGCTGATGGTTATCGCTACCTTTTTGCCCTTCACTCGTTCTGGGTACTTGATGGCGCCTGCCAAGGCGGTTGCGCCGGCGCCCTCAGCCAGGGTATGGGCTTTGTCGACCAGGGTGCCGATGGCCCGGTGGATCTCTTCATCGCTGACCAGCAAAAAGTCGTCCAGCAGCTCGCGCATGATGCCCTGGGCCAATTCGTAACCCACTCTGGTCGCGATCCCCTCGGCTACGGTGTTCATCTCGGCTTCCACGATCTCGCCCTGCTTCCATGATTGGTAGGCAGCAGGCGCTTGTTCCGACTGCACGGCCAGCACCTCGATGGACGGGTCGATGCCCTTGGCGACGATGCAGGCGCCGGACACTCCGGAACCGCCGCCCAATGGGAGCATCAGCACTTGGACGTCGGGCAGGTCCTCGACGGTCTCAAGGGCCTGGGTGCCCACGCCGGCGATGAGCAAAGGGTCGTTCACTGGGTGCACGAACCGGTAGCCTTCTTCTTTGGCTATGCGCTCACAATGCATCCGGGCGGCATCGAAGTCCGCGCCGTGGAATATGATCTCCGCCCCAAGGGACCTCATGGCCGCCACCTTATTGGGGTTGGCGTCTTCGGGGAGCCCAATGATGGCCTTGGCGCCAAACATCTTGCAGGCGCTGGCCATCGACTGACCGTGGTTCCCGGAGGATGCGGTGATCAGACCCCGTTGTTTCTCTTCGTCGGTCATGTTGGCCAGTAGGTTGATCCCACCGCGGCCCTTGAATGCGCCCAGAGGAAGATACTCCTCGTGCTTCAAGTACACTTCTGCCTCAAGCAGCTCGCTGAGGCCTGAAGAATAGTGTAATGGTGTACGTGGTATATGAGGGGCGATGGTCTTCTTCGCCCGGTAAACATCTCTAAGGGTGGGAGCCTGCATATCCGTGCCGCCTTTTTAATGGAATCTTGGCTTCAGAACCACATTCAGCTTATGGAACGGATATGACCGTGTCAACGATTCTCGTCGTTCTTTCCTTAAACGAGACCTTTGGGGCTTCTTCTAAGACCGCTCTTGGTTTATCGGCGCTCTTCTTGGCGGATGACTTTGATCCGGTGGTAGATGAACCACACGACCACCACCAATATGATGGCGGCGATCGGGAAGTCAAAGGGTCTCATTACGCTGCGCAGGTCCTCCCAGTTCTCGCCAAGCTTGAACCCTCCGTAGGCGAGGCCCAGGCTCCATGGGTAGGACCCGATGAACGTGTAGAAGCTGAACTTCCAGAAGTTCATCCGGGCGATCCCGGCCGGCACGCTTATAAAGGTGCGGACCACCGGCAACATGCGGGATGCGAACACCGCCAGCTCGCCGTACTTCTGGAACCATTCCTCGGCTTGGTCGACCTCATGCTGGGTCACCAGCACATATTTTCCGTACTTCTTTAATAGAGGGCGCCCGCCCTTGTAACTGATCCAATAGGCCACCCACGACCCTAATAGGTTGCCCAGGGCCCCGTAGAAGGCCGCCATCCACAGCATCCAGGCCGAGTCGCCTTTGGCCTCGATCAAGAGCCAACCCGCCAGCGGCATGATCAGCTCACTGGGGAAGGGAATCGCGGCGCTCTCCACCGCCATCAAGAAGACCACCCCGGGCCAGCCCATGGCGTCGTAAACGTTTGTGATTATCTCTAGGAACCAGGTTTCAATGCCTAACATGTATCTAAAAGCCTATCAAAGGCCCATCGATAGGGCCAGTCCCTGCTAAACTTATGGGCGCCTTCTTAAATTTAATGTTCTAATCTTTTCTTAAATTAATTTAAAAGAATCCTTAAAATTCTCTTGACATTAATATAAACCGCTGTTACTCTACTGTTAACCCGAAGGCCCGGGTAGCAGTATAAATCAGCACTAATACAAGATGATACGGAGGGAACCATGGCTAGGAAGACGAAATTGATGCAGCGCGTAGAGAAAGAGCACCAGCGCCCCCTGGAGCGCCTGTTGCCCGAGAAAGTGAATGAGATCGGTCTTTCGGCCACCGCCGAAGAACTGGGCGTCAGTAAGGCAACTCTCGGCTACTGGCTGCTCAAGTTGGGTATAAGTGTACGGCGTGTAGCCCTGGCCCCCGGCGAGACCCTGGAAGTTAAACGCGTAAGTTAACTCTTCGCTTTCATCTACTCCTGAAAGCGAATGTTAGAAAAGTCCCGGTCCTTCCGTTGAAGGACCGGGACTTTTCCTTTTGTCTCTCTTATTTTCTGTCCGCGGGTTTTACCGCCGCAACCGCGTCACACCAAAAATTCCAGTGTCCTCTCGGCCCTTTTAAGGCCCTTTTTCTTTCGCCACCCGCATCAGAGACCGTTTTGGTCCCGATTCCATTCACAAATCGGCCCCTGCCTTATTTTTGGAAGATATCCTCAGGCAAAAACGCCGACACCGTGACATTGGGCAGATCGACCACATTGCTGATCTTGAGGTCCACCGCCACGCTGCAGATGACGTAGGCCTGTTCCTTGGTCCAACCGCGTTCTTTGAGCAGGTCGATCATTTGTATCAGTGCGTTCCGGGCCGCCAGCGTCAGGTCCTCGCCCTCTTGGGTGCCGTCCTCCCGGATGGGCATCCCCATGGTGGCGATAAAATTCCGGGGCGCGGCCCATTCCGGCGCGATGAAATAACCGGGGTGGGAGAACCGAGGAAAGATTATGTTATTCCGGGCGGCCTCTCCCTTCTGCAGATGGAACTTGACCACCGCGGTCGCCCCCATCTCGATGGCCGTGATGCAACACTCGGAGTCGCCCTGGGCGAAGTGTCCGTCGCCGGCGGAATAAAGCGCCCCCGGCACGTTCACCGGTATCAGCAATCGGGACCCCTTGGTGAGCTGCTTGGCATCGACGTTGCCGCAGTTCTCCCGGGGCGGGATGGTGCGGAGTCCTTCGGCGGCGATTGGGCCCTCCGGCACCGCGTCTTCAGCGTCAGGAGGAAAGGCGGTCCCGCCGCGGCGCACCAGGTCGGCCTCACGCGCCGTCCACGCCTCCAACTGGGCCCTGGAAGGGGCGATTCCAGCGGTACCCATGAACGATCCATTGGGTATCCTCACGCCTGGCAGCTCCTTGGAAGTCGCCCAGCCGTCCTTCATCTCCCAGTGGGCGACGAAGGGGTCTGGAAACAGGTCGCGCAGGAACCCGGCGCCGGGGCGGTTGCGGGTCCAACCGTAGGACTGGGGGATGATATCGACGTACTCGATCTCCAGCAGGTCGCCCGGCTCGGCCCCTTTTATGTAAATAGGGCCGGTCAACGGGTGTCCCACCTTCCCGGCAAACCCGTCAAAGTCCTCAACCGTGACGTTGGCGTTCATCTGCCCGTCGGAGGCGTCTCTGGTCTCCAGCGACACTTCCTCGCCGGTATCCACCTCTAAAATAGGCGTGATATCCGGGTGCCAACGGTTGTGGCCCTTACCCGAATCATCCTTCAGCATCTTACTGCGGTCGATTTCAATACTTTTCATAGAACTCCCAGTTAGCGATCAGCGTTCAGCAGTCAGCTTTTAGGGGCTGACTGCGATGGCTGACCGCTGATTGCTGATAGCTGAATGCTTTAGATCGTCCAGTCGTCGGGCGTGTTGGGCGTGGCCATTGGCTTGATCATGATCTCAACCAAGGCTGCCTGGCCGTTTTCGGTTGCGGTTATGGCCCGCTGTAGGGCCGGGCCAACCTCCAACGGGTCTTCCACCCGCTCCGAGTAGGCGCCGAGCCCCTGGGCCACCACGCTCCAGTTGCCGGTGAGCTTGGCCATATCCGGTGGCGGGCCGGTGGGGCTGTCCATGCCCATCAGGCCACCGCCGGTGCCTTCATTGTTCACGAGTACAGTCAAAGTGGGGATGCCCATGCGGACGGCAGTTTCCAGGTCCATACCGACCATACCGAACGACGCGTCGCCCAGCAGGTGGACCACCAGCTTGTCGGGCTGCCCCAGTTTAGCGCCGATGGCCCCGCCCAGAGACCAACCCATGGCGGCCATTCCGCCCATGCCCACGTAGCTTCGGGGTTTGGTGGCCTGCCAGAAGGGCGACATATACCCGCGGCTTCCTCCGGCGTCGTGGAGAGCGATGGTCTTGTCGGGGTCGATGAGCTTGGCCAGTTCATGCACCACGCGGTAGCCGTTGGTGGGGGCTGAGGTGTCATTCACGACTGACGCCCATTCACTGGCCTGCTTGTCTTTGGCCTGCTTGATCTCGGCCACCACTTCCTCTTTAAGGCCGCCCTTGCCCGGACCGACACGCTCTTTCACGGCGTCCAATATCGCCCGCAGCGCCAACTTGGCATCGGCCAGGATGGGCACGTCGGCCTGATATTGCTTGTTCAGGTCGCTCTCGTCGGCGTTCACGTGAATCAGGCTCACACCCTCGGGGATAGGCCGTCCGTCGGTGCCGTTGGGCAGCCGGTAGGAATTGCCCACCGCCAGCACCACATCGGCCTTGCGGTTCATGTGCACTGAAGCGCCGCTGGCGTACCGGCTGCGGGGGTAGCAACCCATGCCCATGGACAGGGGATGGTCTTCGGGGAAGACGCCCTTCGCCACCAGCGTGGTAGCCACCGGCATCGACAGTAATTCGGCCAGTTCTTTGGCTTCGTCCCAGGCCTCGGCGGACAACACCCCGCCGCCCAGGTTCAAGACCGGCAGCTTGGCGTTGACCAGCAGATCGGCGGCCTTGGCGACCTCCGCCTCGTCGGCGGCAGCCCTCCGTCCCAGGCCGACCGGCTCATACACCAGCGAGCCGTCGGGCACTTCGGTCATCAGCACGTCCTGGGGCATCTCCAGCACGACCGGGCCCGGCGAACCAGAGCGGAGGGCGGTGAAGGCGCGGCGCATGATGGCTGGGATGTCTTCCACCTTGGCCATGGTTCCCCGCCACTTGACCAGGGTGTCGAAGATGCTGGCGGAGACTTCCTGTTGCACCTTTTTGCCCAGTTGGTCCAGGGGGACCTGTCCCATCAGAAGCAGCACCGGGATATTGTCGGCGAAGGCGCCCGCGATACCGGTCAGGGCGTTGGTGGCGCCGGGGCCGGTGCCGGTCATGGCCACGCCCACTTTGCCGGTGGAGCGGGCGTAACCGTCGGCGATCTCCACTCCCAAACGCTCGTTCCTAGCGGCGAAAACCTTGATTGTCTCAGAGTTCCTCAGGCCGGTCCAAAGTGGGTTCAGGCCACCGCCTTGAAAGCCGGCGATGTACTCCACTCCTTCCAGTTCAAGGGCGCGAACTATTGCATCAGCACCACGCATGATTCCTCACTTATCCGGGGTTGATTGAGAGGCGGGGATACTCAAGCAATTAAAAGCCATTTAGCGTGCCTGGCCCGCCTCAGGTTGGGGGGATGATACGCCTGCGCACAATGGGGGTCAACCGGCGCAACCGGGTTTTAGGATACCGAATCCCAGGCACAAACCGGGCGTGGCTAAGAATTCTTGACCGGGTTATGGGCGAAGGGTATCATCCCCTCAGCATCCGCCGGGCACGATTGCCCTAGATCTCAGACCAGCTAAGGAACAAAAATGCCATCAGCCAGTGAGATGATCGTCCAGACTCTGGAGGAGGCCGGTATCGAGTACGTCTTCGGCATCCCCGGAGGCGGCACCGGCCAGATCTTCCAGATACTTGAAGGGAAACAGGACCGCATCAAGACTATCTTGGTGCGCCACGAGCAGGTTGCGGCCATCATGGCCGACGCCTACGGGCGGGCAACCGGGAAACCGGCCGCCATCATGGGCCAGGGCTTGTTCATGGGCTCCAACGCCACCTTCGGAATCATGGAGGCCATGCTCAGCAGCTCGCCCATGGTGGTGATCACCGACACTTCGGATGGGGGTGCGGCGCAGCGTCCCGCCAACCAATCGGGCGCCGGGGAGTACGGCAGCATCGACCTACAGTCGATATTCAAGTCAATGACCAAGTACACGACCCTGGCCACCAGCCCAAAAGAGGCCGTTCTAGGCACGCAGATGGCCATAAAACACGCCGTCAGCGGCCGTCCCGGCCCGACAACGGTGCTCATGCGCTCGGCGGCCATCAGCGGGCAGGTCGACGTGGAGTCCCCGCCTTTCATCCACAACGCCGCGGGATTCCTCAACACCGTGAAGCCGGCCAGCGCTCCGGTGGACATCCAGCGCGCCATCCAGATAATCAGCGAGTCCCGCAGGCCGGTGATCATCGCCGGCAACGGAGTGCACGTGGCCCGCGCCCACGCCCAACTCCAAGAACTGGCCGAGCAATGGGGCATCCCCGTGGCCACCAGCTACAAAGGAAAGAGCGCCATCTCCGAGGACCATCCGCTGGCCCTGGGCATGGTCGGCACCTACGGCCAGGACACGGCCAACAGGGCGGTTGGCGACGCCGATACCGTGATCGTCATCGGCGCACTGCTCCGCTCCCAGGAGACCGTGGGAGAGCGTCCAGACATCTTCGACCCCAACCGGCAGCGCATCATCCAGATAGACATCGACGAGCGCAACGCCGGATGGTCTTTCCCCGTGGAACTGGGCCTGATCGGAGACGCGAAAGTCATCCTGGAGCAGTTGGTTGAGGCGTCCAAAGCAGCCTCACCGGATAACTCAGGCCGGAAAGACTGGACCGACAGCATGCCTGCCAGGCGCGAGTCGGGCAGCTACCACGACCAGCCGGAGATGCACGAGGACAACTCCCCGGTGAAACCCCAGCGTTTGATTGCACAGCTTCAGGCGACCATGGACCCATCGACCATCTACACGCTGGACGCAGGCAACAACCGCACCTGGATGGCCCATCTGTACCGGGCCCAGCAGCCCAACACGTTCTACAGCCCCGGCGGCACCGCGGGCATGGGTTGGGCGCTGCCGGCCGCAGTGGGCCTGAAGCTGGTCTACCCCGACCAGCCGGTGGTCGCTGTGACCGGCGACGGCGGCTACATGATGGTGGTCAACGCCATCTCGACGGCCGTCCAATACGACCTGCCCATCATCTGCGTGGTGTTCAACAACAACACCCTGGGCATGGTCAACGACCACCAGCCCGAGGGCCACAAGATCGCCTCCGAGTTCCATCCCACCAACAACGCAACGGTTGCCGAGGGCATGGGCGCCTGGGGCGTGCAGATCAACGACTCCAAGGACATCCCCGACGCGCTCAGAGCGGCCCAAGCCTCGGGGAGGCCGGCGGTGATCGACGTCATAATCGATCCAGGTCCCAGCCCCGACGATTGGCGGGCCGGCGCCTGGCGGGCAGGACAAACTTAGGCTATTAAAGGATTCTAGGACGCCAAATTTGGTATCCGTATCGAGCACAACATATGAAGTTAGTCGAATTTTCAATTGCTAATCTCGGAAGCATCAGAAGCCTAGACTTCTCTGATCTCGGTTCCAAGATGGTTATCCTCGGACCAAATGGAACCGGAAAGTCGTTCGTAATCCAGGGTCTAGAACTTCTTTTTAATGAGTTCTCGTGGAAACCTGGCGACGCTCCAAACAGCCACATAGAGTATCTGTGGCATAAGCGCCAAACCGACCGTCACATTGTGCTCGAGGCGTTGCTAAGGTAGAAGCAGACGACCTAGAAGTACTTTTAGAAGGTGGTGTTGAAATTCCATCTACACTACTTGATTATCACGAATTGACAGTATGCCGAACGTTGGAATTTGGAAAACGATGGTCAACGCTCAATCTCAAACTTGACGACGTGCCGCTTGTTGAAGATGATCAGCCTGCCTCCCATTTCGATACGTAATTTCTTGACCGAATCGAATCGCTTATGAAGACGACTTTCAAAGTCGTTAATTCCAGCCTGCCGACTTCTAGTCAATTTGGGAGATTTAGCGAAGTTTCGGCTGAGACGGCAACGGGTATGAGCCAGGCATCGATGAGCATGGAACTTCAGCATGAGTCCTTGTGGGGCGAATTCTCGAATCAGGTCGAGGAATTATTGGGGTTTCGGATCGAGGGGGCAAATGCTGGACCGCAAGTTCGAAGGGGTGGACTTCGTTTCCCTACCCGAAATTTAGGGAGTGGGGAACAACGGGCTTTAGATATTATTTGGCAACTTAAGCAGGGCACAGCAATCGTCGCCTTGGAAGAGCCCGAATTTCGATTACATCCTGGATTGGCCCGACGTCTTCCACGCGTCTTCCAAGAATTCGCTCCCGAAACCCAAATTATCGTCGTGACTCATTCTAGCCAAATGATTGATAATGTTAATATCAACAACAATTGGGTTTTGAGCATCCACGAGGGTTCGACCCACGCAAAACGCGTAGCGGGAAATGATGATTTTCAAGCCCTTCTTCAACAGTTAGGCGTTTTACCCAGCGACTTACTCTTAAAAGATTTCCTTTTATTCGTTGAAGGCGGCACCGAGTCGCAAGCAATTGCACCCGCTTGGGCAAAAACTCTGGGGCTAGACATAGGTTTGGATTCGAATGTCGGCGTCTTGTCGATCGGAGGTGCTAGCCGACTGAAAGACAACCTACGTATTTGGCTGGAACAATCTAGGCATTCGGCAACACCGTGGCATGTAATCTTGGATAATCACTACGCAAAAACGTTAAGAAGCTTATGCCAAGACTTAGAGATTGCGCAGGACAAAATTACGGTGCTGAGTGAACACTGTATCGAAGATTATTACCCTACGAATTTAGTCTCAGAAGGCCTACATTCGATCTTCAACATAGCAGACATAGACAGTGCAGTGTTGGAGCCAAAACCTCGTGACAGGATAATCGAGAGAATTCTACAAGAACACAATCTTTCCACAAAAGGGTGGAAGGTAAATCTTGCTCTGTATATAGGCTCTCGAATGTCCGCAGAAACGATTCCGGGCGAGTTCAAGGAAGTTGTCACGATGATAAAGGAACAGATCGAGCATTAAGCCGCTACGCAGGTTTCCACTCACAGTCGAGATGGGCCGCAGCTTTATACAACTATTTAGGAGATTCGGTCTCAGGTCTATACCTGAGAAAGCCTATGAAAGTCCTGCTGATCGCAACCAACCGCCACGGCCGCTACATGAACAATCTCCAGGCCCAGCCCTTACCGCTGGGCCTGGCCTACATCGCCGGGTATTTGGATCCTGAAAGACACAGCACAAGAATGCTGGACCTCATGTTTTCCGATGACTACTTAGCAGAGGTAGAACAGGCGGTAAAAGACTTCCAACCCGACCTGGTGGGGCTGTCGATGCGAAATTTGGATAACGGCAGCAATCTGAACCCTGAGTCGGTGCTTCCAATCACCAAGGAGGTCACGGACCTGGTCCGGTCGGTCAGCCAAGCAACGATCGTGTGTGGCGGCCCTGCTTTCAGCATCCTCCCGGCCGAGTGTTTCGACTTGATCGGGCCTGATCTGGGAATCACCGGCGGCGGCGGCGATTCCTTCTCCGACTTGGCCGACCGTCTCGAACGTGGGGAGTCGTACAAAGACTTGCCGGGCCTGGTGTACCGGGAAGACGGCAAGACCACAGTGACTGAACAACAGCCGACTTCCGGGGTTATGAAACCTCCGCGCCTGGAAGATTTGGACCTGGATAGATACGCCGAGGCTGGATTCGGCATCGGCGTCATCACCAAATGGTTCGGCAACCAGTCGGCCCGGCAGAACCTGCGGCCCATCGAAGAGGTGATCGCCGAAGTGAAAGACCTGGGGCAGCGGCTGGGACTGAGTAAGTTCTTCTTCATTGCCAACGGTTTTAATATCCCGCCCGATAACGCCAAGTCATTCTGCCAAGCCCTGATCGACTCCGACCTGAAGATCGAATGGAACACCGGCCTTGTTCCCGAGGGCTGCGACCGGGAATTGATCGACCTGATGAAGAAATCAGGCTGCGGTTTGGTGATAATCGGCGACTTGGTGGTTGATGCCCTTGACCCGGAGGACCTGTCTGTCCGCCTGGACCAGATGCAACAAGTCTGCCGCTTGTGTGAGGAAGGAGACCTCCCCTACACCGTCGGGCAGACCTTCGGCGCTCCCGGAGAAACCCGGGACACCGTGGAGCGGAAACTGGCCTTTCTACGGAGCATCAACCCAGCGGTGGCAAACCTTAGGGTTGGAATACGGATGTTGCCTGGGACAAAGTCGGCGGACCAGGCAAGGTCAGAAGGGCGGGTCTTTGACGACGGAGATTTGCTCCAGCCAACCTTTTATGTTGCGAGATCGGTCGAGGACTGGATCGTGGACCATCTGCAAGCCGAAGCCAGCCATCACCCCAACTGGAGCGTCGACTGACGCCTGCTGTAGGTCGTCTGGGTCCTACGGCATCGTTCCGCGAAAGGACAAGATGTACGTCGAGAACTCCCTCTCCCGCTCATGGTGAGCCTGTCGAACCACG
>Ga0066369_10000842_pt1 | contig 12844 bp, 14 predicted proteins | sample Knorr_S7_td_Bott_FD_70972 | JGI IMG/M metagenome (GOLD analysis project Ga0066369, IMG submission 70972) | Marine microbial communities from Southern Atlantic Ocean transect - Knorr_S7_td_Bottom_ad_4513_LV_A | ecosystem: Environmental > Aquatic > Marine > Oceanic | place: Southern Atlantic... | reverse complement strand
TCGAAAACGCTGGGAATTATGAAGTCCGGCCCCAGACTCTCCTCAGGAATGACGGACGCCAGCGCCCGTGCGGCAGCGAGCTTCATCTCGTCGTTGATCTCCGAAGCCCGCACATCGAATATTCCCCGGAACAGTCCCGGGAAGCCCAGCGAATTGTTGACCTGGTTCGGGTAGTCAGACCGGCCGGTTGCCATCACCGCGACGTTGTCCGGCAACTCTTCCGGCGCTATCTCCGGCGTCGGGTTAGCGAGCGCAAACACGATGGCGTCGTCGGCCATACCGGCGATATCTTCCGTGCTCACAAGTCCGGGTCCCGAAAGCCCAAGGAACACATCAGCGCCCTTGAGCACTTCACCAATGGTTCCGCCCTCGTTGTTCGGGTTGGTGTGATCGGCGAACCACTTCTTGAACCGGTTGTCGGAATAGTCCCGGTCGTGTGTCAGCGCGCCCTGTCGGTCAAATCCAATGATGTTCTTTACGCCGTGACTCATCATGATCTTGGCGCAGGCCGTGCCGGAAGCGCCAACACCCAGTATGGCGACCTTGATGTCCTCAGGCTTCCGACCCGTCACCGCCAGTGCGTTGATCAACCCGGCAAGCATCACCACCGCCGTGCCGTGCTGGTCATCGTGAAAGACCGGAATGTCCAGTTCAGCCTTAAGTCGTTCTTCAATTTCGAAGCACCGGGGAGCGGAGATGTCCTCAAGGTTGACGCCGCCAAAACCGGGAGCGATCGCCTTTACGATGGCGACGATTTCGTCAACATCCTGCGTATCCAGGCAGATGGGCCAGGCGTCAACGCCTGACAGCTCTTTGAAAAGAAGGGCCTTGCCCTCCATCACCGGCATCGAAGCCGCCGGGCCGATGTCGCCAAGCCCAAGGACGGCGGATCCGTCCGTCACAATGGCGACGGTGTTCGCCTTGCCGGTGAGCGCCCAGACGGCTTCCGGATCTTCGTAGATGGCCATACAGACCCGTGCCACGCCCGGCGTGTAGGCCTTTGACATGTCCTCGCGAGTCTTAGCAGGGACCTTGCTGCGCATCTCTATCTTGCCGCCGAGATGGAAGAGGAAGGTAGCGTCCGAAACGCTGCGGATATTCACCCCCTCTATACCCTTCACGGCGTCGATGATCTTCTGCGTATGCTCCGTCCCGGAGGCGTAGACGGTGAGGTCCCGGACCATCTTTGTGTCCGTCACGGAGATCACATCGATCCCCGCCATATCGCCCCCGCACTCACCGATACAGGTCGTAATCTTGCCCAGCATGCCCGGCGAGTTTTCGTACTCAGCCCGGATCGTCACGCTATAAGCGGGGCCTGTGCTCACCATCGGACTACCTCGGTCGAACTGTCCCCTGCCTTCGTGGAAATTCGAGTAACAGGGGGCGACAAACGGCGGCCTTGGACGGTCGTCGTGATTCCCGTATTCGTAATTGGTCGGCCCGATCTTACACTCGCCTCGGGCCGACGCTGTATGAATTGTTGATACGGATTGCGCGCGTTCCATCATCGTCCTCGCCCCATTCTTTAAAGGAATATCAGGCGCGGCACTTCCGACAGGCGGTAGGATATGCACGCTTCAGCGTCGATCCGCAGCGTTTTGAGGTCGCCGTGGTACTCCCTGAGAGACCGGGAATGCCATTTAACGATTACAGACTGCACATCTCCCCGGGAGGACCAATGACCCAGCCAGCTAAATCACCTGCCACTCCTCGTAGTCGTTTCACGACGGCGACGGTTACACGACGGGAAGACTTCACCGAGGACCTGTGGCGCATCTGGCTGAAGCCTGAACAGAGCTTTCAGTTCAAACCCGGCCAGTATTGCACCATAGGCGTAGAAGGAATCGAGCGCGCTTACTCGATCGTTTCCTCGCCGAGGGAGAAAGAGATCGAGCTGTTTATCGAGCTCGTACCACCCCCGGACGGTGAGCTAACCCCACTTCTTTACGACTTGAATGTGGGGGACACGGTCACGCTCAGGCCACGCGCCAAGGGCGTCTTTGTCCTGAAACCAGAGGCCAAGAACCACCTGTTTTTGGCCACGGTCACGGGCGTCGTGCCGTACGTGAGTATCCTCCGCTACCACCTTGAGACTCTGGCATCAGAGGACAGCGCTTCTGAGCAACAGGCGACCGGCGACTTCAATTTCTACGTCCTGGAAGGCGCAAGTTACACAGACGAATTTGGATATGACGAAGAGTTGGCGAAGCTCGCAAGCGAGCACGACAACATCCACTTCGTGCCGACCGTCAGCAGGCCGAACGACGAACGGAATGCCGGTTGGAAGGGTGAGACGGGACGCGTCAACACGCTGACGGAAAAGTATCTTGATATGTACGGCCTAAAGCCGGAAGACACCATCGTTTATGCATGCGGCCATCCGCAGATGATCGAGGACGTCAAGGATCGACTCGCCAGCACCGATTATCGGGTCGAAGAAGAACGATTCTGGAAAGAGGACTGACCACCCCGCGTCCTGTTGCCTGAATTAGGATCACCCCTTAATTCCCCATATTTACGAATAGATCACCGTCTGGAGAATGAAATGGCCGACAAGGAACGAATTGGCGTTATCGGGCTAGGCATCATGGGAAAGCCCATGGCCCGAAATCTCATGTCCGCGGGACATGAAGTAGTCGTATATGACCTGTTCCCGGAGCCCGTAGAAGAGCTGGTCACCGACGGCGCCGTCCTCGGCTCATCCCCCGCGGATGTCGCTTCCAAGTCGGACGTCACCGTGGTGATGGTTCAGAACTCGCCTCAATCTACGACCGTTTCACTTGGCGAAAACGGGATCATTGAGGGTGCAAGCAACGGTCAGCTCGTGGTGGACATGAGCTCCATTGCACCGCTCGTCTCACAGAAGATCGGTGAAGAACTGGCGGACGCCGGGATTGATTTTCTTGACGCGCCGGTATCCGGCGGCGAGCCGGGAGCGATCGCCGGAACACTGGCCATCATGGTCGGCGGAACCCAGGCGGCGTTCGACCGGGCAGCGCCGATATTTGAAGCAACGGGCGCATCCGCGGTTTTATGCGGAGAGGTTGGCGCCGGCGGCTTCACCAAGCTCGCCAACCAGATCTGCGTCGCGGCCAACATCAACGGACTTGCCGAGGCACTCGTCCTGACCAGCAAGGCGGGGCTGAACCCGGAGACGGTGTTCAACGCCATCAAGGGCGGACTCGCCGGCTCTAACGTCATGAACGCCAAGGCGCCGATGATGTTCGAGCGCAATTTTCAGGCCGGTTTCCGAATCGAGCTTCACCTCAAGGACATCAATAACGTGATGGACACAGCCCAGGAGTTGGGAGTGCCGCTCCAGATGAGCGCACAGCTCCAGCAGGTGCTCCAGGCGCTCGACAACGAAGGCAACGGATCCGACGACCACGCCGGCATCCTCAAGTACGTCGAGGCGCTCGCAAAGGTAGAGGTCAAGAAATCGTAGCCCTCCCCGGTCAGTCCCGAGAAAACGACAACCGCCGCCGTTAACCCGGCGGCGGTTTCGCGTATTGTTACCTGTCAATGATGGTCGTGGCTTGCACCGGCCGTCTCGCTCGGCAGCCAGCGCTGCCACCCTTCCCAGGTTCTACGCCTGAAGTTCGGTGAGGATCTGGTCCATGATCTCGAACCCAGCTCCCCAGCCGCTGCCCAGGTTATCCATAGCAGCCCTGAAACTGGCAATTTCTGCCTCCGCTGCTTCGTGTGGCGCCCAGACAAATCGCATCCGGGTTTTCGGACCGGCGTCCTCGAATGTGACTATCGTAGACAATACGCGCGGCCAGTCCGGCATCATCGGATTGGCGGTAGGGTTCCAATCCGCATCACTGGATGACTCTCACCAGGCCAGCCGCTCCGGCGGCTGAATTTCCTGAAATACAATTTTGATGAAATGCGAGTTCTCACCCATCTTCATCTCGTGGAGCCACATGCCGCCGGGCCGCAACTCAAATTTGTGAATAACCGATTCCACGTTTGGGCCATACCAGCGCGCCAGCAACTCCGGCTCGGTCCAGGCGCGCCAGACTAGTTCCCTTGGAGCATCAAATTCCCGATCCATCACAAATTCAGGCATCTCAGTCACTGTGGTCTCCCTGTTCACTGATTTGTTTCATTTCATTGAGCAGACTGTCGAGCTGATCGAAATTTGAAGTCCAGAACTCCCGGAAATCGGTCAGCCAGGCGACGGCCACCGCCAGGTTGTCTGCCTTCAACTTCGCGGGCCTCCTCTGTTCATCAATCTCCCGCTCGATTAGACCTGCTCTTTCCAGAACCTTCAGGTGCCTGGACACAGCCGGTTGGCTGATTTCGAACGGTTCCGCGATCTCATTTACCGAGGCCTGACCGGCCGCGAGTCGCATCAGAATCGCTCGACGAGTTGAATCTGCCAACGCGGCAAAGATGGCGTTGAGATTCAGTTGTTGATCTATATAACCAACTTGTTCCATAACCTAACAGTAATATTAATTTACTGGTGAGTCAAGAATTCGAATCAAGCAGCCATACGCCCCTACAATGTGGCACCCCCGCCAACAAACCCACTCACGGAGTCCCAACAAACATGACGAACCCCCGAATGAAGATCACCGACATCCGGTCACGAAACCTGAGAGTCGTCAAAGAGGTGGGCGAACTGGAACCGGCGTGGAGCGTCGGAACCATGTCCCAGTTCCGCATCGGCGGCGGCGCCTTTGTCGAAATTCAGACGGACCAGGGAATCACCGGCATCGGCCAGGCGGTCAATCCGGCCTTGATCCCTGACATCAAGGAACTGCTCGTCGGGAAAGATCCGTTCGATGTCGAGCAGCACGACGCGATGATGCGCTACTACATCAGGGGTGGCACCGGTTACGGCGGCACGGCGGGGATCGACGTCGCCCTCTGGGATGTCATCGGCAAGGCCGGGGGGCAGCCCCTGTACAAGCTCTGGGGAGGTGGCAAGGATCGCGTAATCCCGTACGCCAGCATGTACGTGCTCTCAACGCCCGAAGAACGCGCCGAGATGGCGATCTCCCTAGCCGACGATGGCTGGAAGGCGATCAAACTCCGGCTGCATCACCAGACGATCGAGGAAGACCTCAGAACCTTCGAGATGGTTCAGGACGCTGTTGGCGATCGAATGACCGTGATGGTTGACGCCAACCAGGCGCAGTCGTCCGGCACATGGCAGCCCGGCATCCAGTGGGATTTCCAGAGAGCGATGAACACGGCGATGGCGCTCGATGCGATGGGCTGTTTCTGGCTTGAAGAGCCGCGACTGCGCTACGCGTACAAAGAGTTGAGCCTCATCAACAACGCCGTCGCGATGCCGCTGGCCGGCGGCGAAAACAACGTCGGCATACACGAGTTCGTGGACATGATTGAGCAAAACGTCTACGACGTCTTGCAACCCGAGGGCATGGTCCTGAGCGGTATCACCACCCTCAAGAAGATCGGCGCCCTCGCCCAGATGCACAACAAACAGATCGTCCCACACCACGGCGGCGGCAACATCGGCGTCATAGCACACATGCACCTGGTCGCCTCGTGGCCGCACGCCCCGTTCATGGAACTTTTAAACGACCCGCCCATCGGCGCATACACAAACGGCTTCTCGATCATGGGCAACCACCCGGTGGTCAAAGACGGCTACATCGACCTGCCGCAAGGCCCCGGCCTCGGCGTAGAGATCGACCCGGACCTGATCCTGGACGACTAAGCAGCGGTGAGAGATAACCACCCGCCCCCCCCTCCTACGTCGGAGGGGACAACAAAAGAGAACCACTCCCAGATAAGCCGCCCAGCATGGGGCTACCTACCGCCCGTCACGTCCAACACAGTGCCCGTGATGTAGCTCGCGTCGTCCGACGCCATGAACGCCACCGCCTTTGCCACTTCCTCTGCACGCCCCGGCCGACCCAGCGGCACCGCCTCCGCCATCGCTTGTTGCGAAGTCCGTTGAAGCTCCTCGTATCGACCTCGTACCCGCGCGCCCTCTTCCGTCAGGATGAAGCCCGGCAGCACGCAGTTCACGTAAATTCCTGATCGACCGAGGTCACGCGCCAACTGCGCCGTCAGTCCGATAATCCCGGCCTTCGCTGCGGCATAAGGCAGCCGTATACCGGACGTGTTGAGCGGCCCGAAGTGCCCTCTGGCGTTGGACGACGACAGGTTGACGATCCGGCCCGAACCGCGCTTCCGCATGTGTGGCACGATCGCCTTGCAGCACAGGAATGCGCCCTTCAGGTTCAAATCCACCTGCGCATCCCAGCGGTCCTCTGACACCTCTTCAATCCTGAGCACGCCTTCAGTGCCACTACCGCCAGCGTCGTTAATCAATATGTCGACCTGATCGAACTCGCTTAGAGCCAGCTCGACCATCGAAGCGACGGACGCCGACTCGGTCACGTCCACGGCGGTGGCGGTGGCCTTGCCCCCGGAGGCGCGAATCTCAGCGGCTACACTCTCCACCTTGGCGCTCTGGATGTCCGCCAGCAGCAGGTTCGCTCCCAGTTCCGCAAACTCCAGCGCCACAGCCCGGCCGATTCCCTGGGCGGCGCCCGTAATGATCGCCGTTTTGCCTTCAAAGGTCATATCGCTCCCCTAAAATTCTTACCCGCTGACCGACAGCTTGCCCGCCGAGTAGCCGCCGTCCACGAAGATCACCTGTCCGTTTATATACGCAGCGTCCCCGGACGCCAGGAATGCGACTGCCGCTGCGATATCGGCCGGCGCGCCCGGTCGTCCCATCGGCACCTGCCCCACAAACGCCTTCTGATACTCATCGCTCGGTGCAGGCTTAACCTCGGACCCGGTGAGCGTCATCCCCGGCCCCACGGCGTTCACCGTGATGCCCTCGCCGCCCAACTCCAGTGCGAGCACTTTTGTGAACTGGATTATCCCCGCTTTGGACGATGCATATGCACTCGCGCCCGGTCGAGCGTTTGCGCCTGCGGTAGACGTGATGTTGATTATCCGGCCGCCCTCTCCCTGCGCCACCATCTGCCGCGCCACAGCCTGGCTGCACAGGAAGTTGCCCTTCAAGTTTACGGCCATGATGCGGTCCCAGAACGACTCTTCCATCTCCAGCAACGCCGACTCACCGCTGACCCCTGCGTCGTTCACCAGGATGTCGATACGTCCGAACGCCTCGACGGTCGCCATCACCATGGCGCCGACCGCGCCGGCATCGCTCACATCCACCTCAAACGACGCCGCACGGCGCCCCAACGCACTGACCTCGTCCGCAACCGTTTCCGCGTCGCCCCCAAGAAGATCCGCCACCATCACATCGGCTCCGTCATCGGCCAACCGCAACGCAATCGCGCGCCCAAGCCCATGAGCGCCGCCAGTAACGACCGCCGTCTTGCCTTCAAGTGTCATATAGAGTCCTCCGCCATGCCGCGATAATCACCTGAACGAGGTCATCCTGGCTACGGTCATTCTCATGCAGTTGGGAATCCAGAAAACATTGATCTCACTTCCTCACCAGATAAACGCAGGCAACCAACCGGCCTGGATTCCCATCTTCATGGGAATGATGTGCACATCATCGCCTCCACTCCCCACTCGAAAGCCTGTCCACAAACGGGTCGCCGCCCTTCATGACCAGCTTGATCTTGTCACGGTCGCCAAGCAGCGAAATGTTGTTCGACACATCGCCGTCCATCACCACCACATCCGCCAGCTTACCCGCAACGAGCGTCCCGATCTCATCACCCAACCCCACACACTCCGCCGCCGTGCCGGTGCCCGCCTTGATCGCCTCTAATGGCGTCATTCCGCGCTCCACCAGTACCTCCATCTCCCTGTAGTTCTTGCCGTGCACGAAACCGCCCATGTCGGTCCCGGCGGCCACCTTCACACCGGCCTCCATCGCGGCGTGGAGACTGCGCTTGTGTACGTCCATCAGCGCCGTCGCCCGCTCGGCCATGTGGGGCGGCGAGTTCTCGGCGTGATACTCGTAGACGGCGAAGGTCGGGACGTAAAACTGGTCGTTATCGGCCATCATCTTCAGCAGGTCGGGCTGCTCGACCAGATACCCGCCGTGCTCGATCGATCCGGCCCCCTCTTCGACCGCATAGCGCAACCCGTCCCCGGCAAGCGCGTGGCACATCGTGTTGAGGCCCTTCTCCCTGGCCTCTGCGACTAACGCAGCGACTTCGTCACGACCAAAAGACGGGTCAAACGGGCCATGACCGGGTCGGGAGGCTCCGCCGCCAGTGGTGGCGAACTTGATCAAATCGGCCCCGGCACGCCACAGCTCACGCACCTTGGCTCGCACGGCATCCGGACCATCGGCCACGCCGTCCGGCAGCCTTGGATCGTTGTTGAACGGGTTTGTGTGGCCCGATAGCGATACCCGGTCAGCGTGACCGCCGGTGCCCGACATGAAGCTGATCGTGAGCCTGAGACGAGGGCCGGGATAGAGTCCTTCCTCGATCGCCATCTTGAATCCGGCGTCGAGTCCCCAGCCATCACGGACGCAGGTGAATCCGCCGGCCAGCGTGTCCTCCAGATGTTTCGCCGTGCGAAGGTGCTGAAGCGAGTTCGGCATCGCCATGCGCCAGCGAGTCAGGATGTCGTAATGCATCTCCGAAAGGTGATCGTGGCAGTCGATCATTCCGGGCATCACCGTCATGCCGGTGGCATCGAAAACCTCGGCATCCGGCGGCACCGTGACGGCGGCTCTTGGCCCCACTTCACGTATCTGCTCGCCATCCACAAGCACCGTCATGTCCGGCAGTGGTGCCGAGCCGGTCCCGTCGATCAAGTTCCCGCCAACAATCGCCTTCATCAATAATCCTTATGGAGCTAGAGGTCGACGTACGCCGTCGTAACAAATCTCCTCTCCCGGCGGGAGAGGGCCAGGGTGAGGGAGAAGACACTCGATCAATCGACGCCCAACGTTCCGGATTACTTCACTCACTCCCCCATCTGGTCAACAAACGCCTCCCCACCCTTCATCACCATCTTGATCCGATCCCGATTCCGCAAAACACCGATTTCCGCCAGAGGATCGCCGTCTATCACCAGCAGATCGGCGTACTTGCCCGGCTCTACCGAACCAACATCGGCGTCCAGACCGATACATTCAGCCGCCCACCCGGTCGCCGCCTGGATCGCCTGCATCGTCGTGAGACCCTTCTCCACCAGCAGCTCAATCTCACGAGCGTTGTCGCCGTGGACAAACCCGCCGGCATCCGTTCCGGCCACCACCTTCACGCCCATGGACAGCGCCATCTCGATGCTTAACTTATGTGCATCGGCCAACGCGAGCGCCCGTTCCCTCACGTGTGGTGGGCTGACCGTGGAGTGGAACTCATACACCATCAGAGTCGGCACCAGGAATGTATTTGATTCCGCCATCAACTTGATGAGGTCCGGCGTCTCGGACAGAAAACAGCCATGTTCGATCGACCCCACATTGGCCTCGATCGCCATCCGCAATCCCGGCCCGGCGAGCGCATGGCACATCGTCTTGCGGCCCATCGATGCCGCCTGTGTAACTAGCGCCTCAACCTCGTCCTCTTCAAACGAGGCGTCTCGAGGCCCGTGTCCCGGTCGAGAACTCGCGCCACCAGTCGTGGCGAACTTGATCACATCTGCGCCCGCCCGAACCATCTCGCGCACCAGTCCACGAACGGCATCAGGGCCGTTCGCAACACCTGAGGGCATCCGGGGATCGGCGTACAGGAGGTTTCGGTGGCCTGACGGGCTGACCCGATCCGCCAATCCGCCGGTCGGCGAAATGATGTTCACAGACAGCATCAGCCGGGGTCCGGAGATCACGCCATCCTCGACCGCCATCTTGAACCCGGCATCCAACCCCCCGCCGTCCCTCACGGACGTGTATCCAGAGGCGAGCGTGTCCTCCAGCACATTGGCCGTTCGGAGGAAGCGCAGCGACGCCGGGTCATCAAGCCCCCACCGGCTCAGCAGATCGTAGTTCTCCGACATCAGGTGATCATGGCAATCGATCAATCCCGGCATGACCGTCATACCGGTCGCGTCGATAACCTCTGCATCAGGCGGCACGGCGACGGCCGCCCTGGGGCCGACCTCAAGGATGCGCTCGCCATCAACCAACACCGTTGAATCTACGGCGACCGGCGCTCCGGTCCCATCGATCACATTGCCCCGGACGATAGCTTTCAACGGACTCACCTCCGACTCCGGTAATCACGAACCACCGGCGCAAGGTCAAATGCGCGCCAGAGGTCCGGGCAGCATACCCGTGCAACGGGCGTTCTGCCTCCAAAATCTAGAGGACGGCGAGTTCTCAAGTGTGAAGTGACACCCTGTAGGGGCGGTGCTTCAAGAACCTCAGGACAGGGGGCGACTTACGAGTTGTCATCCTGAACTCGATTCAGGATCGGCTCTTTAACCAAAAACTACATGCACCACCGATACAACGTAGGGCGAGTCGCGATTGTCAAAATAAGCGTCGTGAGGTCAACCAACGGATCCTGAATCAAGTTCAGGATGACAGTGGAACAAATCTCCTCAGGACAACGACGGGGCAGCGACTCATGTACCGAACCAGATTAAGAGCACCACGCCCGTAAACCGAAGGTAATACACCCGGCCCCGCCGGTTAGATACCGCCGGAGGTTGGGCCGTCCTCGGAATCTGCGCCTCGGACCTCATCCAGGAACTTCTCGATCTCTGCCGAAAGCTCTACGGACGGTGGCGACGGCGTCTTGTCGTCGTTAGAGTCGTACTCATCCTCAAACCGCTTCACCATCTCGGCAAGCCGCGGGTTGTTGGTCATTGCGGGCGTCACCTGCGAGTACTGCTGCTCCCCGAGTGCGACCTCTGGCAGCTTCAGGTCTCTGAAGTCGTACAGCGGCGCCAGGGCCTCTAACGCTCGCGCTGCTCCGGCGTAATCGTTATCGAGCTGGAGGTACATCGGCAGATGCACCATCACCGTCAGCGTCGCCAACCCACGCGCAGTCGCTCCTACGCCGATTCCGTTTGTTGCCGAGGTTGGGCCTTCGTAACGGCTGCGGAAAAGTGTGACCCCGCCCAGATCCGGCTCGACATCCCAACCCCTGCTTGAACCCGTTACAAGCAGCGGTCTGGAGTGCGGCACAGAGTCGTACATCCCGCCGACGGTGATGTATGTGGTCACTCCGAGCGCCTCAAGCATCTCGAGGACGGAATCGTTGAAATCCTCTGAGTTGGAGTGCGGCTCAAGGAGGTGGACCAGAACAAGATCTGGCGCTGCGTCACGACGAACGATCTCGATCTTCGAGTTCGGGCTCGTGATCTCGCGCTCCCCGTCCACCCACTTCATCTCGGGCCGGTAACGCGTGAAATCGTAAAAATGTCCGGGCCGTCGGAGTCTGGCGACTTCCTCAGCGTGGTAGATCGACGCCAGCCGTGACAGGACAATAGTCCCCACGTTGCCGACGTTGATCCATGGCCGGAGCATCACGATCGCGTGGGGATCACGCAGCGGCACTTCCGGCGGGTCAAAATCAAACCATCCAATTTCCATATTGCGCGTACCCTAGCAAAACTCCACCTAACGCCGCAACCGTATTACTTTCAGTAATCGTCCGTGTACCTACGGTATACAAGATTGGCGTGACGAGCGTTCCCGCCGCTTTGACCACCTCATTGCCCAAACTTATACTCAACGCCGCTTACATGACTGATATTACGAACAACGAACCCGGCAACGACGCATCTCTGAACGATTTTGGGGACGGATTGGGGAATGAATCCGCGAACAAATCGGGACACGATTCGCCTCGTCGGCCCGATCAAAACTGGCTATACGAACGCACAAATGCGGCGATCGCAGCGGATCCAGAGCTGGTCAAACTGCGGCTCAAGCCCCTTAACAAGTTCAACACGGACGTCACCGGCCGAGCCGAGTTCATCAAGATCTACTACGGCATCAGCTGTGAATGCTCTACCGCGGCCGTACTAAGCGTTGAAGCTTCGGCCGACAAAACCAGGGAAGAGTTTCAGGAAGCTCTCCCGGCGCTTCTTGGGAAACTTAAGCTGCAGGCCGTCGGATTCCGTCGAATGGATTGCGATTCACACCTTCAGATGCGAATCCAGAACCTCCCGAGCGCTCGTTAATCTCTGTACGGGGCGATTCCTTTCCCCCAAAACCTATCGACAAGCACAATCTGGAATTAGAATTAGATCCAGTCGATCTAATAACCCACGGCAATAGCTGGCCACTCGGCCCCAAATGAACAAAGTTGAAAGGCCCATATGCCCAGGCGAAAGCTGACACCGGAACAGGCGCTAGAGGGAACGGTCAAGTTCTCTGAACGCTACGTCGAACGCGGCGCATACGAGTTTTTCCCCGAACCGGAAGTGGTTACGGAGGTCCAGCAGGGCCTTGCCGAGAACCAGGTCATCCACGGCTATCGATACTGTCCTTGAATGCCCCTCAGCGGCGATCCCGTGGAGGATCGCAAAAAGATCTGCCCGTGCGACAGGCATCATGAGGACATCGCTCGTGATGGCTTCTGTATATGAATGTTTTTCGTTAGCGAAGAGTTTCTTCGTGAGTACCAGGGTGCGGACGAGATCACCCAGACCATCGACGAGGCGGTCGCCGATGGGGAAGACCTGTTTGGCGGTGACTACATGACCAAGTCAGAAGCGAACACCAGCCGCCGGGATGACGCATCTAACGAGTAAGCGGTTACAATCTCGGGGGTAACTTTTAGGTAACAACCGGCCGCGCATATGCAGGCGCGGCCAGATTTCAAACAGTATTCAGGAGTTCGGGTTGAGCGCAGACAACCAGATCACGGTCTTCACCTCAAACGGCTGAGGCCCCTGCCACATGGTGAAAGTGTATCTTTCACGAAAAGACATCGAGTTCGAGGAAGTG
>Ga0066369_10000839_pt1 | contig 12886 bp, 6 predicted proteins | sample Knorr_S7_td_Bott_FD_70972 | JGI IMG/M metagenome (GOLD analysis project Ga0066369, IMG submission 70972) | Marine microbial communities from Southern Atlantic Ocean transect - Knorr_S7_td_Bottom_ad_4513_LV_A | ecosystem: Environmental > Aquatic > Marine > Oceanic | place: Southern Atlantic ocean... | reverse complement strand
GAATTGCCCGCCGATTTCGAAACGCTTATCCCGTATCGGTCATGTCGGTCGGCACCACAGAGGGTGCGCCTGTTGCCCTGGTGAGCGGCCGACCAGAAGCCGGCTATCTGAAAGACAGTAGCGGCAACCTGGTCATCCCCGGATTAAACGTTGAGAGTTTGCGGGACTTTGCTGAACTGGCAGGCGGTCGTTACTCACCCATGACACTCACCGACGAAGATCTCGCTTATTTACTGGCAGACCAGCCGCTCATAGAAGACGCGAGATATCGTGAACGAGAACAGAACTTTGATGTCTGGCACGAAGAAGGACCCTGGTTATTATTACTGCTGTTGCCGTTGGCTGCGATGGCCTTCAGGCGCGGCTGGATTTGGAGCATTGCACTTGTCCTCGTCATACCGACAGACAAGGCCGAGGCTTCGCTCTGGGATGATTTGTGGCAAACCCGCGACCAGCAGGGGGTAGAAGCACTAGTCGGTGGAGATGCCCTGACAGCCGCACAATTGTTCAAAAACCCCGCCTGGCAGGCGACTGCGAACTATCGCGGTGAGAATTTCGAGGACGCAGCCAATCAATTCGGCAGCATGCAAACCACCGACGGCCAGTACAATCTGGGTAATTCCTTCGCCAAACAAGGCTTGTTCAATGAAGCCGTTGAAGCCTATGACCAGGCGCTGGCATTGGCGCCTGGCAACGAGGATGCACAATTTAATAAACAGCTGATCGAGAAACTGCTGCAAGAGCAACAACAGCAACAACAGGAAAACCAGGACCAGGACAGCGAAGACAGCGAAGATCAACAGGACCAGGATCAGAATCAGCAGGACCAGGATCAACAGGATCAGGAAGACCAGCAGCAGCAAAATCAGGACAGCGAGCAAGAGCAAAGCGAGCAGGAAAAAGAACAACAAGAAAAAGAACAACGAGAAAAAGAACGACGAGAAAAAGAACAACAAAAGGCTTCAGAAAAAGAAGCGGAGCAAATGGACGAAGAAGAACGGCAAGCCCTGCAACAATGGCTAAGACGAGTGCCGGATGACCCGGGTGGGTTGTTAAGGCGCAAGTTCCAGCAACAACACGAAGATCGCGTACGCGAGGGTAAGGTATCGAGCAATGACTCTGCAACAGACTGGTAAGTTAATCATTATTGCGCTGGCACTGGTTAGCCAGTCGGCCTGGAGCGACCTGGTCGCAACTGTCGATAGAACCATTATCACCGATCTGGACATGGTGACCCTGACTATTCGCGCCTCAAACGAATCGTCAGATATTGAACTCGACTTTACCGGCATAGAGAAGGACTTTGACATTGTGTCGAACTCCAGCCGCCAGAACAGCTCAATGTCGATTATCAACGGCCGAACAACCAGTGTTGTTTATAAAGATCATGTCTTGGCCCTGAGTCCGAAACGACTGGGCATTCTCAGTATTCCGGCGATCAGCGCCGGTAATCTGTCAACCCAGCCGATCGGCATTCGCGTACAACAACAAACGGCTTCACAACGCCTGCGCATGAATCAGTATGTGTTTTTCGAGACAGCTGTCGACACCAACCAGACCTATGTACAGGGTCAGATTATTTACTCGGTAAAACTCTTCTACACCGAGGCGATCGGCGGCGACTTCCCGCAGCCACCGGCACTGGAAGATGCCGTGGTTGAGACGATAGAGAACGAAAGGCGCTCTGAAGCCATTGTTGATGGCAGGCGGTATTATGTGCTGGAAAAACGTTACGCGATTTTCCCTCAGCGCAGCGGCATCGTCACCATTCCCCGGGAGCGATTTGTCGGCACCAGAGGCCGAGGCGGCGTTTTCTCGCAACGACAACGCGTTAACGCTATCTCGGACTCGCACAGGGTTGAAGTCAAAACCATACCGGACAGTTTCAGCGGGGACAATTGGATACCCGCCAAGGCACTGGACGTGAATGAAAGCTGGGGGGAAACGCCCCCTGTTTTTCGAGTGGGTGAACCCGTAAACCGAAAACTCATGATATCTGCCATCGGCCTGCCGGATTCATTACTGCCAGAGCTGGGGGAAATGCAGGTTGAAAATGCCAAAACCTACGCTGACCCCGCGGTGACAGAAAACCGGGTATCACCCGACGGCATCACGGCATTCCAGGTGACAACGATTGGTATTGTACCTACCCGGGAAGGCGAGATTACCTTACCGGAGATTCGTATCCCCTGGTGGAATACCCAATCCGACAGAGAAGAGAGTGCCGTTGTCCCGGCTGCGACCTACAGGGTATTACCGGCACTGGGCGGAGTTGTTGCCGCACCCATGGTGACCATACCGATTACAGAGCTGAATAAACCCACCGTGGTACACGAGGTAGCCTCGCGCTACTGGCAATGGGCTGCTATTGGCTTCGGGCTCTTGTGGCTGATTTCGACCTGGCAATGGTTTGCCCTTCGACGCCAGGTACGCGCCCTGCAATCAGCCGGTAGTTCACGCTTTGAAGCGGCTGTATTTGAAGACCCCGATGAAGCCAGGCTTTACAAATCCCTGAAAGAGGCCTGCACCCGCAATCGCGCCGCCGACACGCACAGACAGCTGTTTCTGTGGGCCAAGGCGAAATTCCCCGAGATTTCATCGGTCACGCAATTGGGTGATCAGCAACCCGAATTAGCCGAAGAAATCGCCGGGCTCGAATCACACCTCTACAGCACCAACGAGCCGGGTGCCTGGCGAGGCAAGACCATACTGGATCAGGTGAATCAAATTCGTCGCGCAAAGGAAAAGCGCGGCAAGAAATCAGCACTTGAAGCTGAATTGAATCCTGCTTAGGGTGTATTTCTCGTATTAAGAGTGTGTATTTCTCGTATTAAGCAGGTGTAATTCTCGTATTAGTAGTCAGAATTCTTAGCTCAGAAAGTGCGCAGATAAATAAAATACGGGACCCGGTGTCGGTAGCGCAAGTTGACGCCCGCACCGAAGTGTGTATAAATTATACACATACATGGTAATCGTGAGTCATTTTGTGGCAAGAGTTCAATTAGTCATACCCGACAAAGACCGTGATCAGTTCATACATCAGGCGAAAATTGCCGGGAAATCACTTAGCGCCTGGCTGCGTGCTGCCGCACACGAGAAGTTGAAACGCGAGCGAAGCGCCAGGAAGTTCGCATCTGTCGAGGAAATAAGAGCTTTCTACAACGCCTGTGACGCCTCGGCTGGCCTGGACCGCGAGCCAGATTGGGAAGAGCAGAAGAAGGTCATCAGCCAATCAAAGCTCACAGGCTCCAGCAACACGTGATATTCATCGACACGAATGTCTTCATGTATACCGTCGGCAACCAGCATCCATTAAGAAACGAGTGCAGAGCCTTTTTCGAAGATGCGCTAACGAGCAGGCTACGGCTTTTTACCTCCGCTGAAGTCGTGCAGGAATTGCAACATGTTTACTTACGCGCACAGCGGTATTCAATTCTGGAACATGTGCTCAATCTCGTTGAAAACTCGATAGCCGAGGTTTGGCCTTTGGAGTACGAGGATGTTCAGCTTGCCAATCAATTGAGCGGCCAGTTCCCCTTCCTTGAAGCAAGAGATCTTTGCCACCTGGCAAGTTGTCGAAGACGAGGCATTGCTGAGATCAGGACGTTCGATAAAGCGCTGGCTTCTGCGTTTAATTGACACCTTTATGAACCCACCCCTTCCCTGGCGGGTTTTTCGGGATGCACTTTGGGTACAACACTGGATAACCGGATTCACTCACTGATATGTCAACCTTCGAAAAACTACAAGCCAGCTACCAACGCCTGGTCAGCCCTGAAAAACGCATCCTGCGCCTGTTGTCAGTCGTTTATGAACCGGTCAACCAAACGACACTGAACAACATTCTGTCATGGCTGTACGACGCCGAAGATGAATTCCGTTCGCCAATCCTGCGGGTCGATAAGCAGCTAAAAAACAAGTTCGAGGCACGAGGCCTGGTTGATATCACGGGTGGCCGGTTAAAGTGCAGCCAAGCCATCGAAGGCTGGCTAACGCTGGAAGCTGTAGAGCAAGGCGAGTTTGAATCTTTCCTCAGCGCTTCGCTTTATCACGTTCCCTTACTCGAGATTCATCAAATATATCACTACCCAAGCCCCATCGAAGAAAAAAGACGCCTTCGCAATGCCTTGTACGCAGGTGAAGATGAAACGGTCTTTGAGCTTCTGGAGATCGATACCCCTTTTGCGGAACCTTCTTTTCAGCATGCCAGTCAACTGCTGGATGTTTGTGCCGAGCCGTTAGACGCAAACTGGTTCATGAGTCGAAGCCCGGCTCTGCAATATCAGATTCTGAGACCGATACTGGCATCCAGCGTTATCGTCTGGTCTGACGTAATGGTATTTTATAATCTGCTTAGAGAGGTTGAAGCTGGCCAATCTGCACTGGACCCAGCGATAAGGGCGCTGATCGCCGAGCAACACCTCTATCGGGCCGAATGGCAGTCGCTGGAACACGACCTGGATGATATCGGTATCCGACAGGCTGATGTGATTCGAGCCTGTCTGTTTTTCCTGCAGGGAAAGACAGCTGAAGCCGTTGCTGCTTTTCAGGCTTTCATCACTCGCAGCCGAAAAGAGACGCGCAAGCGCAATATCGTCATTCCGGGTCTGCCCGGTGTGATCTACCTGCTGGCCCTGCTCAAGCACCAGGGCGACAAGCACCAGCGTGCAGACAATCACAAAGCAGCAAAACTGCAGTTCAAACTGATCGACAAGCTGAAAGAACAAGACCCGTTCTACACGGACATGCTGATACTGGATCGGGTCAGAGATATTAATGACGGCACGCGATCCTTCGACATGGATTTTTTTGACGCGAACTTCAATTATCTGCGGCCGTTGACAACGCTGATGGTGAATCTGGCGCTCTACTGGAACAATAAGACACCCAATGACACGGCGCTGACTCACCTCAGGAAGAACGCGTCACTGGCCAGGTCTTCTGGCTACCTGTGGCTGGCCAGTGAATGTGATCAACTGCTGGCCAGGGTTGAAGGCGTCGAAGATCAACAACTGGCGTCATCATCAACCCAATCTCTACTGCAGCCACCACCACAATTCATTGACGTGGTGCCTGTCCTTGAAGAATGGGAACGCTCCCTAAAAGCGCTGATTAATATAACGGTGCCCGACAAGGGCAAACCCGCACCGGACGATTCCCAGAATCGCCAGATTCGTCTTGTCTGGCAAATTGAAGACGACCAGTATGGCGAACTGACTCTGAAAGCGAAGGAACAGAAACAAAAAAAGAACGGCACCTGGACATCAGGTAGAGTTGTTGCGCTGAAACGTCTCGCTGAAGAACCAGACAACTTCAGCTATCTGACAGAAGCCGACACACAAATTTGTCGTTTCATACGGCACGAAAAAAATTACGACTACTACGGGTACAGCAAGCACACCTATAGCCTCGTCGGTATCAGCGCGCTGCTGGCCGCCAGAGGCCACCCTCACCTATTTCACGCAGACAACCCTGATCAGAGCGTTGAGATTCTAACGGGTACACCGCAATTGCTTGTGGTTGAACAGGGCAACCAGATTTGCCTGACGCTGGAACCTCATACTTTTGGCAACGACTCCCTGATCATCAAAGAAACACCGGCGCGAATACGCATTTATCAGTATTCGGCAGCGTTGCTCCACATCGCCCAGATTCTGGGTGTGGAGGGCCTGCTCGTACCTGAAACAGCCAGGGACAAAGTCCTTGAAAGCGTTTCTGCGATTGCCCCGCTGTTGACCATCCATTCCGATGTGGCGGGCATTACCGACAGTCAGGCCCAGAGGGTAGAGGCGGACAATCGTATCTACGTTCATTTGCAGCCTCTGGATTCGGATTTGCGCCTGAGCTTCCATGTGCAGCCCTTTTCCCAGGGTCCAACCCTGCCGCCAGGCCGGGGTGGTATCAGCATCTTTGCTGAGATCGATGGCAAACAGCTTCAGACAACCAGGGATCTTGAAAAAGAAAATAAGAACCTCGCAACAATCCAGGGCGCCTGTCAAAACCTCTATGAGGTTGAGCCCAATGACTGGCGCTGGGCGGACACCGAAGACGCCCTGGAGGGTCTGCTGAGCCTGCAGTCTCTTGAAGATATCGCCGTCTTGAACTGGCCCGAAGGCAAACGGATCAAGCTGAGCAGAACGATCAGTGTCAACGACATGTCTATATCGCTTCGGCAAAAAACGGACTGGTTCGAGATCAGCGGGGAACTTCGAGTGGACACCGAACGGGTTTTCTCCATGCAGGCATTACTGGAACTGGTGAACGCAGCAGGCAGTAGCCGCTTTATTAAACTGGCAGAGGGCGAATTCCTGGCACTGACGGGCGAGCTTCGTCAACGGCTGGTAGAGCTTGGCAGCTACAACGATAAGGGCAAGGTGCATTCGCTCAATGCCATCAACCTGGAAGAGAGCATTGACGGCATGTCAGTCGACGCGGATGCAGCCTGGGGCCAGTTCATGCAACGACTACAGGCAGCAAAAGATCTTCAGCCGGAATTGCCCTCAACACTTCAGGCCGATCTTCGCGATTATCAGCTGCTGGGTTTCAATTGGCTGTCCCGGCTGTCGGCCTGGGGGGCCGGCGCCTGCCTGGCTGATGACATGGGGCTGGGAAAAACACTGCAGGCACTCGCACTGATCGTGAACAGGGCCGTGGACGGGCCAACCCTTGTGCTCGCACCCACCTCGGTCTGTACCAACTGGATAGACGAAGCGAGAAAATTTGCACCCACGTTGAACCCCATCAGATTCGGCGCCGGTGATCGCAAAAAAATGCTGGACGAATTAAAACCTTTTGACCTGTTGATCTGCAGTTATGGCCTGCTGCAATCTGAAGCCGAACTGATTCAGGCGCTGCATTGGCAAACCATCGTCGCCGACGAAGCCCAGGCATTCAAGAATTCTGCAACCAAGCGTTCCCGGGCGATGATGAAACTCGATGGCGACTTTAAGATGATCACCACAGGCACGCCCATTGAAAATCACCTGGGCGAGTTATGGAACCTTTTTCAGTTTATCAATCCCGGGCTGCTGGCTTCACGAGAAGTGTTTAATAAAAAGTTCGCCAATCCTATCGAAAACCAGAATGATGCGAGCGCTGCCCAGGCACTGCGGAAACTGATCAGCCCCTTTATCCTGCGGCGCCTGAAAAGCAACGTGTTGACGGAGCTTCCGCCACGTACAGACATCACCCTGCGAGTTGATCTCAGCAAAGAAGAGTCGGCGCTCTACGAAGCGCTGCGGCTCGAGGCCGTCAACCAGTTGAAGGATACGGATCTTAAACCGAACCAGCAGCGCATCAGGGCGCTCGCCAGCATCACCCGGCTACGAAGAGCGGTATGCAACCCCAACATCGTGATGCCTGATGCAAATCTGCCATCGGCAAAACTCGATATGTTTTCCGAGGTCCTGCAGGAGCTACTGGAAAACAAACATAAAGCCCTGGTGTTCAGCCAGTTCGTCGATCATCTGTCACTGATTCGCGCCCATCTGGACAAACTCGGCGTTGCCTATCAGTACCTGGATGGCAGCACCTCAACCGCTAAAAGAACGAAGGCCATCAACGCGTTTCAGGCCGGGCAAGGCGATGTCTTCCTCATCAGCCTGAAAGCCGGCGGCGTTGGCCTGAATCTTACCGCCGCCGATTACGTCATCCATATGGATCCCTGGTGGAACCCTGCAGTGGAAGATCAGGCCAGCGACCGAGCGCACAGAATCGGCCAGCAACGGCCCGTGACGGTATATCGAATAATCGCCAACAATACGATTGAAGAGAAAATCGTCGATCTGCATGCCCAGAAAAGAGATCTGGCTGACAGTTTACTAGAGGGGGCGGAAATCAGCGCCAGGATGTCGTTGAATGACATGCTGGCGCTCATTGATACCTAACGAGAGAGCCTCGTGCTCGGCAGATGACACCACTCGTCATCCTATATTGATTTTGTCATCCGGACCGGGCTCGCGCACGAGCGTAGCGAAGGATCTCAACGGCAGGAAGGTCGAGATCCTTCACTACGTTCAGGATGACTGGGAAGCGGCGTTTCAGGATGACTTGTCTTGCAAGTCACAAACTCTTGGTCACAATCTCATAAACATCCGGCGAGATATCATCAACATCTAAAATACGTTGCAATTGATCCTTCATCAACTCCTGACGCGCGGTATCAAACTTACGCCAACGCGTTAGCGGTGACAAAATGCGCGCCGCCATTTGCGGGTTGATCGCATTTAATTCAACAACACGATCAGCAAGAAAGGCATAACCCGCACCACTGGCTTGATGAAAATTCACAATATTGGCCATGGCAAACTGTGCAATCAATGCCAGCATGCGATTAGGCACCTTGATGTCGAATGCCTCATGATTCATCAGCGCCTTGACACGCTCCAGCGTGCCCGGCAGCTGACAGTTCGCCTGAATCGCAAACCACTGATCGATGACCAGTGCCTCGTTGCTCCAACGATTGTAGAAATCAGTCAGCGCTTTTTCTTTCGGTTCCTCGGCAGCAGGTGCCGCTGAACCCACCAGGGCCCGTAACGCCGCGCTGGTGTCGGTCATATTATTCGCAGAGGTGTACTGATCTACACACAGTGAAACCATTTCCGACTCACTGGGCTGCATCAGGTAACTGAGCGCGACATTTTTCAGGGAACGCTCACCGATCTGCTGAGCCTCTGCCTGGTAGGGCACATCGCGCTGATTGAGTTTGTAGACTGATAACAACAAGCCGCTCAGTTTTTTAGCAATCTCGGTTCGAACCGCTTCACGAGCCTCATGAATGGCATCGACATTAGCAACTTGTGACATCTCTATCAGGTACGACTCGGCAGGTAACACGAGCATATGCGCAATCATGGCCTTATCCAGCGCTGGGTCCTTGTGGCCTTCAACCGCCTGGTTCAGATTGGCATCGAACGCCTGGGTCAGGCGCTCATCCACGGTGATGGTCGACCCCGCTTCAATCTGCCCGACAATTTCCTGAATAACATCCAGCGCCAGACGCTGGCCAGCCTCCCAACGATTGAAACCATCAGAATCGTGGCTCATCAGGAACGTCAGGTCATCCCGGGAATAGTCATATTCCAGTTTCACCGGGGCTGAGAAGCCGCGCAGCAGGGAAGGCGTGGGCGCCGACCCTACCCCGCGAAACACATATTTCTGTGAAGCCTGGGTCACATTCAACACTGCAGAAAAGTAACTTTGCGCCTCGTCAAGACTGGCAACATCCAGGTCCATCACGGGGAAGCGAATGTCTTTGCCGGCTGCATCCAGCAAGCCCACTTTCAATGGCAAATGATAGGTCTCTTTTTTATCCTGGCCGGGCGTCGCAGGACAGGTTTGATTGACGGTTAAGGTGAACGTTTTTGCTTTGGCATTGTAATTACCCGATACCTGTAACGTCGGTGTCCCGGCCTGCCGATACCAGACTCGGAACTGCGACAGATCAATGCCATTGGCATCTTCCATGGCAACGACGAAGTCTTCAGTGGTGACCGCCTGGCCGTCATGGCGATCAAAATACAAATCGGTACCGGCGCGAAATCCGTCCCGACCGAGCAGCGTGCGAATCATGCCGACAACTTCCGCGCCTTTCTCGTACACGGTTGCCGTATAGAAATTATTAATCTCGATAAAAGAATCTGGCCGGATGGGATGCGCCATGGGTCCGGCATCTTCCGGGAATTGCGCGCTTCGAAGCGCCGCCACATCATTGACCCGGCATACCGTCGGCGATCCCATGTCAGCAGAAAACTGCTGATCACGCAGCACGGTAAAGCCTTCTTTCAGGCTCAGCTGAAACCAGTCCCTGCAGGTGACCCGATTGCCGGACCAGTTGTGAAAATATTCATGGGCGACGACACTTTCGACCCGCTGATAGGCCGCGTCGGTAGTGGTGTCTGGCCGCGCCAATACACAGGAAGTGTTGAAGACGTTGAGCCCCTTGTTTTCCATGGCGCCCATATTAAAACTCTCAACCGCAACGATCATGAAAATATCCAGATCGTACTCACGGCCATAGACTTCTTCATCCCAGCGCATTGAATTTTTCAGCGAGGCCATGGCGTGATCGAGCTTGTCGATGTTGTGGGCTTCGGTGAAGATTTGCAGCGTGACGGTGCGGCCGCTCATGGTGACAAACTCATCAATGATGTGCTGCAAGTCACCGGCAACCAACGCAAACAGGTAAGCAGGTTTCACAAACGGGTCCTGCCAAGTGACCCAATGCCGATCGTCGTCTTCGCCCCGGTCGATATCGTTGCCGTTGGAGAGCAGCACAGGATAACTGGCTTTATCCGCAACCACCGTGGTCGTGTATTTCGACATGACGTCCGGCCTGTCCATATACCAGGTGATGTTACGAAAGCCTTCTGCCTCGCACTGGGTGCAATACATATCGCCGGACTTGTACAGTCCCTCGAGCGCCGTGTTGTCCTGGGGTTTGATTTGCACACGGGTCGTTAATTCAAAACTCGCGGGAACTTCGAAGATAGACAGCAGGTCCTCGTCTATCTGGTATTCGTTGGAGGAAAGTTCACGGCCATCAATCACAATGGATTTCGTGTCCAGACCCGTACTGCCATCCAGCAAAAGGTTGACGGCATCTTCCGCCTCAGGATTACGCACGACTTTCAGGGTACTGGTCACTGTCGTTACATCGTCATGGATGTCGAAATGCAGATTCGTTTCTTCAATGAGAAATGGCGGCACCTGGTAGTCTTTCAGGTAAATCGCTTTGGGTTGGCCTTCTTTCATGAGTAACTCTGGTACAACGATTGGGGCCCGCATTCTATCCTCTGAGACTCATCCGGTCGATACAGGATAAGCAGCCTCCCCTTCGGCATGCGTATGTTCTAAACTCACCCCATGCGCGGTTTTCTTCGAAAGATGTCCAGCCAGGTACCCGAAGGCGGTTGCACCGCGGCGACCCCTGTCGAGTATTTCCTGCGTCTGGATGAACAAGCCATTCCCCTGAACGAGCATATTGGCCGCCAGGTCACGCTCACGTTCCTGGGCCAGATCCAGTGCATTGAGTGTGGCCGCGCCAGCAAAAAAAGCTTCAGCCAGGGCTACTGCTACCCCTGCTTCAAAAAGCTGGCCCAGTGTGACCTGTGCATGGTAAGCCCGGAGCGCTGCCATTTTGACCAGGGCACCTGCCGAGACAATGATTTTGCCGCCAGCTTCTGTATGCAGCCGCATATTGTTTATCTCGCCAACTCTTCCGGCATCAAGGTTGGCATCACCCGACCAGGAAACCTGCCGACTCGCTGGATAGACCAGGGTGCGATGCAGGCCCTGCCCATACTCAATGTCATGACTCGGCAGCAGTCCGGGTTTGTTGAAGTGGCGTTTAAGAACTTCATATCCGACAAGACGCATTGGCAGAAAATGCTGAAAACCAGCAACAACCACATCGATTTAATCAGCGAGCGGGACATGCTGATGGAACAGGTAAAATCGGCACTGGACCCGGTGATTGATCGATTTGGCATCCAGGCCATTCAACCGATTACCGATGCCGAGGTGCAGACCTTTGTCTATCCGGTGCAGCAACACCCGACCAAGGTGGTTTCGCTAAACCTGGACAAAACTCCTGAAATCTCAGGCACCTTACTCGGCATCAAGGGCCAGTACCTGATTTTCGATATTGGTGTGATTAATCTACGAAAATATACCAGTTACGAGGTGCAGATCACGCTGGATGATTCCTTTGAGCCCGCGCGAGAAGCGCAGCTAAGCCTCCTGTAACCAGACCGCCAATCAGCCCACCAAGATGCGCGCCATTGGCAAGGCTACCCATGCCCAGCAGATCAATGGCACCGGTAAACCCGATGGCGAGATAAACCAGCATAAAAATGTAGATGCCTGGTGGCACTCGTAGTGATCGCGCTGGCACCAGTCGACTCCAGATGAGCGAGTAACCGAGAAAACCAAACACCACGCCAGACAGTCCGCCAAACAGACCTGGCCCCGCCATAAAAAACTGTGTGAGATTCGATGCCAGGGATGTCACCATCGCCACAATCATCAATGACGCCGCACCATTTTCGAATTCAATGCGTCGACCGATTTCCCACACCCACAGGGAATTGAAAACAAGATGCAATACACTGAAATGCACGAACATGGGCGTTAACAGCCGCCACCATTGGCCTGATTCGAACGTGTAGGCCAACGAGGCGAAATAGTATTGGCCGGCAATTTTCTCTGTCGCCAGAAACATCATCTGTCTGAACAGAAAACTGAAAGTATCGTTATCAACCCCCATACCGATGGGGAAAAAGACGAGGCTGATCAGGATTAAAGCCAGGGTCGCCGGATACTGCCTGAGCGCACTTAAAAATCTGGATGCCAGTTGCAATTGCATGCCGGTGCTATCGACGGCACTATCAACACTGCCGAGCGTCAACTCACCTGACTGAACCTGCGCGAAGGCAGACTGCACGAACGATGCCTCCATGTCTGTAGCCACCCACACGACCTGATTTAACCCTTCCTCGGTAATACGATGTTTTAGCCCACCCCGGCTCAAGAACTGGCTGAACGCAGCCAGGTTAATATCAGACGGAATTTCGAGCGCATTAATCAATGAACAACCCCAAAACAAGTGCGCGAACACTGCTGTGCACGACCTGAGTGAATAAGTGTAAAATACCGACCGGCAAGTTTAACCTGTATAAATGTTATCTCGGGAATATTCAGTATGTCATCCTGATCGGACTCGCGCACGAGGCGAAGCCGAAGGATCTCAAACCAGATTCTTCGCCTGCGGGTCAGAATGACATGGCTCTCAGGTCATCCTGACCGGGCTCGCGCACGAGCGTAGCGAAGGATCTGATACTCGCGAGCATCAACAGTTAAGATCCCTCGCGATGCTCGGGATGACCAA
>Ga0066369_10000823_pt1 | contig 13037 bp, 10 predicted proteins | sample Knorr_S7_td_Bott_FD_70972 | JGI IMG/M metagenome (GOLD analysis project Ga0066369, IMG submission 70972) | Marine microbial communities from Southern Atlantic Ocean transect - Knorr_S7_td_Bottom_ad_4513_LV_A | ecosystem: Environmental > Aquatic > Marine > Oceanic | place: Southern Atlantic... | reverse complement strand
CCATGCGTCTCAACTCGACAACGCGCGAGTACTTCCGGCGTGTCGCGGAAGTCTCGAGTCCCGAGACCGCTTTCCTGTACCGGAATCTGGAGAACCCGGCGATCAGCGACGTGGTCCAGGAACAGCTCCGGCTGACAGACATTTCGGCCAACTCGATGCTCCGGACTTCGATTTCGCCGACGATCATCGAAGGCGGCTTCCGTAGGAACGTGATCCCGGCCGAAGCCATCGCGACCCTGGATATCCGTGCGCTTCCCGCGGAGGACACACTCTGGCTCAAGGCCGAGGTCGAACGTGTCGTCGACGATGAGTCGATCGAAGTGGTACGCTTTGGGCCGCGGCGGCCGGTTTCGGAGCCGATGCCGATCGATTCCGATCTCTTCCGCGCGATCGAATCCGTGCAGGCAGAGATGTTTCCCGGTGCGATCACGGTCCCGACCATGCTCACCGGAGGCACGGACTCGGCTCAACTCAGGGCTGCCGGTGTCCTGGCATACGGGATGGGGCTGCCCTCGGATGCTGCGACGGGATCGCGGGCGCACGGGAACGACGAGCGCACTCCCGTCGCTGGCGTAGGCATTTTCGTGGAATTCTTGTACAAGACGGTGATCGAGGTCGCGGGCGGATGAGGGAGTTCCTGCTGGTCGCTGTGCTGGGGTTCACGGCGTGTGAGGCCGCGCCGGGCCCTTCCGATTTTTCCGCGGTCTTCGATGGAACCGGCGGCCACTGGGTCGACCTCACGCACTCGTTTTCCGAGTCTACGATCTATTGGCCGACCGACACCGCCGGGTTTCAGCTCGACGAGCTGTCATATGGTGTCGTAGAGGGCGGCTGGTTCTACGCCTCGAACGCGTTCTCGTCGGTGGAGCATGGAGGCACGCATCTCGACGCACCCATCCACTTTGCGGAGGGGCGGCTCACGGCGGATGAGATCCCACTGACCGGGTTGATCGGGCCGGCCGCGGTGGTGGACGTGTCGAGGCACGCGACGCGCGACTACCTGCTCACGGTTGAGGACCTGACCATGTGGGAGGCCGAGAACGGAATGCTGCCAGACGGCGGCATACTGCTCGTGCACACGGGTTGGGGAGCCCGCTGGGGCGACCGGACCGAGTACCTGGGCACCGACATGGTCGGCCCCGAAGCGGTTCCCGAGCTGCACTTTCCAGGCATCGGCGGGGAGGCGGCAAGCTGGTTGGTCGCCAACCGCGGCATCGTCGCGGTCGGAATCGATACGCCGAGTATCGACTATGGCCAATCGGCCGACTTCGAGACGCATGTGATCCTGTACGCCGAGAACATCTCGGGCTTCGAGAACGTTGCGAACCTGGAGGCGCTGCCGGAGACGGGGAGCTACGTTGTCGCGCTGCCCATGAAGATCGAGGGAGGCAGCGGGGGTCCACTGCGCATCGTCGCATTCGTGCCTCGGGAGGGATCATGACTACTCAGCCTGACCGAGACCGCGACGACCTCAGCCGCCGGGATATGCTCAAGCTTGCCGGTGGCGTCGCCGTCCTGGCGGCCGCCTCTGGCTGTGAGGAGGGTGCTACAGTGTCCAGTGCATCGGCGGCTCTGACGGGGTCGCGTCAACTGATCGATCCCCTTCACTACTCCTCGGCGAGCGCCCTCGCGGCCGGCATTCGGGAAGGAAGGATCTCTTCGTCCGAAGTCGTCGAGGCGTGCTTGGCCCGCATCGAGCAGGTCAACCCCGCGCTCAACGCTGTCGTGCAGCTGCGTGCGGAAGAGGCGCGCGCCGACGCCATACGCGCGGACGAGGCCCAAGCCAGTGGCGAGTCGTGGGGGCCGCTGCACGGTGTCCCGATGACCATCAAGGACTCGCTCGACACGGCCAACTTGATCTCGACCGGGGGCACGCTGGGTCGGGCGAACTTCGTGCCGGAACGGGATGCAACCGTTGTGCGCCGCGCGCTCGAAGCGGGCGCGATCCTGCTGGGCAAGACCAACACGCCCGAGCTGACGCTCTCGTACGAGACGAACAACCTGGTTTACGGGCGAACCAACAGTCCCTGGGACCTGGAGCGCACCCCCGGGGGCAGCAGCGGAGGCGCCGGCGCCATCGTCGCGTGCGGCGGTGCGGCATTCGACATCGGAAGCGACTACGGGGGCAGCATTCGCCTGCCCGCCCACTTCAACGGCATCGCCGGCATCAAGCCGACACACGGCCGCGTCCCGCGCACCGGGCACATCTTCCCGTTTGGCGGTACGCACGACTCGTTCCAGCAGCTCGGACCGCTGGCGCGCTACGTGGAAGACCTCGTGCTGTTGCTGCCCATCCTCGTGGGGCCGGACAACATCGACCCCGCGATCGTCCCCATGCCGCTCGGCGATCCGAGCGCGGTCGATCTTGCGTCACTTCGTGTGGGCTTCCACACGGACAACGGGATCAGCACGCCGACGACGGAGACGCAGGCGGTGGTGCGAGCCGCGGCGGAAGCGATGGCGTCGTTGGGCGCGCCCGTCAGTGAGGACCGTCCAGATGGCCTAGAGCAGACCTTCAGCATCGGGTTCAGGGTCTTCGGCGCGGATGGAAACGCCGTGGAGCGGAGGTTGTTGCGTGACGCCGGGACGGAGCAGGCGTCGATCGTGACGACTGGAGCCGCACTTGGCGCGGTAGAGCTGGACGAGCTGCTGGCGGACCTGTACTCCGTGCGCAGCCGCATGCACGCGTACTTCGAGCAGCACGACGTGATCCTGTGCCCGGTCAACGCGAAGCCGGCCATTCCGCACGGGACGACGAGCTTTCCGGACTACAGCTATACGCTCTCCTACAACGTGACTGGATGGCCGGGTGTGGTGGTGCGGGCGGGTACCTCTCCCGAGGGGTTGCCGATCGGGATCCAGGTCGTGACGGCGCCGGCTCAGGAGCATGTGGCGCTCGCGGTCGCAGCGCACCTGGAGAGGGAACTCGGGGGGTTCGAGGCCCCGCCGATCTAGTGAAGAGGCCTTAGTAAGGCCACCAGCTCGTCGACCGAGTCTTGCCTGTGTAGCGGGGGCCCACCCCGCAGGGACAGCATTCACACCGGCAGGAGGAAGGAACGGTGCGAGCGACAATCAAGGACTTGAACACCGTCCTCGCCGCGGTGGTCGTGAGCGGGGCTTCGCTGGCGAGCCAGACCGAGGCCCAGCAGGTTTTGATTCACGGTTTTGCCACCCAGGCGTATGGGTAGACCACTGATTAGGTGCAGGCCGGTCTAGCGGGCAACGGTACGGCGGACATGCGGGCTGCCGCGCTCCAGGGACGCCTCGCGTTCTTCTCGACAGGCACGCAGTTCGTGGTTCAGGGTGCGCACCGGCGTGTCGGTGGCAGCCCTCTCGCAGCCGTCATCGACGATCTCGAGCTCGACCAAGTCGTGAGGGTGATCACCACCATCGCCGAGCAAACCAACCTGTTAGCGCTCAATGCGACGATTGAAGCGGCTTGTGCCGGGGAAGCTGGAAAGGGCTTCGCTGTCGTAGCCACCGAAGTGAAGCAGCTTGCCAACGAGACTGCTAAGGCCACCGAAGAGATCGCCGACAGGATCCACGAAGTGCAACGTAGGACGTCGGATGCCGTCGCTGGGATCCGGTCGATCTCGCAGGTGATCCAGCAGATGAACGAGATCTCTCTCACGGTCGCGAGCGCGGTGGAGCAACAGAGCGTGGCCGTCGCTGAGATTGCTCGTAGCGCGTCAGAGGCGAGTCACGGCACGGACAAAGTTGTGGGCAGCATAGTGTCGGTGGCGCAGGCTGCGATTTGCACCGCGGAGGGGGCCGAGCAGCTTTGCGGCTCCACGGTCGAGCTCGCCGAGGTCGCTGGCTCGCTGGACATTCTGGTCACCGAATTCAAGCTCGAATAGCTCGGCTTGCCAGCATCGATCATCGGACGCATGCTGCCCTCCCCGGGACTCGATAACTCCGGGGTTGCGATGTGTTCTGCCTTGAGGATTCGTGCATGCGCCGTTCTACGTTCCGCCCGTTGCTCGCGGTGCTCATTCTTGGGGCTTCCGCGCCTTCCTTGCTCTCAGCGCAAGCGGACGCGCGCCTCGAGTCGCTCAAGGCGGAGGCGCTCGGCATGGTCGAGGACGACGCGAAGATGGTCCAGGAGATCGTGGACATGCTCTTCAGCTTCGGTGAGCTGGGCATGCAGGAGTTCGAGACCCAGCGTTACTTGACCGGCATCCTCGAAGAGCACGGCTTCGCGATCGAGCTCGGCGTGGCGGGTATGCCCAGTGCCTGGACGGCGCGCTGGTCGAACGGTACCGGCGAGCCAGTCATCGCACTCGGATCGGACGTCGACGGGATCCCGCAATCGAATCAGAAGCCAGGAGTCGCGTACCGGGACCCGATTCTTTCGATGGCGCCCGGCCATGGCGAAGGGCACAACTCAGGGCAGGCGGTGAATATCGTAGCCGCGCTGAACGTGAAGGAGCTCATGGAGCGAGAGAGGATCGACGGCACGCTCCTGATCTGGCCGGGCATCGCCGAAGAGCAGCTGGGCTCGAAGGCGTTCTTCGTGCGCGAAGGCGTCTTCGACGGTGTGGACGTCAACCTCTTCACGCACGTTTCCTCGAACTTTTCCATGACGTGGGGACATACCAGCGGCAACGCGCTGGTCTCGACGCAGTTCCGCTTTCGTGGCGAGACCGCACACTCGGCCGGGTCGCCCTGGCGAGGCCGCTCCGCGCTCGACGCGGTCATGCTCATGGCTCAGGCGTGGGAGTTCAAGCGCGAGCACCTGCGTCCGCCACAGCGCTCGCACTACATCATCGTCGAGGGCGGTGATCAGCCGAATGTGGTGCCGCAGACGGCCACGATCTGGTTCTTCCTGCGGGAAGTCGACTACGAGCACGTGGTCGAGATGTACGACGCCGCCAAGCTGATGGCGCAGGGTGCTGCGATGATGACCGGCACGCAGATCGATACCATCATGACCATTGGCTCCGCCTGGAGCCGCCACTTCAGCAAGCCGGTCGCGGAGGTTGCGCAGGCGAATATCGAGCTGGTGGGTCTGCCCGAGTGGAGCGACGACGACATCGCGATGGCGAATGCGCTGCAACGCGAGATGGGACAGGAGCCCCGAGGGCTCGCGACGAGTGTCCCTCCACTGCGCGGCCCGATCAACCTCGAGCAGTACGCGGGCGGCGGTTCCGACGATATCGGTGACGTCTCGTGGAATATGCCGACGGTGACGATGCGTTATCCGGCCAACATGCCTGGTGGCCCCGGCCACAACTGGGCAAATGCTATCGCGATGGCGACACCTGTGGCGCACAAAGGTGCGTTGGCCGGCGCCAAAGTGCAGGCGCTTACGCTTCTCGACCTGTTCCTGGACGGAGAGACGGTGGACGCGGCGTGGACCTACTTCAACGATGTGCAGACCACGGAGACGACCTACACGCCGTTCATCACGCCCGACGACCATCCGGCGATCTGGTTGAACGAAGACATCATGGCTCGCTGGCGGGAGCGGATGCGGCCGTACTACTACGATCCGTCCCGCTTCGATTCTTACTTGGAGCAATTGGGGATCGAATACCCGACGGTACGAACGCGGCCGATCTCACAGGACGGAGGAGCAGGCTCATGAGCACGAAAGACACGGGCGGTGGCATTGAGCGTCGCGACTTCCTAAGGGTGGCTGCAGCAGCTGCGGCCGCGGGCGCGATCGACCCGGCATCTCTCGCGGCATCCGAGCCGGCGCTCGTCGCCACGATCCTGGAGCAGCAACAGCAGGGTCCTCCTCCCGTGCCGCTGGGCCAGGGCGAACACCCCGCTGTCGTCTTCCAGGCGTATCCCGGCGGAACGGGCTCGCTCATGGAGAAGCTGTGGCGTGAGCACGGACCCGCGATGTTCGAGCGTACGCCGATCGACATTCCGGCTTGGCCCGGGCCGGTCCCGAGCAACGAAGAGGACGTAGCGTTCCTGCCCGTGCATAGGCTGTCTGCGCTGGTTAGGGATGGTCACATCACCTCGGTCGACCTCACGGAGATCTATCTCGACCGCATCAAGCGCTACGACCCGGTTCTGCTGTGCGCGGTCTCGATCCTCGAGGATCGTGCACGCGAGGAAGCGCAGCAGGCCGATGCGGACCTGCGTCAGGGCAACTGGCGCGGGCCTCTGCACGGCATTCCGTACGGCGTGAAGGATCTGTTCTCCGTCACGGGCGCACGCACCACATGGGGCTCCGCGCAGTTCCAGGACCAGGTCATCGAGGAGGATGCCGACCTCGTCGTGCGGCTGCGCGACGCCGGCGCGGTGCTTATCGCCAAGCTCGCCACGGGTGAGTTCGCGCAAGGCGATCGTTGGTACCGCGGTCGTACCAAGAACCCGTGGAATATCGAAGAGGGCTCGAGCGGCTCCTCGGCGGGCCCGGGTTCGGCGACCGCCGCCGCGTGCGTTGCGTTCGGGATCGGCACCGAGACGCGTGGCTCGATCGTTTCGCCCTCACGGCGCAACGGGCTGAGCGCACTGCGGCCGACGTTTGGTAGGATTACGCGCTACGGCGCCATGGTACTCTCGTGGAGCATGGACAAGCCGGGGCCCATGTGTCGTTCCATCGAGGACTGCGCCTTGGTCTTCAACGCGATCCACGGCGCGAGCGAAAAAGACCCGGCGACGATTACGGCGCCTTTTGTGTATGACCGCAGGGTAGACCTGAGCACGCTGCGCATAGGGTTCGACGAGGACGCGCCGGAGTCGTTCCTCGAGAAGCTTTCCGAGCTCGGCGCCAATCTCAGGGAGATGAACGAGCTGCCGAACGCCAGAATGGACCAGCTGGGCGCCGAGTCGGCCGCGGCGTTCGACTATCACATCGCCCCGGGTGGCGTGGAGCCCGAGCCCCTGCCCGAAGATCTCGAACCCGCCGATCGCCGCCGTCGCGGTCGATTCCGGCGCGGCCGAGACATGCGCGCGCTCGACTACATCAACGGCCAGCGCCGCCGGCTTATCCTCATGCAGGAGATGGCCGAGGCGATGGACGGCTTCGACATGTTCGTGAGCGGATCCGGTGCGGTCGGTCTCACGAACGATACGGGCCACCCAGCCGTAATCGTGCCTTATGGCTTCGGTGTTCGGAATCCTGACGCGGACAGCCCGACGACGATGCCGCTGACCACGACGATTGTGGGAGACCTCTTCGCCGACGACAAAATTCTCAACGTGGCGCAGGCGTTTCAGTCAACGACCGACTGGCATGTGCGTCGGCCTGCGATGGACTTCTAGCGCGGCGCGGGGCTTCGAGTTCTTGGCAGGAATCGGGCACGGGGTCCGTATCAGCCGATTCCAGCTGCGCAGGCAGCTGTAGCACTGGCAACGCCCCCTTCCGCTGCCTCCGCCGCGTGTGAAGCACCATACGGTGAATGCCGATTGCCCCCGCGGCGACGAGGCCGAGCGCCAAGTGCGCCCAAGCGAGCACTTCCAGCGTAAGAGGAGACGTGATGGCCTGGATCGAGTACCCGCTCAGCACGAGTGGCACAAAGACATACGATGCGATGCGACCGCTGTGCCGCCCGGTCGGGAGGCTGGACCTGAGACTTCGCCAGATGTGTTGGGTCGTGATCAGACCCACGGCGAAGAGCATGAGAGGGGCGCTCAGGATGTGCAGCTTGAGCGCCCAGGGCTCCAAAGGATGGTTGATCACCGCCCAAGGGTCCGAGGACTCGAAGAAGCGCTTCATCACGAAGTACGTGATGCCGCTCGCGGCGGTCGCGATGGTCGAGCCGTACAGGAACCACCGGTGGAACCGCGTCATCGTGCGCCTACACCGAATGGGTCAATGATCGAGTGCAGCGCCATCACGCGGCGCGTAGCGCGCGTCACGGCTCCCGAGGTCAACGTTGCTCCGGTGATGTTGGCGATTGCGCCCTTGAGAGAGAGCTGGTCATCGAGCACACGACCGTGGAACTGCGCGAGCCATCCCTCTGGGGCGCGGTACTCGGGCGGCTCTCTGAAGCTGACCGTCTCGACACGGACCACGCGGCCGTCGGTGCCGACCACGATCATCAGCACTTGCGGGAGAGTGCGCACCCGGTCCACATCGAAGTAGGCTACGCCGGCCGGTTCTCCCCGCCGCATCGCGACGTAGTAGGTCACCACCGTCGATTCCACGTCGACATCTGGGCCTGCGAGGCTGGAGGCTCTCGCGAGCTGTGTGTCGTCGAGGAAGGCAGTGCGCCGCTCCACTTCCGCGCCTGGAAATGCGAGAGCCAACGCTTCGTCCTGGGTCAGCGTCTGCGCGCCGACCGGACCCGCACACGCGAGCACGACGAGCGCGCCCGTCGTCATGGCTGCTCGCATCAAAAGAGCCAACCCAGCGAGGCATTGAGCTGGTTTACACCGGTATCCGCAGCCGTGGAGTGTATCTGATAGTCGAGCTTCAGGATCGCTTGGGAGATCGGTCTCCATGCCGCGCCAATCGAGGTCACCGTCAGGTCTGTGGCCGGGTTCGCAGAGAAGCCCGACGCGACCCCTCGCTGGGTGTTCACCCTCTCGTAACGCACGTAGGGGATCAGCTGATGGGGGGACCGCGAAGTGCGCAACACGTCGTAACCCGCCTGAACGTACCAGCCCAACATGTCGGTTCCGATGCCTTCCGCCCCCTCCAGGCCGATGAGCGCGTTCATGTCCGCTACGTCGCTCACCTGCGCGCCGGCGACTAGCGCGCGCAGGTCCCAACCGCGCGTCTTGTAGTCGAAGTGAGCGTCCCAGATGCGCACTCGACCGCCCACGCTTTGGCCGCCGAGCTCCTGACCCTGAGCCGTCTCCCCGCTGTAGGCCGAGAGACCGAGCAGCAACCCGGGTGTGCCCGTGTAGTCGAAGCGGCCCGCGACCCCCATGTCCTCGGCGAGCGCCTTGGAGCCCTTTTGTCGGCCGCCCCTTAGGCCCGCAGCGCTGAACTTGGCACCGTCGAAAGAGTTCATCAGGTAGAGGCGCCAGGAGAAAGCGTCTCCGCTACCGAAGAGGCCGATGCCGTTCTCCCTCCACGTCGTCGGGATGATTCGGTTCTCGGTGACCGGGCGTTCGGTGCCCAGGAAGACCGGCGGCTCGTGCAGCTCGTTGACGAGACCCAGCGGCGCGAGCAGCATTCCACCGCGCACTCCGACGTGGTCACTCAGCAGATAGTCGAGGTACGCGAACTCGAGGAAGCTTTCTTTCGCGTGCTCGATCTCGAGCTCCGAGTTGAAGATCAAGCGATCGTTGAACTTGTAGCCGACGTAGAGGATCGCTCGCAGAGCGTCGAATTTGTTGAGTGCACCCGACCTGGAGCCGTCTTGTCGCTGGGCGGCGAAATTCTGATACAGGAACTCGCCGTAGCCGCCGAGCGAGACGCCCTGGTTTACTCGGTACACCTTCGAGGCAGCCGGCCCGAGGCCCTGGATCGACGAGTCCGCCTCGACCACATCGCGGCCGAGCTGCAAGCGCTCGAGCTCGCGGGTAACTGCCTCGATCCGGCGCTCCAGCGCCGCGATGCGCGCTGTGTCGACCTGCTGTGTCGGCGCTTGTGCGGGAGCGGTCGATGGGACGGGAGCGTCGACTAACCACTGCTCCATGCCTCCAGTCCAACTAGCGGCCAACGCCCCGCTCTCCGCCTCGAGGAAGAGTGCGTCCACTTCGGGGTGCCGCGCGGCCCAGGCCCGGCCTTCCTGCGGGCCCATGACATACAAGGCTGTCGCCAGGGCATCGGCTTCCACCGGGTCGGCGCTGACTACGGTCACGCTTCCCCATGCCGGGGCTGGCTGCCCAGTGCGGGGGTCGAGGATGTGTCCCCATCGCATGCCTTCGGCCTCGATGAAGCGCTCAGACGTGCCACTGGTTGCGACCGAGACGCCGTGGACCTCGAGCCGCGCGACCCGACGTTGTCGTTGCTCCGGGTGCGCGATGTACACCGACCAGGGCTTCTGCGCGCTGCCCTGCGCCCACAGTTGGCCGCCGAGGTCGATGAGAGCCCGGTCTACGCCATCCGCTTCAAGCCTACGTGCCGCTGCCCGAAGCGCGGCGCCCTTGCCGAAGCCTCCAGTATCGATCCAGGCAGCCGGCATGTGTCGGACTACGACACCGGTGCGCTCGTCGATCGACATCGCGCCCGCACCCGTGGCATTCCGCGCCGCCAAGAGCTCGCGAGCTGCCGGTACGTCGCCGGCGCCGCGCAGGTCCCACGCGTCCACGAGCGCGCCCACACGAGCGTCGAAGGCTGCGTGCGAAGTGCGGGAGTAGCGCTCGGCCTCGGTGAGAAGCGCCGCGAGCTCCGGCGCGGGAGTGACCGGCTGCCCGACTTCCGCGGTGTTGATGGCGTGCATCTCGCTCTGTGGATCCCAGGTGCTCAACATGCGCTCGAGCCGTTCGACTTCACGGATGACGTTCTCGCTGGCCTGGCTCGCGTCGGCCAGTGACGTGGCCTCCACGATCACTGAAAGCCTCGTCCCCATGACCCACGCCTCGCGCGTGACGAGCTGCGATGAGTCGGTCGGACCGGCCTGGATGGAGGCGACGAAGGCCAGGGCCGAAAAAATGGCTGGAGCCACTGCGAATCTCCACGAAAGATGCGATTGAGAGTCGTTCTCAATTGATGTCGACGGATACTACGCGATTCCTCAGAGCGGTTCAAGGGAGGCAAGCGAGGGTGGGGGAGCCCCCCGGAGCTGGGGGATTGCCCGCGGGCCGGTCAGGGGTCATCCTGCAGCCCCTGACACCGATACCGGACTCACCCACGGAGCCTTCCATGCGCCGAATGATCCCTCTCGCGCTCTTCCTACTCGTGACGACTGCCAACCCTGCTGACGTCACGGCGCAGGCCGATTCCCGACTGGCCGCGCTCAAGGACGAAGCAGAGCAGATGGTTCAGGACCGATCCGGGCTGGTGCAGAAGATCATCGATCAACTCTTCTCCTTCGGTGAGCTCGGCATGCAGGAGTTCGAGACCCAGCGATATCTGACTGAGTTGCTCGAGTCGGAGGGCTTCGACATCGAGCTAGGGGTTGCCGGCATGCCGAGCGCGTGGACCGCTCGGTGGTCGAACGGGACGGGCTCGCCCGTCATTGCGATGGGTTCAGACGTAGACGGAATCCCACAATCGAACCAGAAGCCCGGAGTTGCGTACCGCGAAGCGATCCTTCCCATGGCGCCGGGACACGGTGAGGGGCACAACTCGGGTCAGGCGGTCAACATCGTGGGCGCCATCGTCGTGAAGGAGCTGATGGAGCGGGAGAACATCGACGGCACACTGTTGCTTTGGCCGGGCGTCGCGGAAGAGTTGGTCGCCTCCAAGGCGTTCTTCGTACGCGAAGGCACCTTCGACGGCGTCGACGTGAACCTCTTCACGCACGTATCGAACGGCTTCGGCATGAGCTGGGGGCAGGCGGGAGGGAATGCGCTCTGGTCGGTCCAGTTCCGTTTCACCGGTGAAACCGCCCACTCGGCGGGGGCGCCCTGGCGGGGTCGTTCCGCGCTCGACGCCATCATGCTCATGGCGCAAGCGTGGGAGTTCAAGCGCGAGCACCTGCGGCCCGCGGCGCGGTCGCACTACATCATCGTCGAGGGTGGCGACCAGCCCAACGTCGTGCCTCAGACCGCGACGATCTGGTTCTACTTCCGGGAGCGGGACTACGAGCTCACCAAGGAGCAATACGACGCCGCGGTCCTGATGGCCCAGGGTGCCGCGCTCATGACGGGCACGCAGATCGACACCATCATGACCGTCGGATCGGCCTGGGGCCGGCACTTCAGCAAGCCGGTGGCGGAGGTCACCTACGCCAACATCGAGCGCGTCGGCATGCCGGAGTGGAGTGACGACGACCGCCGCTTCGCCGAGGCGTTCCAAGGGGAGATGGGCGTCGATATCGTCGGCCTTGCGGACACGATCGGCTCTCTTCGTGGTCCCGTCGACTTGTCGCGGTCCCTCGGCGGCGGCTCGGACGACATCGGCGATGTATCGTGGAACATGCCGACCGTGACGCTCCGTTACCCGTCAAACATGAGTGGTGGTCCCGGGCACAACTGGGCAAACGGAATTGCGATGGCGACGCCCATTGCTCATAAGGGCGGAGTCGCGGGGGCGAAGGTCCAGGCTTTGACGCTGCTCGACCTCTTCCTCGATGGCGAGACGGTCGATGCCGCATGGGACTACTTCAACGATGTGCAGAGCGAGGAGGCCGAATACATCCCCTTCATCGCGCCGACAGACCAGCCCGCGATCTGGCTGAACGAGGAGCTCATGGCGCGCTGGCGCCCCCAGATGCGCCCCTTTTACTTCGACGCCACGCGCTTCGACACCTATCTCGAGCAGCTAGGGATCGAGTATCCAACGATCCGAACCCGGCCGATCTCTGAGGATGGCTCGGCGCCGGACGCCCGCTGAATTCGCACGCCACGCGTACGTGGCTCTTGGCTGGGGCGATATGTTGGTGCCCCGGGGTCGCTAGTGCCCAAGCGATCGACGTCGTTGAACTAACCGTCGACCAGATTCAAGCAGCATACGCCGCCGGGGAATACACAGCGGTGGAGCTCACGCGGGCGTACCTCGATCGCATTGAGCTCTACGAGGAGCACTACAATGCGTTCATCTCGATGAACGCGGACGCGTTGCTCGTCGCCGCTGAGCTCGACGAGCAATACGTCGCCGCGGGGCCGGTTGGCCCACTGCACGGCGTGCCCGTCGTCATCAAGGACAACATCGACCAGGCGGGACAAGTCACCACTGCGGGCTTCGACGGTTTCAGTGGCGCGACCGGTGGTATCGACATGATCCCGGATGACAACGCCGCGGTGGTCGACCGCCTCCGCGCCGCGGGCGCGATCATCCTGGGCAAGACCAACCTGCCCGACTTCGCAGGCCACGGCACGCGCACCGAGAGCACGGTCGCTGGGGTGACGCTCAACCCGTACAACGTGGACAAGGTGCCGGGTGGGTCGAGCGGTGGCACCGCAACGGCGGTCAACGCCAGCTTCGCGGTGCTCGGGCTCGGGACCGAGACCGGTGGGTCTCTGCAAAACCCGGCTTCTGCTCAAGGACTGGTCGCCGTAAAGGTCACATACGGCCTAGC
>Ga0066369_10000820_pt1 | contig 13095 bp, 12 predicted proteins | sample Knorr_S7_td_Bott_FD_70972 | JGI IMG/M metagenome (GOLD analysis project Ga0066369, IMG submission 70972) | Marine microbial communities from Southern Atlantic Ocean transect - Knorr_S7_td_Bottom_ad_4513_LV_A | ecosystem: Environmental > Aquatic > Marine > Oceanic | place: Southern Atlantic... | reverse complement strand
ACCGACAACGGGTGGTTGGGGTTGGCCTCACGGTCGAACGTCAGGTCGGCCGGACCCCATGAGATGAGGTCAACTCCACGACGGATCAGCCGTGGGATGTTGCAGATCGCCTGGATCGACTCCACCTGCAGCATCAGCACGCCGTAGTTGTTCCAGAACTCGGCATACTCCAGCCGGCCATTGTTCTCGGCAAGCCCGGCACGCGGTGCGCCACCGGCGCTTCGCTTTCCGAACTGGCGGTAATAGAAATAGTCGACGGCTTCCTGCGCCGTCGTTTCGGTCTCGGTCTGAGGCACCTCGATGATGCTCGGGCCGAGGTCCAGCCAGTTTCCGATCTGCCATGTGTAGTTCGTGTGTTTGATTCGGAAGTGGACCGGGATGCTGAGGTCCTGCGCGGCCTGGCAAACGGCGACGAGGTCGGTCTCGTTCAACGGGTTGTGCTGGCTATCGACCGAGATGTAGTTGTAGACATCATCCTTGCCCCAGATATCTTCAATCTGGGACTTCGTCGCGTTGTACGGAACCTGCACGCCGATGGTGGTTTCGCCGCGCCTGATGCGTTCCTTGAGGTTCTCTTCGCCCGCCATACGGCCTCCTGATCTGGTGTGAGTTGCGTCCGGAGTTCTGTCGCGGAGGCCAAGATACGCCTGCGCAGGCGCGGATGCCATGAGGTTCCGTCGTATCGAAGGCGACGTAGAGAAACCCCGGAGAATCTTCGCCTCGGGCTCAGAGTGACAAGATGAACTATGGGCGCGGCGCAGCCGCTCCGGAATAACACCGTAGGGGCGAATCACTATCCGCCGTCGGGTCGATACCAATCGACCCCTACGATCGTCATGGACACCAGCGCCGCCTCAGCGGAACTCCACCCGATCGCGCAACTAGCTATAGCCGGTAAAATCGCACCGCGTTGTTGTGGAACAGCTTCCTGCGATCCCCGTCCGACATACCGCTCGTGATCTCATCGAAGGCCGACCATATGGCCGTGTAGTCGCTCGTCAGGCTGTCCACCGGGAAGTTTGAGGCGAACATGCATCGGTCCACGCCAAATATCTCGATCGTCCTCTCCACATAAGGACGAATGTCCTCTACCGTCCAGCCCGGCGTCGCCATCCCTAGTGCCGAAATCTTGACCGACACGTTGCCCGCGGCAGCAAGCGCCCGCATCCCGGCGTCCCACTGACGCTTGCTCGCAGCGTTATTCGCGTACGGCATCCCGGTGTGATTCAGGATCACCGGTACCTCGGGAACATCCAGGGCAAGCCGGGCCGCCATCTCAAGCTGCCATGGCCACACCTGCAGATCGAACGACGCCCCGAACTTTGCCAGTAGTCGATAACCGTCTCGCCAAGCGGGATCGTCCATCGCGTCACCGCGGTCGATAAAGTTCAATCCGGGATTGTCCTGAGAGTGGTTCAGCATCTGGCGAATGCCCCGGAAATTGGCGTGCGCCGCGTGTCGTTGCAACACGTCCTCGACTTCGGGTGAGAAGAAATCTGCGCTCCCTATGATCGCCGAAACCAACCCGTTGGATTCCGGTGAATCCGCCACGGCTTGCAACCACGCCGTCTCGCCAACAGGGTCGCTATCGTGATCCCATTCAGCCTGCACATGTACCGACTTCACCAACTCATGCGGTCCGGCAGACGCATCGGCTATCAAGTCCTTGATCAGGTAGGTCCGGCGAATTTTCGAGTAGTCGCCCGCGAAGTGGTCGATCGGCGTCTGAAGCCACGGGTAGCGGTTGTTCTCGAGGTCCCACAGGTGGTGGTGCGTATCGATGATTTTCATACGGTGTCCTAAGGGAGAACCTGTCGTCCATCACCACCATCGTTCAATCCTGTGCCATTGGTCCCGCTGAGGCGATTGTCGTTGATGTAGTCCCAGTTGAAATCGAAGCCCAGCCCGGGGCCGTCCGGAAGATGCACGAAACCCTGCTCGTCCATCGGGTCACATGGCTTGTTCAGGTACAGGGGCGGCACGTCATAATCCACACCCGGGTAGAGCAGCCCCCGCTCAAAGAATTCACACGTCTCCTCGGTCGTGGCCCCGAGAATTGCCGCGTTTCCGTGCCCTCCGACATGCATCTCACACGGCACACCGAACGACTCGTACATATCGACGGCCTTCTTACAGGCCGTAATGCCGCCAAAGTTGACGTCGATGCGTCCGATGTCCGATGCCTTCTGAATCAGCCACTCCGCCCGGCTGTAGTGCATCCCGTCCGTCAGCTCCGGCGAGCACACCGGGATATCCAGCTCCTGGCACAGGCGGCGATACGGCTCCGCCCGGCGCTCGTCCATCGGGTGCTCGTAAAAGTAAAATCCGAGCCGTTCTAACTCTCGGCCCACGTACACCGCCTCCTGGTACGAGTAGACGCCCCAGGGATCATGCATCAGCGTCATGTCCGGGCCAACGGCGTCCCGCACCGCCTCGCATATCTCGACATCCTCACGCGGCGAGGCAGGCTTTCCGGGGGTTGGCGTCATCGTTTTCGGGTCCATGAAGATGTAAGCGTGGACCTTGAACGCCTGATAGCCACGCGCTTTACATGCCAGTGCAAGATCGGCGTACACATCCGGGCCACCAAGGTTCGGCGCGGTACTGCCGTACGCCTTCACCTTTGTGCGCGCACGACCCAGTAACTTCGCCACGGAAACTCCGGCGACACGGCCGGCCAGGTCCCATAACGCAGAATCGATGTTGCCGAGCAATCCCTCGGAGATACCGCGATGCTGCGCCATCCAGTTCCAGAGCAGTTCCCGGTCCCACGGATCCTGACCGACAAGCATCGGCTTGATGACCGACTTCACCTCGGCCGAAGTCGCGCCATAAAAATAAGAGTGCACGCCGCCGGTCGAGTAGCCAATCGCGCCGCTGTCCGTCGAGATGCGGGTAATCGACTGCACACCGTCGTGTTCTGCAGCGACCTCTCCGTAACCCCACTTCGTGCCCTGACTATTCGTGGGCATTCGGAACGAGATGACATCGACGTCGGTGATCTTCAAAACGGTCTCCTCAAATACATCCGGCCAGGGCAAATCGTGTCGAACGCCGTGAGGGTAGCTGATATTAGGCAGCTCCGGTTTTCTTCAATGGTGGGCCAGGCGGTCGCCACTCTCCTGCCCACCGAATGTTTAGCAATCCAGCCTCGCCTGAGACTTACGCTCGGGCGATGACGAGCAACTCTCCGTCTCCCGCCCCAACATTTTCGCGATTCCAACCACCGTAAATCTGCATGCTTCAAGAAAGCCCGCACGTGGTCCTCCGGCCTGAAACGTAGAGTGGCGGTACTCAAGAGCGCCTTCCCGTAAGGGAATTCGTAGTGGATAGCGAAGCTCACAGCGCCATCCCGGATGTCTGTCACCTCCGTCCAGGCTTCAACAACTCGACCGTCCGACATGGTTATCCAACGGAAGGAGTCCTCCAGGTTCCATTTCTCCCACCCGCGATCTTGTGGATCGCGCGTGTCGAATACGAGTCTGCCTCCCGAAACAAGGGCTCGCTTATGGTCGGCGAGGGTGCGCTCCCATTCTTCGACCTGAACGAAGAATTGAGCCACGTGGCTTGTCATGACCGCGACATCAAATTAGGCGTCTGGAAGGTAAGGCGACGTTCCCACGATCCAGGTCACATGATCCGCTCCCGGTTTCACCCGGGCAGCTGCTAACGAAGCTTCGGCGGGATCAACCCCGGTGACAGAGTTGCCGGCTGCGGAAATACCGAGCGCAAGACGGCCAGTGCCACAACCCAGATCGAGCACACGGGCCGCGGGAGTCTCGTTCACCACGGAGAGAAAGAAGTCATCCTCGCGTGACCAGGGACATTCGGCGTCGTAAACGGCTACAAGCCTTGGATCATTGAACTCAGCGTGTCGCATGCGCGGATCGTAGCATCGCGGGTACATAAGCTTCAGCCCGCACCGTACGCCGTCCAGTCTTCCGGCACGTCCGCCAGTGCGATCGGCGTCCCGTCGATGGCACTCTTGATTGTGGCGAGCGTGGCCGTCAGGTCAGCCAACCCGTCTTCCGGTGTATAGCGCGGCGGCATGCCATCCAGCACTGTGCATGCGAAATTACGGAGGGCGTTGCCGTGGGCGCGGTCGTAATAAGAGTTATTCGACGTCCAGGACCGGTCATCGCCTTCTTGCGGATCGAAGTGCGTCTCAGTCCCGTTTGCGTACAGCGTGATCGGCGGAACCTGCGGAAATCCCGGCGCTGATCCACCGCCCTCGCCAAAGACAAGGATGCTGCCACGGGTACCAACGATCTCGGTACGAAAACCGACATAGCGCGCTCCTCCCGGCTCATTGTCCGCCTGCATCCACAACCCATCTGCCCCACCGCCCTCGTACATCCACGTGACCGCCGTGACGCCCCGAAGATGCGCTTCACGCCCCTCCCCATGTGGCCGAGGCAGCGCGTTTACGCGTTCGATACCCGTCATGCCGTTGAACAGTCGGGCGGTCGCGAAAAAGTGCGGCCCATGGTCCATCATCCAGGGGAAATCGCCACCGCCCGAGAGTGCCGGATCATAGCGCCATGTGATGTGATGACCCTGCCCGCCAAGACGCTCGTTTTCCGCCTCGTTGAACACCCACGGCGCTTTGAACTGGCGAACCTGTAACACTTCGCCGATGGCGTCGCCCTCGATCAGGTACCTAGCGATGAGATGCGGCCCATGGAAGGCGTAACTCTCGCCCACCATGAGTTGGACGCCCGCGTCGGCCGCCGCACGCACCATAGAGCGCGCCTCGCCAAGACTGCGTGCCATCGGCTTCTCTACGTACACGTGCTTGCCCGCACGGGCCGCTGCGATAGCCATCTCTGCATGCACAAAGGGCGGCGTGGCCAGATCCACGGCGTCGATGTCTGGATCCGCCAACAGTTCCTCGTAGCTTGAATAGGCCTTGTCGACTCCGCGCTCATCGGCCAGCAACTGCACGGCATCGGCGTCCAGGTCACAAACGGTAGCGAGATTCATCCGCTCGATTGTTGGAATGGCGTTCAGATGTGCCGGCGCAGCGACCAGTCCGGCCGCTCCAACCAGCGCTATGTTGAGCCTGTCCGATGGCATTGGTGCTCCTGCAGTAGCGGGTCGTTACCGCTGTTGAACCACTTCAATTCTGACATCGTCTGGGCCTTGCACAAACGCTATGAGGTTGCCGCCTGGCACATCGATCGGTCCCTCAAGAAGCGGCGCGCCAAGCGCCGCCAGCCGCTCGATGTCCGCCTGTAGATCATCCGAATTCACGCCGAAATGCTCCAGCCCCCAGTGCGACCCCGCATCCCCGTCCGCCATCTCCTCGCCATCTCGGGCACTCGAAATGTTCACGATCAGCCCGCCCGGGGATTGGCAGTTCAGACGACGGTCGCCAAAAGAGCGGACGGTATCGCTGAGGATCTCGAACCCGAACGCTTCTACATACCACTCAGCGGTGCGACGAGGGTCGGGCGCTTTCAGGTGGATGTGGTTGATCTCGAACGCCAACGCGTGCCTCCGGAATGTCGTGTGAACAAAGACGCCCGGACACAGCGGCCCGGGCGTCTTTGTTTGTTCAGTTGCCTGCTAAGGCCGCTGAATAAGCTCGATCCGAATCGGGCCGGGGACCGAGATAAAAGCGATCTTCAAACCGCCGCCTGCGTCGATCGGGCCTTCCTTCAACTCGGCGCCGAGTCCGGTAAGGCGCTCAAGCTCGGAGTCCATGTCGTCGACATCGAATCCGAAGTGTTCCAGGCCGAAGCGTGGCTCGGCGCTAGCCGCATCCAGCTTTTCGCCAAGCTTGTCGCGCTGGCCGGAAATGTTGATGTTGAATCCGTTGCCGTCGTAGCAGCGCAGGAATCGGTCGCCCCCGGCTTCCCGCACGTCATCCGAGCGAATCTCGAGACCGAACGCTTTCACAAACCAGTCGGCGGTCTTCCCGGGGTCTTCAGACTTCAGGTGGACGTGATTAACGATGTGTCCCATGGAATTCCTCTGGCAGTCTTAGCTGCCACATGTTTCAAGTGTTATCAGTAGCCGCACGAGATTATGCCCCGCACATAAGACGGTCAAGGAGCCACCGGCTCCTTCGTTTGGTAGCAGGTTGCCTAGTTAGAGGCGTATCCGCGCTGACTGGTGATCACGGGAGATGGCGGTGCATCAAAAATCACCCTGCTGGCATGAGTTCAAACATACACCCGCACGCGGGTTAGATACCGATCACCTCAAACATGACGCCGTAATCCACGCCGAGCCGCTCCCCGGCCGCTGCCGCGCTCCAGGTCAGGAACTCCTCGGGGTCGAAATCAAACGACAAACCTTCGATGTACCTCTTGTGCTCCTTTAGCGAAGCGATACCGCGCGAAAGCGAGTCCGTTACATCCACCCCGTGCGTCGGGCTGCCGGACCCGCCGATCAGGACCGAGCGGATACCGTCCCAGGGTTCGTAACCCTCTTCCAGAAGCTCAGGAAATATCCAGCGATTACCGGCGTCACGTGCCGCATCCAGCACCCCGAGTCCGGCCCAGCGGTGATCCGCCATATTCAGCTTCCCGCTCGGGAACAGCAGTCGATGATTCCCGCTAATCACGATGTCCGGCTTGTACTTCCTGAACGCCCGGGTGATGTCGCGTCGGAGGTCCATGCCGTACTCAATGACGCCGTCCGTGTAGTCCAAAAAATCGACCGTCGTCACGCCGACCTGTGCAGCCCCGGCAACCTCTTCCGCCTCTCGCAGAGGCCCCGCGTCACGCGGGTGTATGCCATCGATTCCAGCCTCCCCACGTGTCAGCAGAAGGTAAGTGATCTCCTTGCCCTGCGCCGTCCAGCGCGCAATCGCCGAGGCAGCACCGTACTCGAGATCATCTGGGTGAGCGGCCACGGCAACCGCTCGATCCCAGTCCTCGTCCAGCATCAATAGTTTCTGTGGATTTTCCGTGCTCATGTGTTATCTCCTTCTGGCAGCAGGGTTATCGATTGGGTCGTTGCTCAAGTTTCCGTCGATATTAAATATCCGGAGGCAGAGGTGTCGGGAGACCGCCGGGAAGTCATCGCATCAACTCCAGCAAACCGTCGTGGGCATCTGGCCATGCGGCGATCATCACCGGCCACGGATCTTTCGTGCCCCAGTCCAACGCACCACCACCACCATCGGTGACCTTCAATCCAAGCTCCTGTGCAATCGCCAGGCCGGCGGCGAGGTGCACCGTGCCAACGTCGTACACAACGACGGCTGAAGATACCGTCGGCGAAACGGCATCGGTCACCCGCGTTGAAGAAGAAAAATCCGTTGAGGATGTTGCGGCCGCCTGAGTTGTACCAGACTCGTTAAGAGCGCCGAGATCGTTACCCGACGACGCTCGCTGTACGCTCTACAGCGTCATACCAGCCCGCAATGAGGCGCGCCCGCTGTCCCTCCGACATGGCCGGATCGTAACGCGCCCCGGCTCGCCAGAGACGTGTGAGCTCGCCGTCGCTCCGCCACAGTCCGATCCCACGCCCGGCCAGAAATGCCGCCCCGAGCGCTGTGGTTTCCACGATCTCAGATACCTCAACGGGCCTATCCAGGATGTCCGCCTGGAACTGCATCAAAAATCGATTCCCCGTCTGCCCGCCATCTGCACGGAGCGGGGTAGAAGAAGTCCGGCCAGACGGGGACATCGCCTGTATGACGTCCCTCACCTGATAGGCCGTCGCCTCCAGCGCCGCACGCGCCAGGTGCTCACGGGACGAACCGCGGGTCAACCCGGTTATCGTGCCCCGCGCATCCGGATCCCATCTGGGCGCCCCTAGCCCGACGAACGCAGGGACCATATACACGCCGTCGTTATCGCCCACCATCTCCGCCATTTCGTCCGTCTCGGATACCGAATCTATGATTCCCAACCCATCCCTTAACCACTGCACGGCTGCTCCCGTAACGAAAACACCGCCCTCACTGGCATACGTCCGTTTGGAGCCAACCTGCCAGCCGACGGTCGCCAGTATTCCGGGCTCAGGCGATGGCGCTTTACCCCCGGCATTCGTCAGCACAAAGGCGCCCGTTCCATAAGTGCACTTGGTCATCCCATTCTTAAAGCAAGCCTGCCCGAAAAGTGCTGCGTGCTGATCCCCGGCGACCCCTGTAATCGGAATCTCGCCGCCTAACTCCGCACCGTCCGTGATCGCGAAATCTCCGGCGGAAGGGTGTACCTCCGGGAGAATCGCTTCCGGTACGTTGAACAACTCCAGCATGGCCGGATCCCACTCAAGGTCGTGGATGTTCAGGAGCATCGTTCTGGATGCGTTGGTAACGTCCGTAACGTGGCTCCGCAAACCGCTGAGCCGATATACCAACCACGAATCGACCGTGCCGAAACACAGTTCTCCGTCCTCCGCCCTGCGCTGACCATTCGGGATGCGGTCAAGCAGCCACCGAAGTTTTGTGGCGGAGAAGTACGGATCCACCACCAGGCCCGTCCGATCACGTATCTCGGCCGAGTGCCCGGCACGAATAAGTTCAGCGCAGGCGTCCGTTGTACGCCGGCATTGCCACACGATCGCGTTCGACACGGGTTCGCCGGTAAATCGGTCCCATACCACGACCGTTTCGCACTGGTTGGTGACGCCGATCGCCACAATATCGTCCATGCCAAGGCCAGATTTCTCAACGGCGCGCTGGGCGACGCTCACAGCGCCCCTGTAGATCTCGGACGCGTCATGCTCCACCCAGCCCGGTTGCGGGAAGTGCTGCTCAAGCTCCACCTGCGCCGAACCAACGGGCCGCGCCTCATCGTTGAATACGATGGCACGCGTGCTGGTCGTGCCCTGGTCGATCGCGAGAATGTGTCGACCTTCAGGCACCTGTTACTCCAAAATTACTAGGCAGCGAAGACGTGGTCAGAGCCGACAGGCTAAATTCCGCGCCTTCGTGGGAGGTTGCCGACTCCCGGTCCCGGCGTACCCGGCAGAATCGCATCCAGCTCCGTCATCTCCTCGGCCGTAAGATCCCACTCGCTCGCCGCAGCATTCTGTTCGATCTGCTCGACACGAGTCGCCCCCGCGATCACGGAAGATACCTCCGGGTGGCCGAGTAACCAGGCAAACGCAAGCTCCACCATCGTGTGACCGTGCTCACCGGCGAACGATTGCAACGCTTCAAGCACGTCAAAGTTGGCGTCCGTCAGTTGCGCATCGGCCATTCGCTGCGTGGTGGCGAGCCGCGTGCCCACCGGCAGGTCAGCGCCGCGCTTGTATTTTCCGGTCAGGAAGCCCGAGGCAAGAGGGAAGTAGGGCAGGATGCCGGTCGAGTACTTCGCGCTTGAGTGGATCAACTCCGTCTCGGCGTCACGCTTCAGCATCGAATATTCGGGCTGGTTGCTGACGAACTCTGGCCAGCCGTAGCGGCGTGACACATGGATTGCTTCCACCATCTCCCACGCCATGAAATTTGAGCAGCCGATGTAGCGCACCTTGCCGGCGGTCACGATGTCGTCGAGCGCCCGCAGCGTCTCCTCGATCGGCGTAAGCGGATCAACTATGTGCACCTGGTACAGATCTATGTAGTCGGTCTGGAGGTTCCTGAGACTCTGGTCCACCGAGTACTTCAGATGAGCTGCGGACAACCCTTCCCGATTTGTCTTTCCGGCCCACGGCATCCCGGCCTTAGTGCCGATGATGACGTCCTGCCGGTAGTCCTTCACGGCCCTGCCTATGAATTCCTCAGAGATGCCGCCGGAGTACGAATCGGCGGTATCGATGAAGTTGATGCCGTGATCGCGACAGGCGTCCAACGCCGCCTTGGCCGACTCGTAATCCATTCGGCCGAGCATCTCGCCGAAGTTGTTTGTCCCGAGGCCGATGCTGGACACGAGCAGCCCTGAGCTGCCAAGACGCCGGTACTTCATACGTTCTGTGATCTCCGTAGTTTCGAGTGATCGATATCTGACGCCCATTGGTTTCGGTCGCGCTACGTCTCGGGCGTCGCCGGATTGTAACTCCGCTTTCTGATATTGCACGTGACACGCTGCATGTGGAGGGAACTTTTATCAGCCATATGGCGTCTTTAACAACAGCGGCCACAAATGGCGGGTGGTCAATGTCGCACGCGCTCCGCTCACACAACAGGCACACTTATCAATTGACGGTCAGTAGGGATGAGGTAACGATCATGGCGCACTTACGTTCGGTTGGGCTCGTACTTCCGGTACTTCTCATTGCGCTGGTGATAATTGGGTGCAGCGGTGAGGCGAATGATTCAGGTACCTCTGGAGCCCCCACATCCAGGGGCGCCGCCGCGACAGCCGCTCCGGCAGCCGCATCAGCTCCGGACTCAAGGCCAGCGTCCGATGCGCTGTTCGATTCCTCATCGTCGGGAGATGCGTTGGTTGAACCCGGCCCAGCTGGCCAACCGGGCGCCGTCGGCCTGCCCGGCTTTCCCGGTTCTCCCGGGGATGTCGCCGGCACGGTCTCAAACAGCCTTGAGGTGCAGGTGCAGGCCATCGCCGCGCTTGACCGGATCATCGTCCGTACCGTCGACATGACTCTCGTCGTACAGGACGTCAGCCGGGCCATCGACGAGATCGCGGAACTCGCCACCTCGTCCGGCGGATGGGTAGTCGCATCAACTCGTAACGGCAACCACACCGCTTTTATTTCATTCAGAGTCCCGGCAGAAGGCCTCGACACCACGCTCGACGAAGTACGCTCACTTACCGTCGAAGTGGAGTCCGAAAGCTCGACCTCTCAGGATGTCACGGACGAGTACACCGACCTTCAAGCACGGATTCGCAGCCAGACGGCCAGCGAAGACGCCCTGATCACGCTTCTCGATTCTGCCCGAACCATCGAAGACACACTCAAAGTGGCGACCGAGCTCGCTCGTATCCGTGAAGACCTCGAAAGCATGCAGGGCCGGCTGAACCTGCTCGCTCAGACTTCAGCCTTCTCGCTGGTCAACATCTTCCTCAACGCCGAACCGATCGAGATGCAGGTAAACGCCGGAAGCGACCTTGCGGCGGCGGTCGGCGAGCCGGTCTCTTTCACTGCGACCTTCGAGCCGCCTGAGGGGACAGATGAATTTGAGATCGAATGGGATTTCGGTGACGGCACAGGCCTGGTTGTCGTTCGCCGAACGGCCGCGACCGTGATTGAAGGTCAACGGATCACTCCCGCCGTTACCCACGTCTACCGCTCGGAGGAGCACTCGCCATTTGTTGTATCCGTAAAAATCACTGACATTGGAGACGCCGGGATTTCTGAGGGTGAAGACGCCCTGATCGCCACCGTCAGCGAGATCCCGGTATTGGACGTATTCGCGGGAGAATCGATCAACGTGGAAGCCGGAGAGGCCATCGGTTTCGCCGGAACGTTTACAAGGCCGGTCGGTGTGGGCGAACTCACGTACCGCTGGGATTTCGGTGACGGATCAAACCCGGTCGAAGGAGTGCTGGAAGAGGGCGTGACGGTGGCCGAGGCCGTTCACACCTACGTTAACAATCGCCCCATCCCTTACACCACAACCCTCGTGATCTCCGGAGTTGCGGACGTTGGAGAGATTGAAGGCCGCAGCTCGTTGACCGTAAGGGTCAGGGAGGCTGAGGGCTGGGTGATCGCAGACTGGAACGTCGGATCAACTTTCAAGAACGGCATCCAGGCCCTCTCGGCGGTCGGCGTCTACGGAGTCCAGGGACTGATCTAGGCCGTAGCGCTGAGCCCGGTCTGGATCCTGGCACTGATCGTCCTGGGTATCGTGAGGTGGCGGAAGCGGCTGAGGTCTGTATAGCTGTCATGGACGGTTGCCCCCTCTTCAGATGGAAGACAGCCTGGGTGAGTGCGGTTCTGGATCCGGCACAGTCGGCGCCTTCTGGGCAGTTCGCTCAGATGGCGAAGATCCCTCGGCTATACTCCGGATGACAAAATAAGGTGCACATCGATTTGTAAGCGATACGCGAAGTACCCGCGCTCCCACATCACGCTCCAACCCGGAGATAAACGCCCCAACCGGGGCGCCGTCCATGGCGTTCACACTTGAAGCGCTGATCATCTTCCTGGTTCGGGTAGCAGGCTCACTGCCCGTCTTGCGATGGGCCTTTGCCGGGGCCGTTATCGCCGTCCTGGTGGACTTCTCAGACCTGTTCCAGAAGAACCTGATCCACCTTGGCGGAGTCGGCAACTACCAGGAGTTCGATAAGTGGGCTGACCTCGTCTACATGCTCACGTTTCTGTACGTGGCGCTCAAATGGGACGGCGTCAAGCGAAACGTCGCCGTCGGACTATTCGGCTTTCGGATCATCGGGATGGTGGCGTTCGAGATCACATCTTCCCGGGCCGTCCTGATAGCCTTTCCAAACCTTTTTGAATTCTGGTTCCTGTTCGTGGCGGCGCTGCAGCACTGGTGGCCGAACTACGATCTCACACGAAATCGGCTCGCTGGTTGGCTACTCGTGCTCCTAGCCCTCAAAATGTTTCAGGAGTACGCGCTTCACGGGGCGCAATGGCTCGATAAATACACGGCGACAGGAGTCGTCGTAACCTGGTGGAACTTCCTGACGGGATGGATCTGAAGCATATGACCGCACCTTTCGCACGACACAATCAGGTCCCTACGCGATGACAGACGCCGAAGCCGTTCGCCGGGAGTTTGAGCGCGCGGAAGACCTCCGACGCCGTGGCAGTGACTCAGGGGCGGAAAAAGCGTTTCGGCAGGCGGTGGAACTGGGCCGCGTGATTGAAGATCCAGAGGCGCTCGCATGGGCGGCGGCGGCGGCATCGGGCCTTGGGGTGGTGCTTCGCTATACGGGCCGATTCGGTGAGGCCGCATCGGCTTGTCGTGACGCAATCGCGCTGGGCGAGAAATCAGGACCCGGCGATGGGCTGGCATGGGCGGCCCGGGCAGCACACAATCTTGGTGTCCTCCATGCCGATGGTGGGGAAAACGGCGAATCAGACCGTTCGTGGCGACGATCGATCGAGCTAGGACGATCTTCTGACACAAAGCGTGGCTCTGTCTGGGCGGCCCGCGCGTCTCACAACCTGGCGGCGCTGCTGGTAGAGGTTGGAACACCGGAAGAGGCCGAAACCGCTTGGCGGGACGCCGTGGATTTCGGGCGAGCGGCCGGCGACAGGGGGCTGGAG
>Ga0066369_10000819_pt1 | contig 13112 bp, 14 predicted proteins | sample Knorr_S7_td_Bott_FD_70972 | JGI IMG/M metagenome (GOLD analysis project Ga0066369, IMG submission 70972) | Marine microbial communities from Southern Atlantic Ocean transect - Knorr_S7_td_Bottom_ad_4513_LV_A | ecosystem: Environmental > Aquatic > Marine > Oceanic | place: Southern Atlantic... | reverse complement strand
CGTAAACTGTGACGGGAGTCACCAAAGTAATTGCTAAGGTGTCCTGTAGAGACAAACTTTGACCCCTTAAGGATCCATCCCTCGTAGAAGTATCCATCTTCTGCAGGATCGATATTGAGTGTTACCGTGTGCAGGTAATATCCGTCCTCAAATTGATGTGCTTGCGTGACACCGTTAGCCCTGTAATCCCCTACTTCTGTCATGGCACCATATGCAAACCATGTTTCTTGTCCGTGCTTGTCATATTCGATCTTTCCGCCCTGCGGGATAGGGTACTGAATCTGCTCGGTGTCGAGCTCTTCGGCACGCTCGCTACGTTTGTCACCACAACCAGCAAGCAGGAGGATACTGAGTATGAGGAGAGTGGTCTTTTTCATAGAGCAGGAGTATAGATGAAAAGAGGCTAGTGGATAGTGGATAGTGGGGAATATTATCCCCTACCAGAGGAACCCTGGAGGCCTACTAAGAATTCTACTACGCTCAAATTGTGCTTTATGATCTGCCTTAGCAGCCATCACTTGATACCGTGGGGCATCCCGCGGATACATCCTTGCCAACATGTTACAGATCGCGATGAGCTCTTCGGCATTTGGGGAGAGGGCAATGTGATGGGTATTGCGCTCAATGGCATCTGCGAACTTGTTAAGAAGAGCATCAATCATAGGCCTATTCTTTTCTATCTCCTCTTTGAGATCTAAAGCTAAGTATGTCTCTATCAGACCATGCAACACGCTGAGATCGTTGAATTGACCCCGCTCAAACGCACGCTTGTAGGACTCTAACGCCCGCTGTTTCTCGCCAGCAAGAAGAGCGACGTCCCCTTGCCTCTTCCATGCACGGAAGTCTTCCTTATTCACGGCAAAGTACTCATCTAATGCGGCTTGTGCCTCTGCATACTTACTCTCTTGGACGTAGATCTTTGCACGGCTTAAGTGTAAGTCACGCGTGAAGTACTCTCCATCTGCTTTGTCATACCACTCAATAGCAGTAAAAGGATCTTTCCTTGCTTCTGCACTGCGACCCATAGAAGAAATGACCAGATAGGAACCTTCGTAGAACACCACAACAAGAAGGACGACCGCTACAAACATTTCCACCCACCGTGCCAGTACCTTCGGTACATTGCGCAGTGATTCGATATCAAGATAGGTCATCAAGACACCAAGCAATATCCAAAACGGTAACGTGATACCCACAAACTGCAAATTGAAATCGATCATGTTATGGAGCATTACACCAGCAAGTCCGAGATAGATGAGGGTGCGCAGTGAAAACTTGAGAGACCCTACTTCTATACGGTCTGAAAGTAGTTGCACTGTCGCTCTGTACATCACCAAGCCTATCACCATAACAAAAAGAATGGTTGCGAGTATTCCACGTTCTACAAGAAGCTTGAGGATGACATTGTGCGGATGGTCTGATGTTGCAAGCACGCTGCTTTGCAGCTGTGGTTGAATGAATCGAAAACTATACGGGCCCCATCCAAACAGTGGTTTTTGTGAGGCTAGATTTATTGACTGAGACCAAAAGCCGAAGCGTTCTGTAACAGAACTAGACCCTTCTGCGGCAGAGAGGGTCACCTTCTCTCCTACCTGCTGGACTTCATAGAGACTGGAGCGTACCGCATTGATCGACACAAAACATGCAATGGCAATCGCACTGATTGCGATAGTCACTGGTACAATATTTCTCGTCGGAAACTGTGGCCGCGTCTTTCTGTACACAATGAACCCCCAGATACCTAGCTGAACAAGGAAGACTAAAAATCCTCCACGAGAGAATGAGAGAAACAAGCAGGCGAGGACGAGACCGACAATACCAGACCGCACCAATAGCTCTGTGCAACTGCGCAGATCTTTGGTAGAGAAACGAAAATCCCGTAGTACCCAGTACAGAACTAAAGGCCACGTAAGTAACAGGAACTGCGCCCACGCGTTCGGCCAGTAGTCTGTATGAAAACGAAAATCAAAGAACGTCCCAACAAAGCGGTTCACCGGTTGAAATACATACACCAGGATCCCTATTCCACAGGCAACAATGACGGTGATGCAAAAAATGCGGATGAGTCGCACGATGTATTTGTCTCCTTCGTCTGCATCCGAGGCTACTCGGATAATCCAGAGGAGGATCAAGCTAAGAGCACCCGTACGTAGTACTTCATCTAATCCGTAGTTACCCGTAGTCGATAGGAGAAAGGAGATAAAGGTCAGAATGATAAATCCCATCACTGCGCTCCATAGTAATACTGGCACTTCTCTATTCCCTGTGCGACGGTCGACGGTATGCGAGATGATCGTCACGACTGCAGCTACGGTAGTTAGTATCCACGTAACGTCCAAGCTCTTTCCCCCTCTCCATAGTATAGAGAGCACAAGTAGTGCTACTACTGACCATTCGCAGATGCGACGCCACTGAAAGGTCTGACGCCTGAAGGGATTGCTAAGTTGCATAGTGGATATCTTACACAGAGTTCATGAAATTTTCATCTGATGATACCTGACTACCGTTGAAATGATCGCTAGACTCTCTCCAGCTATGATTTCCGATCTATCCGTACAGCGAAAAGGTGAACTGTATGTCCTTGCATCCTGCATCATCTGGGCGATATTCCCAGCCATGACGGTCTTTCTGATTGCGACCGTTCCTCCCATAGCACTCGCAGGGCTTACGATGCTTTCTTCCTGTGTGCTGTTTGCCATTATCCTGACGGTACGCAATGGATGGAGTAGCGTTTGGAAAGGTACTGCTCTGAAGTATATTCTTGCAGGAACTGTCATCAACGGTATTGGATATCATGGGCTTGTCTTTTTTGCGATGAGTCATACGACTGCAGGCAATGCAACAATTATTTTGCAGATGGAAGTGTTCTTCGCATTCATCATTCTTTCGCTGCTGATGAAACACGAAAAGTTTCAACTCAATCACTTTTTAGGCGCAGTGCTGATGGTTCTCGGTGCTTTCATTATTCTAGGAAAACAAACATCCGGTACCTTGCAGAGTGGCGATCTTATTATTGTACTGGCCACAGCGCTGGCACCATTCGGTAATTATTTTCAACAAAGGGCTCGCAAAGAAGTCTCTGCGCAACACATTCTTATGATACGCAGTTTACTGGCGGGATCCTTCCTGCTGGTGCTGTCACGACTCCTTGGAGAGAGCTTTTCTGTGGAAGATGCATGGGGAGTTGCTCCCATGATCTTCTTGAATGGATTTTTGGTGATGGGAATCGCAAAGATCTTCTGGATAGAAGGATTCATTCGCATCCCAATTACCAAAGCAAACTCTATCGCCGCTATCGCCCCCTTCTTTGGCCTGATATTTGCGTATCTTATTTTGGGTGAAGTCCCAACACAGTGGCAACTCCTGTCTATTGTTCCCATTGTAGCTGGTGTACTGCTACTGATGAGAAAGGACCGAAAAACAGAGTAGTGGCCAAGAAGAAGACTTTAGTTTAACAAACTTACATTGTGAAGCTGTTCATTGTAATCTCTGTATAAAGATTCACGTACATCGCGCGCATGTGGTGTTAGCCATCCTATTGTCCATAGATCCAACTCGCTAGGATCCATACATTGAGCATCATTTCCACATGCTTCTTGCCACCATTGATTTATAGTAAGACCTTCGAAGGCTGAACTAAAACCATACGTAAGCCAAAGAATGTCCGACAGGGCTTTGTCTCGAGCGAGGATACGTCTGCAATGGCAAGCGGTACTATCCTGAAACAGGATTAAGTGCCTTTCTAGCTTTGCATAACTACAATCTCTTCCACTAGTATTCCTTAGGAAAGCTTGTTGCATGAATTCTCGCTTCTTTCTTTCTTGTATTATTGCATGTAAGCCACGAGCAGCTACATTGCTTGATACGATGAACGTCCCAACAGTACAGTTATCAGAAGGAGCTAGAGTAATCGGTTCATGTCCATGTATTTGTGAGGTAATCCCACCAGCTGAATTGGGTGTAATACAATTAACCCATAGCTTGTTTCGGTCTATTGCCCCCTTTAATACCCGAACAAGATCTGCATTCTCTAAAGCATCTGCCATAGGGCCATCTCTAAAAGCAGTCAGTTCTCGTAACGTAGTAAGAGGACGCTCAGGTTCCACTGTTACAATTCTTAAAGGATCTTCAAGAATACCTTCTCTTCTATTATCACAACTACAAGCCAATTCATCATACAATTCAGTGTTTGACATCAATTATAAAATACACTCTAATCATATTACTGGCAAGAGCATTTATAATGAAATGTGGTGACGAGGGGTTTTCAGGTTACTACGTAATTGGGATAGAAATGAAGCCTTTAGGGTCCTCTGCTAGAGAGCTTGTGGTGCACTAAACGTACTGAAGTTAGAACTTTGGACATTGATGTAGTATAAAATTCATCCATGATACCAGATAGGATTGACGCAGATATCCCTGAACACTGCCGGGGGCAAAGCGGCATTCTCATTACTGCCATTAATGGTATGTACCATGCAACTGGTGCGTTGCTGTGTGATTTTGATGAAACTAAAATTATACAGCGCATCAACAGAGAATACGGTAGTGAGAATGGAGAGGAAGCAAAAAAGGTCGTGGCTATTAAAGGAATATGCCTAAGTTCCGTACGAAGACTGCGAATGTTTTTGAATAACAGACCAAAGAAATCTCAGGTGGATCGAACGGATTTGCTCGTTCTTCTTTCGAAAGAGATAGAACCTGTTGTGCAAATCAAATCACAGGCCACATCCGTTTCGTAAAGCACGCACTATTTTATTACAGAACGTCGAATGGTGACGAGGGGTTTTCTGTCAAAGGTATCGCGAAGCGGAAGCTTGCTTTCGCTGGAGCGACTCCTAATAAGGGAAGGAGAGTACATGAGAGGAAACCGTAGGTTTTCTTTCATGAAACAGTGGTGACGAGGGGTTTTCTGGTTACTACATAATCTGAATAGATTTATTCAGCAGGACATTTGAGATTATGCAAGATACAGAGCTTACTATTAGCCCTAATAACTAGCATCATTGCCTCTGCCCTATTAATGCCATCATCCGGCCTAAAATATCCTGTTAGATTTCCTTGTGTATCAGTGTCACCAGTAAGAATTCCGATACTGACTAAATCACGAATTGGTTCTTTGAAGTAGTTTATGAATAGAGAATAGTGGCTTGAGTATAACCTGTTAGTCAGAAGTAGTCATTTTGGTGCCCAGGAGAAGACTCGAACTTCCACGGGATAACTCCCACACGCTTCTGAAGCGTGCGCGTCTACCATTCCGCCACCTGGGCTTAGGTCCAGTATACCCACAATTACCCTTAAACTGTTGTAAAAATGAACAACAGGTTTCTGTAGATTTTGGTTGGCACTCTGTAATTTAGAGTGCTAGTATTGGTCGTCCATACATCCAAACACTGATTCTACCCCCTTATTCTATGTCCAATCTCCCAACACTCTCCGTAAAACTCGAACCCTCAGCAGGGCACGTTGCTGTTATTCCTGATACCAGAGACGCTGTTACTGCTTCTGGAATCATCATTCCTGATACTGCATCCGATAAGAAGTCCTCTATTGGAACGGTCTACGCTGTAGGTACCGGAGAAGATAAAGATGGTATCGATGCCTCCTGCTATAAGGTAGGAGACCGCGTTATCTACGGACAGTACGCTGGAGAAGAGATCGAGCTGAAAGATGAAGAAGGCAAAACCGTAGAGGTGAAGTTCCTCTCCGCAGATTCTATTCGATCAAAAATTTCCTAATCTAGACTTTTCAAACCTTACTAACCTTACCAACCTTTCATTATGGCTAAACAAATTATATTCGGAAAAGACGCCCGAGACCAGATTCTCAAGGGTGTAACAATGCTTACAAATGCCGTGGCAGCGACCATGGGACCGAAGGGTCGAAACGTCCTTATCGAGAAAAGCTACGGTGGACCAACCGTGACCAAAGACGGTGTGACCGTTGCAAAGGAGATTGAGCTCGAAGATCCATTCGAGAACATGGGTGCACAACTCGTAAAAGAAGCTGCAACCAAAACGAACGATGCAGCAGGAGACGGAACCACCACTGCAACCGTTCTTGCACACGCAATTATGACTGAAGGTCTTAAGCACGTAAAAACTGGTGCGAACGCAATTTCTATTAAGCGAGGTATCGACAAAGCTGTTGTGGCCGTTGTAGAAGAACTCGAAAATTTAAAGAAAGATGTTGATAGTAAAGAAGAATACAAAGCGGTCGCCACCATCTCTGCACAAGATGATGAGATTGGCGACACGATTGCAGAAGTGATCGACCAAGTCGGAAACGACGGTGTCGTCACTGTCGATAAAGGACAGACCTTCGGTATCGAAAAGGAATACGTCGAAGGAATGCAGTTTGATAACGGATACATCAGTCCATACTTCATCACGGATACTTCCAGGATGGAGGCAGTGTTCGAGAGTCCTGCTATTTTGATTACGGATAAGAAGATCGGATCTATCCAAGAGATTCTTCCACTGCTTGAAAAGCTTGCACAGAGTGGAAAAAAAGAGATCGTAATCATCTGTGAAAATGTTGAAGGAGAAGCACTTGCAACATTGGTTGTGAACAAGCTCCGTGGAACATTCTCTGCACTTGCCATTAAGGCTCCTGCATTCGGAGACCGTCGTAAAGCAATCCTATCTGACATCGCAGCCCTCACTGGAGGTCGAGTGATCTCTGAAGAAGTGGGCTTAAAGCTTGAGAATGCTGATGTGGAAGATCTTGGCGCATGTGACCGTGTCATCTGCACCAAGGACAACACAACGATCGTTGGTGGTTCTGGAAACAAGAAAGACGTTGAGCTTCGCGTAAATCAGATTAAAAACGAAATTGATAGCACCAAGAGTGACTTCGATAAAGAGAAGCTCATGGAGCGTCTCGCGAAACTCACCGGAGGTGTCGCTATTATTAAGGTCGGCGCTGCTACCGAAGTAGAACAGAAAGAAAAGCAGCACCGTGTCGAAGACGCCCTCGCTGCTACTCGCGCTGCAGCGGAAGAAGGTATTCTCCCTGGTGGAGGAACTGCGTTTATTCGCGCACTCTCTGTACTGGATGATGTTAAGACTGCAAACGAGGACGAAGCTGTTGGTGTCGAAATCATCAAGGGAGCATTGGTTGCCCCTTTGCGTCACATCGCCAACAACGCTGGAGTCGATGGAGACGTTGTTATCGCTAAAGTCCTAAAGTCTAAAGGTAACGAAGGGTACAACGCTCTCACTGATACATATGAAGATCTGATGAAAGCGATGATTATCGATCCAAAGAAAGTATCCCGCTCTGCTCTGGAGTTCGCAGCATCTGTCGCTTCGATGTTCCTCACTCTCGAAGCTGCCATCACCGAAATCCCTAAAGAAGAAGATCCTGCTGCTGCAGCCGCTGCCGCAGCTGCTATGGGAGGAATGGGAGGTGGAATGGGAGGGATGATGTAATCCAGAAAGCAAACACAATAAGGATACCTAAGAAGTAGGTGTCCTTCTTGTTACATGTTCGGGCCCAAGTGATGCAAGAAGCGCTCCAGCCTCCGGAATTCTTGCTTGATCTATCAGCTCTTGAACCTCTGCTAAAACAGCAGTTCTCATATCTTTACAATTCGGTCTATCAGGATTGAAGTTTAAGTAGAGTTGCCTTTCTCGGTAGACCTCATTCATGACAAGATTTTAGCACATATAAAGGGCAGACCCCCTCCATTGACATATCTTATTTAGTAAGTATAATGCCGCGGTCCAATTCATTGTGAATTGGTTGATCCTTTTCTCTACTGCAGAAAGACGAAGTTCATGAAGCTCGAGACACGGAGAATCCTGATTGTCAGGAACGCCACGGAAGGCCCATTCATTTGGCAGCCTTACATAAACCTCTGTGTCGCCCAAGGAATGCAGGTACTCGCTACCAGTCGTATTTCCAAGAAATTGGGTGATGCAGATTCAGCAGCCGCAGCCGTTCTCCTCATTGAAGGAAGCACATCTCAGGAGAAATTGCTCCGAGGGCGAATCGAACTACAAGTTCGTAAAGGGGACTACATCATAGTCCGCTTTAACCACCTTCTCTCATGTTGCTTTCTCTGGGAAAACACTGTGCCAGGCTTCAGAAATGAAGACTGCAAGTCTATCCCAGATCGTGTTGCATAAAGGAAAACGATCGATAACCGGTGTCGCCCCCAGGGGCGGCGCTGGTTATTTTCGAAGTGGCCCAATTTCCATCAAACGAGATGGAACCACTCGAAGTTTTGTGAGTGGTACGTTAATAAATAACACTCCGAATGTTATCAGGCCTAAACTGACGAGTTGGTTTTGTGTAAGTACTTCTCCAAGAATAGAGGTTGCCATCACAATACCAATTACACGTCCCATAGCAGAAATGATACCGGCATCCATTGCCTTTACTTTACGAAGTGCACTGAAGTAGAGGAAGAACGGAATGAGGTAAGCAATAAGGGGGAGTGCAAGCACCAGCCACACATTCTGTGGAGTAGCAAGGAACTCGAGCCCACTCGAATCTTGTATGAGGATATATGCCCCAACAAGTAGTAAACTACATACCGTACGTACCATAACAATAGAATCTAAGTGACGATGCTTGATGTACTTTTTATGAATAATAGTTGTAAGGGCAGACAACATCGAAGAAGCAATCAACAGAAACGCACCTGTACTTAAACTGAGAGCCTCAACATCTTTCCAAAGAAGTACTACCATTCCAATAACAAGGAAAAATCCTCCCAGCGCCATTTGATTGGAGAACTTTTCTTTGAGGAAGTACACAGAGAAGATCACCACAAAGAGTGGTAACATACTGGTAAGCATCAGTGATTCTGTGGCTGTAACAAGACTCAATCCCTCAAAGAACATTATTGGTCCTATTACTCCTCCAATGATGGTAGAAAGCACTGTGCCATAGATGTCTTTTTTCGTCATGCCCCATCGCTCCCCTCTTTCTAAACTGATGATCTCGTGTGACATGAGTACAATGGTCATCACAAGAAGAATAACGAAGTAGAGCTGAACGGGAGTCCATCCTTGTTCATACAGCACCTTCGAAAAGATCGGCTTAGAGTTTGCCAGAACCACAGCTACCAGGAGTTGTGCAAGTCGCCAGCGTTGTACGGAATCATCTTGCTTGAATGTCATAATTGGATACTATCATAAATAACTGACTGGCTCCCGTAAGAGCCAGACAGTTATGCGATGCGACGACGGAAGCCCTTAGACTTCCAGCCACTTCAGATACGGTGTCGGATCCCATCCGTCCTTCGCACCCATTACCTGGAGCGCGGGGACGACTATGAGACCCGCCATTCCAATCATAATCCCGAGTACGAATGCAACTGGGAGGTAGAAGAGAACGGCTTTGCAGCAGAGAAAGGCTGCAGAAGGTAGACCGAGAATCTGTTTCGACATGACGGGGGTCCTTCCTTGAGGGAGACACGGACTCTGAATGAGCGGGGAAATGTGTGGTCACACCAACCACAATGGACGATATTTACAGTAATCCAACCTAGAAATCAAGGGCCTAAGAGGCCACTTTTGCCTAGGGTAAGCCACTTACTAAATGCTTTAAAATTGCGATTTGACAGAGAATTTGTAGAGGATTAGCATACCCCTACCCCCTACCCCTAGTAACATCCTCCCCGATCATAAGAAAAAAGCACTGGCCGCACTTAAAAGACTTAATGGATTAAGTGCAAAGCTCGAACAGATGATCGAGGATGACGAGTACTGTCCAAAGCTCTTACAAATAGCACTCGCTATGAAAGGGCACATGGAACATGTGCAGGGTCAGGTATTAGAATCTCACCTTAAAACCTGTGCCAGTAAAAACCTTGGCACAGCAAAAGAGGAACAATTTATCGATGAACTTGTTAAAGTCATCGGTCTTTCTACCCGTTAACTTTTTTTATCATGAACGCTCAAATGAAAATGGCAGCACCTGCCCTCATCATCGTAGGACTCATTATGATGTTTGGTCCTGCACTTATGAACACTAACCAAGAGGCTACTAACGACCCACCTACAGCGCAGGCACCAAAGAAGCCAAAGCCGACTCCTACTCCTGCAGTGAAAGCACCGACTCCGACTCCAACGCCAACTCCTACACCTGAACCAGAGCCAGAGCCAGAGCCTACTCCGACTCCGACGCCTACTCCTTCTAAGCCTCGTATGATTATGTTGCACACAAGCAACTGGGCATTTTCACCAAATAGTATTGTTCTGAAGAAAGGTGAAGATGTTTCTGTACACCTTATGGGTATGGAAGGAAACCACGGTATTGCTATCCCTGGTCTTGGTATTAACGAACGCATGGATCAAGGCAGCATGAAAATGGTAAAGATCCCTACTGACAAAACTGGAACGTTTGAATTCTTCTGTAATACACAATGTGGTATTGGCCACAGTGACATGCAGGGAACTATTATTATTGAGTAATATCTTCATGAAAAAACTTAGCCCTCAATTGCTAGCACGTACCATCGCAACTTCCCTCTTTATCGCTGTTGCAGCTGGCACGTGGGATGCATGGTGGCACGGAGCAGTTGGACGTGAGTCTTTTCTAGAACCACCCCATTTACTTCTTTATGCTGGAACTGCGGTCGCCATTGCTCTTGGGATGCTTGGATGGCGCATGACCAAAGAAAAGATATGGAAGAGGCTCGCATTGGTCCTTCTACTCGTACCAGTGTCTGCACCCTTTGATGAGATCTGGCACCAGATATATGGGTACGAGGATCTCTCGAGTATATGGGTGATATGGAGCCCACCCCATCTCCTACTGATTGGTGCCATCATTGCCTCACTCGCCATGCTGCTTCCAGTCCTTATGAAAGACGAAGACCCTATGGCGAAGCGCCTCTTCGGTGCACTGACGTTTGCATCCATTCTCAACCTGGCAATGATTCTCCCAGGCCCTTTAGAACCCACAGGTGGCTGGGCACTATTGGGATTTTGGGGTGCCGGTGGCGTAGCAGTCGCTTATGTTCTTATTCTGCTTTTAGCACAAAAATGGATACCGGGAATCGCAGCTGCGACGCTGACTGCCATGTCATTTATCGTTCTCTATTCCATCGCATTTGGAAATGAAGTTGCAGAAGACATCGTTCTTACCCCTCATGATCATGCCCCTTCCTTCTTGATAGTGTTTGCGTTTCTCATTCCGGCAGTCTTGCTGGATCTAATGAAGCAGCAACCAGCGTGGTTGCGTGGTGCAATTACAGGAGCATTGTGGGCCGCTATACTCTACGGGTTTTCCTCTGCATTCTTCGCACCACAATTCCAGTACGCACTATCCGACACGTACGTTGCCGTTGCCGCTAGTGGTATCGGAGGTGTATGTGCTGCTCTACTTACAACAGTATTTTCTCCCCACACAACATGAATAAATTTTCGATTGTTCTTCTCTCGCTTCTCTTTACCGCCTGCGCCGCCGGTACAGGTACTACAAACCCTCCTGCTGATGCTTCGCAGAGTGAATTGAATATGGCTGAGATGATGGGTATTACGGTAGAGGAACTGCGTAAACAAACTCCTGAGGAGCACATGAAGATGATGAAGAACATGATGAATATGAAAGATTCAAATGCAGTAGAACCTACCGCCAATGCAGAAGTAAAAGCAGTGTATGACTCGCTGTCTCCACAAGCACAGGGACTGTACTTCAAGCAAAGTAAAAAGCTTACACAGCCCGTAGCTGCACGCATTGTAGAACTCGATGAAAAGACAATTGGATGCTTTGGTCCTTCACAGGTGCTCAGCATGTCTACGGATGATAAAAATCTTGGTGGACAATGTTGTGGAGCACTGACAGATATCACCGCCTACCGCATTCAACTAGAAACCATAGAACATTTTATAGTAGAGAATGGCGGAAGAGACATTATCCCTGCAGACCCTTACGACCTTACCGTAGAAGTCTCTCAACAATTAACGCAGATTGATAAAGACATCACGCTATCATCGGAGCAGCAAATGACGTTTGATAATGCAGTCGCCATGTCGCATCATGGAGGGCCATGCTGTTGTAAATGCTGGAAGTGGTTTGTGATGTCAGGGCTTGCCAAAAACCTTATTGTAGAAGAGAAGTGGAATCAAAATCAGATAGCAGAGCTTTGGGACATCAGTAGCTCATGTGGACATGCGGAAGACACTGATATGCACGCACACTACAGCTGATGAAATTCTCTCTCCTATTGATTTCCGTGCTTTTCCTCTCTGGATGCCAAAGTATTCCAGAGGCTAAGCCTTCTACCGTGCTGGAAGTCTCTGATGGGGATACGATTGAGATCAACCCAACGATTGTCAATAAGACCATCAATGGAAAACGTTTCAAGATGTATGGATACAACGGACAAATTCCTGGGCCCATGATCAAGGCGCCTCAGGGTTCTACTATTACCGTCATCAGTAAGAATCATATTGACTATGAGACAACGATTCACTGGCACGGACTGCGACTAGATAACAAGAGTGATGGTGTACCAGAACTGACCCAAGAAGTGACAAAACCTGGACAGTCACATCGCTACACACTCACCTTCCCCGACGAAGGTATCTACTGGTACCACCCACATGTGCGTGAAGACATTCAGCAAGATATGGGACTGTATGGAAATATGTTTGTAACATTAGATGACAGCTGGGGATACAATCCCGTAAACAAAGAGGAGGTTATCATTTTGGATGATCTGTTCTTGGATGAAAATGGTGAGAACGTTCCCTATGGAAAAGACCACCCTAACTTTGCCTTGATGGGACGGTTTGGAAATCTGATGCTCATCAATGGGAATACTGAATATGCAAAAGAGTATAAGAAAGGATCCGTCGTACGGTTTTACTTCACCAACGTTGCAAATGTACGCACGTTTCGACTTCATATCCCAGGCGCTCAACTGAAACTTGTCGGTTCTGATGTTGGACGCTACGAACACGATACGTTCGTAGATAACATTACTATTTCCCCTGCGGAGCGTTACATCGTTGAAGCGCTTTTTGAAGAACCGGGTGAGTACTCATTGATGCATAGCAGTCCACTTGCAGAGTTTTCACTCGGAGAATTCACGGTATCCGAAAACGCTGTACAACAATCCTTTGCGGAATCATTTAACACGCTACGGTCCT
>Ga0066369_10000818_pt1 | contig 13115 bp, 9 predicted proteins | sample Knorr_S7_td_Bott_FD_70972 | JGI IMG/M metagenome (GOLD analysis project Ga0066369, IMG submission 70972) | Marine microbial communities from Southern Atlantic Ocean transect - Knorr_S7_td_Bottom_ad_4513_LV_A | ecosystem: Environmental > Aquatic > Marine > Oceanic | place: Southern Atlantic ocean... | reverse complement strand
TCAATTTGGGCTTCATTATATGTATGATTTAGCATAATAGTATCCGTTGTTCCATCAGTATGTACTACTTCTAAAGTCAGTTGTTTCCCTTCTGAGAAAGCAGCTAAATCTGTGAAGTTGAATGTATCATCTTCTTTTATCAAATCATAATCATTTTCATTTGCAAAAGTCAGTCCTAACATCCCTTGTTTTTTAAGATTTGTTTCATGAATTCTGGCAAATGATTTTGCAATAACCGCCATCACACCAAGATGTCTTGGTTCCATTGCGGCATGCTCTCTTGAAGAGCCTTCCCCATAATTATGATCCCCCACTATAATGGTAGTAATTCCTGCTTTTTTATATTGTCTGGCAATAATTGGAACTTCATCTGTTGTTCCGTCAATCTGACTAACGACAGCATTTGTTTCCCCACTAAAAGCATTTTCAGCACCAATCAAACAGTTGTTGGATATATTATCCAAATGACCTCTGTATCTTAGCCATGGTCCTGCCATAGAGATATGGTCAGTAGTACATTTTCCTGCTGTTTTTATCAGTAGTTTTGATCCCATTATGTTTTTTCCATCCCAAGCAGAGAAAGGAGTTAATAATTGTAATCTGTTTGATTTAGGGTTGATAACCACTTGAATTCTACTTCCATCTTCATCTGGTTCTTGATAGCCATTATCTTCTACTGCAAATCCATTTTTTGGTAATTCCACTCCGTGAGGCTCTGCTAGTTTTACCTTTTCACCATTTTCGTTTGTAAGGGTGTCAGTTATAGGATTAAAATCCAGTCTTCCAGAAATTGCAATAGCAGCTACCATTTCTGGTGAGCCAACAAATGCATGGGTGTTTGGATTTCCATCCGCACGCTTGGCAAAGTTCCTGTTGAAGGAATGCACAATTGTATTTTTTTCTTGTTTGCTAGCACCTTCTCTGTCCCATTGCCCAATACATGGTCCGCAAGCATTAGTGAATATTTTAGTGGATTCAAACTTCATAAAGGAGTCCATCAATCCATCTCTTTCAGCAGTGAATCTCACTTGTTCCGAACCAGGATTTATTCCTAATTTCGCTTTGGGTTTAAGCCCCTTACTTACCGCATCTTCCACAATTGAAGCGGCTCTGGTTAAATCCTCATAAGAAGAGTTGGTGCAAGAACCAATCAGTGCCCATTCCACATCCAAAGGCCAATCGTTTTTTATTGCCTTTTCTTTCATTTCCGCCACAGGAGTAGCCAAATCTGGAGTAAATGGGCCGTTTAAATGGGGGCTTAATTCCGATAAGTTGATTTCAATCACCTGATCAAAATACTGTTCAGGATTTTTATAAACCTCTGCATCTCCTGTTAAGTGTTGTTTTATTTTATTTGCAGCATCAGCAACATCATTTCTATCTGTTGCACGTAAATATCTTTCCATACTTGCATCATAACCAAAAGTTGAGGTTGTAGCTCCAATTTCAGCCCCCATATTACAAATGGTTCCTTTTCCTGTTGCGGAAAGGGATTGCGCTCCTTCACCAAAATATTCTACAATCGCTCCAGTTCCACCTTTTACAGTAAGGATTCCAGCTACCTTTAAAATCACATCTTTTGGAGCAGCCCAGCCACTTAGTTTTCCTGTAAGTTTTACGCCAATTAATTTAGGGAATTTTAACTCCCAAGCCATTCCTGCCATTACATCCACAGCATCAGCACCACCTACACCAATTGCAACCATTCCTAATCCTCCTGCATTTACTGTGTGTGAGTCAGTTCCGATCATCATACCTCCTGGGAAAGCGTAATTTTCTAATACTACTTGATGGATAATTCCGGCTCCTGGTTTCCAAAAGCCAATTCCATATTTATTACATACAGAACTTAAAAAATTAAACACCTCATTATTGGTATTTAAACTTTCTTGCAAATCTCTATCCGCGCCTAATTTAGCTAATATTAAATGATCGGCATGAGTGGTAGAAGGTACAGCTACTTTATCTTTTCCTGCTTGCATGAATTGCAAAAGGGCCATTTGTGCAGTTGCATCTTGCATGGCTACTCTATCTGGTGCAAAATCAACATAATCTTCTCCTCTTGTAAATGCAGTTTCTGCATTACCATACCAAAGGTGAGTGTAAAGAATTTTTTCTGATAAAGTTAAAGGTTTCCCTGTTGCTTTTCGTGCAGCTTGAATCCTTTCGGGAAACTTGCTGTAAACCTTTTTTATCATATTAATATCGAATGCCATATATGTTTTTATAAGGTAAATTAAGTATTGCAAAGTTAAAAAAATAAAAGGGTGAAATGAAATTTTGGGCTCCCTTTTTGTATCTTGCCCAAGCGTATGCAAGTATATTTTGAAAACATAAAAATTGCCATTCAGGCCATTAAGCATAACCTACTAAGAAGCATACTTACCATCCTTATTATTGCAATTGGAATCATGGCTTTGGTGGGGATTCTAACTGCTATTGAATCCATTAAAGGCTCCATATCTGAGAATTTCACTTCCATGGGTGCTAACACTTTTACCATTAAAAATTATGGCATGCACATTCGTATTGGAAAAGATGGAGAAAAGCCCAAAAACTATCCGCCAGTCAAATACCGAGATGCAGTTAGTTTTAAGGAAAAATATGAATTCCCTTCTAAAGTTTCAATTTCCTCATGGGTGGCTGGTGCGGCAACCGTAAAATACGAAAGCAGAAAAAGTGACCCCAATATTAGCGTTTGGGGGACGGATGAAAACTATCTTTTTACCTCTGGCTATGAACTAACAGAGGGAAGGAATTTTTCGATTGATGAAATAAATTTTGGTAGAAATGTAATTATTATCGGCAAGGAAGTAAAGGACAAAGTTTTTCCTAATACAAGTGCTGTCGGAAAAACCATAACCGGAGGGAACTTGAAATTTAAAGTGATTGGCGTATTGGCAGAAAAAGGTTCGGCTATGGGTTTTGGTGGCGATAAAACAGTACTAATCCCCATTACTTATGCAAGACAATTTTTTAGTAGAAGCAATCAGTCCTACACCATTAGTGTAATGTGTAATAAAATAGAAGAATTAGATCCGGCAATTGGTGCTGCAATTGCACAATTTAGAAGTGTCAGAAAACTAAAGCCAATTCAGGAAGATAATTTTACCATTGTAAAAAGTGATAATTTGGCAAATATGCTCATTGAAAATATAAAATATGTAACCATGGCAGCAACCCTTATTGGTATCATTACTTTAATTGGAGCAGCAATAGGGCTGATGAATATTATGTTGGTATCGGTTACTGAAAGAACCAAAGAAATTGGCATCCGAAAAGCAATGGGTGCAACTCCTTATTTGATAAGAGATCAGTTTTTAACAGAAGCTATTGTGGTTTGTCAGTTGGGCGGATTGGCGGGTATTGTTCTTGGCGTTCTTATCGGAAATTTAACCTCCTCTTTTATTGGGGGTGTTTTTGTAATTCCTTGGCTTTGGATATTTTCCGGAATATCGCTTTGTATTATGGTTGGTATTGTTGCTGGAATATTCCCAGCACTGCAAGCCGCCAAGCTTGATCCTATTGAAGCCCTTAGGTACGAATAAAAAAAGCCCTTTCAATTGAAAGGGCTTTTAATCATTTATTTTAGAATTTAATTATTCTGCAATAACCTCAAAAGGTACTGTTACACTTACACTTCTATGAAGGCGAACTTCTGCCTCATATTTTCCCACTTCTTTAATTGTAATAAGTTTTACAAATCGTTTGTCAATTTCATGGCCAAGTGCTTCTAATGCATCAGTAAACTGAATGGTTGTAACAGAGCCAAAAAGCTTTTGTCCATCTTCCGCTACTTTTGCTTTTACTTTTATATCCAGATTAGAAATTACTTCCGCAATACTATTAGCATCTGCAACTACTTTCTCTTCTTTACCTGATTGTTGTCTTAGTTTTTCTTCCAAGACTTTCACAGCCGAATCGGTAGCAATAACGGCTTTTCCTTTTGGAATTAAAAAATTTCTGGCAAAGCCATTTTTTACCTTTACAACTTCATCTGTAAAGCCCAATTTTTCGATATTTTCTTTTAATATAACTTTCATAGCTCTTATTATTTTAATAAATCGCCAACATAGGGCAATAATGCAATTTGTCGCGCACGCTTTACCGCAACTGATAATCTTCTTTGGAATTTTAAGGATGTTCCAGTAAGTCTTCTTGGAAGAATTTTCCCTTGCTCGTTCAAAAAACGCATCAAAAAGTCAGGGTCTTTATAATCGATATATTTTATTCCCATTTTTTTGAAACGGCAATATTTATTTCTATTTCTTTTGTCGATATCAACCGGTGAAAGATATCTTATCTCAGATTTTGCTTTATTGAATTTACTCATGATGTAACTTCCTCCTTTTCTTTTTTGTTAGCACTTAATCTCTTTCTTCTTCTATCGGCATATGCTATGGAATATTTGTCCAAGCGAACGGTTAGCCATCTCATGATGCGCTCATCTCTTTTGAATTGAACTTCCAAATCAGCAATAATATCGCCTTCTGCCTCAAATTCTATGAAGTAGTAAAATCCAGTATTTTTCTTTTGGATAGTATACTTCAATTTTTTTAATCCCCAATATTCCTCATTGCCAATTTTGGCTTTGTGGTTTTTCAGGGTTTTTGTAAACTTTTTTACCGTTTCCCTCATCTGCTCATCAGACAAGACGGGATTCATAATGAAAACGGTTTCGTAATTGTTCATTTTTTCCTTTTTTGGTTAATAATAAATTTTGGGCTGCAAATCTAACAAAACTAATTAAATCAGCAAGGAAGTGTTTTGTAATATTTTTTTACCCTTTTTTCGTTAGAAATGTTACTTTTGTTTTTCTTAATTTCGAAATTATTTTTATGGGAGAATTCATTGTATCAGCCAGAAAATATAGACCAACTACTTTTAAGCAGGTAGTAGGGCAATCGGCTATTACAACAACCCTAACCAATGCAATTTCTGAAAATCATTTGGCACAATCTTTCCTTTTTTGTGGGCCAAGAGGAGTGGGCAAAACTACTTGTGCTCGGATTTTAGCCAAAACAATCAATTGCCAAAACATAAACGAAAAAATAGAGCCATGCAATAGTTGTGAGTCCTGTACTTCTTTTAATGAGTCGAACTCTTTTAATATTCATGAGTTGGATGCTGCATCTAATAATTCGGTGGATGATATCCGAAATTTGGTAGATCAAGTTCGCTTTGCTCCGCAAGTTGGCAACTATAACATATATATTATTGATGAGGTGCATATGCTCTCCTCTGCTGCTTTTAATGCTTTCCTTAAAACATTGGAAGAACCGCCAAGCCACGCTATTTTTATTTTAGCGACCACAGAAAAACACAAAATAATTCCTACTATTTTATCTAGATGTCAGATTTTTGATTTTAAGAGAATCAGTACAGACGACATTGTGAGTCATTTAACTTTTGTTGCCGAAAGTGAGAACATATCAGCCGAGCAAGATGCACTACATATTATTGCGCAAAAATCGGATGGCTCATTAAGAGATTCTCTTTCCATCTTTGATAGATTAGCAAGCTTTTCAAAAGGAATAACTTATAAATCAGTAATTGAGAACTTGAATATTTTGGATCATGATTATTATTTCAAAATAACAAATTCTATTTTGGAGCAAGATATTTCCAATGCACTACTTACTTTTAATAAAATTCTAGAAAATGGTTTTGATGGCCATCATTTCATAAACGGACTTGCTTCTCATTTTAGAGATTTGCTGGTATCAAAAGATAAGGAAACGCTTGTACTTTTAGAAAAAGGAAAGGCACTAAAACAGCAATATTTGGAGCAATCAAACAGCTGTGAGCAAACCTTTTTACTGAAAGCATTGGATATTTGCAATAAATGTGATGTGCAATATAAAACAAGCAAAAATCAACAACTTTTGGTGGAACTGACTTTAATGAAATTGTGTAGTATTGGTACTGAAGAGTTGAAAAAAAAAACAACTAATAGTATAAAACTTCCAACTTCAAGTCCGAAACAGGAGAAAGTGGTTGCTGATGCCATTACGGAAATAAAAAAAGAGGAGCAAAAAGTAGAAGTGCTAATAGAAAAGCCAAAACAAACGCAAACTAATGGGGTAGAAATTGAGAAACAGAACAGCAAAATACCCCAACTGATTTCCATTTCTGATTTGCCTGACCCGCTAAAAGAAGAGCAAAGGCAAGAGACAATAAAAGACAAGAAGAAAAATGAATTTAACAATGAGCAATTACAAAAGGTTTGGCAGGAGTATATAAGTATTCAAAAGGAAAAAGGAAAATCTAATTTTGCAACCACACTGGATATGAATTATCCTGTTTTAAAAGAGGGTAATCAAGTGGAGATTTTGATAAGTAATAAATCGCAAGAAATAGTAATTGAAAAAGAAAAAATAGATTTGCATGAGTATTTAAGAAAAAAATTAGAAAATGATGCTATTGAAGTAATCACAAAAATTCAAGAAAATAATAAGGAAAGAGTACCTTATACAAATAAAGATAAATATGAACAAATGGCAAAAGACAATCCTAATTTGAATACGCTAAGAGAGAAGTTAGGACTCGATTTTGACTTTTAAAAACCAAAAAAATGAATAAAAAAACACTAACCATTATTTTAGTAGCAGTTGTATTAGCACTACTAATTATTAATCAACTAAAAGAGATGAAGAAAATAGAGAACAGATATGAAACCGCTAAAAATGATCCCTTAAATGCAAGAATTTACACCTTAAAGAATGGCTTGAAAGTATATTTAACGGTATATAAAGATGCACCAAGGATTCAAACCAATATTGCCATAAAAGCTGGTAGTAAAAACGACCCTGCTGATGCAACTGGATTAGCGCATTATTTGGAGCACATGTTGTTTAAAGGAACAGACACATTTGGAAGTTTGGATTATGAAAAGGAAAAACCTCTCTTGGATAAGATTGAGTTACTTTATGAGGAGTATCGCTCCATAGCAATGACAGATACTATTAATAGAGAAAGGGTTTGGAATCAAATTGATTCTATTTCAGGGGAAGCAGCAAAATTTGCTATTGCCAATGAATACGATAAAATGCTTGGCGGTATTGGGGCAAAAGGGACAAATGCTTATACCTCTAATGAAAAAACGGTTTATGTAAATGATGTACCATCCAATCAGATGGAAAAATGGTTGAAAATTGAAGCTGAACGATTCCGTAATCCGGTTTTACGTCTTTTCCATACGGAACTAGAAACTGTTTATGAGGAAAAAAACAGAGGTTTGGATAGTGATGGAAGAAAAATGTTTGAGGCTCTAATGGCTAGCTTGTTTGAAAAGCATCAGTACGGAACGCAAACAACTATTGGTACAATTGCACATCTTAAGAATCCTTCATTAATTGAGATTAATAAATTTTATCATAAAAATTATGTACCAAATAATATGGCAATTTGTCTTTCTGGGGATTTTGATTTTGACGAAACCATCAAATTAATTGATAAATATTTTGGCGGATTTGAAAGAAAAGAAGATCCTATTTTTGATGTGGCTAAGGAGGATGAAATAAAGGAACCAATCATTAAAGATGTATATGGACCTGAGGCTGAGAGACTGTATGTTGGGTTTCGTTTCCCCGGGGCAGATTCTGAAACTACCAATAAGCTAAGATTGACAGATATGATTCTTTCAAATAGCAATGCAGGCTTGATTGATTTAAATCTGAATCAAGAGCAAAAAATAATTGGTGGAGGTTGTTTTCCGCATATACTTAAAGATTATTCAATGCACGGATTTTATGGAAGTCCAAAGAAAGATCAAAAATTAGAAGAAGTAAAAGATTTACTATTAGCTGAAATTGAGAAAGTAAAAAATGGTGATTTCCCGGATTGGTTAATTCCGGCAATTATTAATGATTTTAAATTAGAACAAATCAAGAAATATGAAAGTAATAACGGAAGAGCAGGCGAATTTGTGGAGTCGTTTACCTTAGACTTGCCCTGGGAAGACTTTACTAATGAAATTAATGAGATGGCTAAACTGACAAAGCAAGATATTATAGACTTTGCAAATCAGTATTATAGAAATAATTATGTAGTTGTTTATAAGCATCAAGGAATTGATGAGTCGGTTATGAAGGTTGCAAAACCAAAAATAACTCCTGTTGATGTGAACAGAACTTCTCAATCTGATTTTCTATCTTCAATAATGGATGAAGAGGTAAATGAAATTGAGCCAGTTTTCTTGAATTTTGAAACAGATATTCAAAAATCAAATATAGGTGAAGTAGAGGTTTTGTATAAAGAAAACACGGAAAATGATATTTTCAAATTGGACTATATTATTGAAAAAGGAAGCAATGATAATCCTAAATTCAAAATGGCAGTAGAATACTTGAAATATTTGGGGACAACTGAGATTTCTCCAAGCCAAAAACAAGAAAAGTTTTATAAAATCGGTTGTGAGATGAATGTAAGTTGTAATTCGGAAAAAATAAAGATTTCATTAAATGGTTTGAATGAAAATTTCGAGAAAGCTGTAACGCTTATGGAAGATGTATTGGCAAATGCAATTGTGGATGAAGAGGCACTTACAAACCTTAAAATGGATATGCTCAAAAAACGAGCGGATGCAAAACTCAACAAGCAAACTATTCTTTTTAGGGCAATGGGCGCTTATGCCAAATATGGCAAAAATTCCTCTTTTACCAATGTCCTTTCTGATGAGGAAATAGAAAATACCACTGCCAAGCAATTAGTAGATATTATTCATTCCTTAACCAAAGATGAGCATAGAGTTTTGTATTATGGACCATCTTCCCTTTCAGATTTGAATGAAAATTTAAGTAATTTGCATAACAATACTACAGCTTTAAATCCACTTTCTAAACACAACAAATTTGAGCAGTTGGATATCAATTCAAATACTGTTTATGTGCTAGATTATGACATGAAGCAAGCAGAAGTTTTGTTTTTGGCAAAAGGGAGCAAACTAAAAACAGCTGATATTCCAATTATTTCCTTTCATAATTCTTATTTTGGTGGCGGGATGAGTTCCATTATTTTCCAAGAATTAAGAGAATCCAAAGCACTGGCTTATTCGGTATATAGTACATACACTACACCAAAAGATGCAGAACATTCGCATTATTCTTTTTCCTATATTGGCACACAAGCTGATAAATTAGAAGAGGCAATGAAAGGAATGATGGATTTGCTAACTGAAATGCCACAATCAGCAAGCAATATGGAAAGCGCTCAGGAGGGGGTAATTCAGAAAATAAGAACAGAGAGATTGACGAAATCACGAATTTTAACGGAATACGAGAAAGCTAAAAAAATGGGAGTGAATCATGACATCCGAAAAGATGTGTATGAGGCAGTTCCAAATTTCACTATGGATGATTTAAGTAATTTCCATAATAGTTACATCAAAAATGATAATTATACCATTATGGTTTTAGGAAATAAAGACTTGAAATTAGATGTACTGAGACAATATGGCAAAATAAAACACTTAACCTTAGAGGATGTATTTGGTTACTAATTACTAGTTTTGCAGCCGATTAAAAATAAACAGCATGAGTAAAATAAAAGTGGATAATCCGATTGTAGAATTGGATGGAGATGAAATGACAAGAATTATTTGGCAGTTTATTAAGGATAAACTCATTTTCCCCTATTTGGATTTGGATATAAAATATTATGATTTAGGAATAGAAAGCCGTGATGCAACTAATGATCAAATTACTATTGATGCAGCTGAGGCCATCAAAAAATATAAGGTAGGAATTAAATGTGCGACTATTACTCCAGACGAGCAAAGAGTAGAGGAGTTTGGGCTAAAAAAAATGTGGCGCTCACCCAATGGAACGATTCGTAATATTGTAGGTGGAACGGTTTTTCGTGAACCTATAATTTGCCAAAATGTGCCCAGATTAGTACCCAACTGGACGCATCCAATTTGTATTGGGCGGCATGCTTTTGGTGATCAGTATAAGGCAACTGATACCGTAATTGAAGGGAAGGGAAAATTAACCATGACTTTCACTCCAGAAAATGGTGAGCCCAAAACTTGGGATGTTTACGAATATGAAGGGGCTGGTGGTGTCGCCATGTGTATGTATAATACAGATGAGTCCATTTATGGTTTTGCACGCTCTTGTTTTAATAAAGCCTGTGAGAAAAAATGGCCATTGTATTTATCAACCAAAAACACCATCTTAAAAGCATATGATGGTAGGTTTAAAGATATTTTTCAGGAGGTTTATCAAAATGAATTCAAAGAAAAATTTGATGCTATTGGCATTACTTATGAGCACAGATTAATTGATGATATGGTGGCTTCTGCATTAAAATGGCATGGAGAATTTATTTGGGCTTGTAAAAATTATGATGGGGATGTGCAATCTGATACGGTTGCACAAGGTTTCGGCTCATTAGGGCTTATGACTTCTACACTTTTAACTCCTGAAGGAGATGTAATGGAAGCAGAAGCAGCACATGGAACAGTAACAAGACACTATCGTCAACACCAAGAAGGCAAAGCAACTTCTACCAACCCAATTGCTTCTATTTTTGCTTGGACAAGAGGACTGGCTTTTAGAGGAAAATTGGATAAAAACCAAAGCTTAATTGACTTTTGTACAACTTTGGAAAAAGTATGTGTGGATACGGTGGAGAGTGGAACTATGACAAAAGATTTAGCTCTTTGTATTCATGGAAAAAAATTGAACAAAAGCCATTATGTAACTACCGAGCAATTTTTGGATGCTTTGGATAAAGGGTTGTACTCTCAGATGAGTTAATTTAGACAAAAAGTTTAGATTTTTTTCAACAACCGAACAATACCTTATGTTGTTTATATAAATATTTTTTGTAATATTGCTACAGTTTATTGGGGCAGCCGAAAACCAAATAGAGTAGGTGAGTTAAATTTAATAAGAAATGAAAAAAATAATAGGATTACTTTTGGTGTTTGTATTATGTAATGTGCAAGTGTTTTCACAAACAATAACAAAAGAAATAAGTCAGCAAAGGATTGGAAGTGTAGATTGTAATTATTATATGTCAATTGAAATACCTGCATCCGATACAACTTATTATATTTTTTGTAGTTTTCAAAACATGAAATATTCTAGCCTTACTGATATTGGGGGATTTGTTATTTCAACTAAAATTGAGTTAGATAAAATTATTGGTGACTTGAAAGAGTGTTTAAAGTACATAGATAATCAATCTATTGGTTTCTCAACAGGAGATTTTGTTATACATAGCTCTTCCAAGGATCTTTACTTATATGATAGAAGGGGTAATTTTGATAAATTCACAACTTTATCAAAAAACAAAGTCCTTAAATGGATTAGTTGGCTAGATTCTATAAAAGTAATCTCAAAATTGAAATAGTTTTTTATTTTTAAAACTCCTCTTTAAAAGTTATTAAGTATCCCTTTTTATATTGCTAGACAATTTATTTCCTGGCATTCTGAAAGTTTATTCAGAATCTATTTTACTCTCCACTATTAAGGGGAGAACCCAGAGAATTTGGGAGTGGAGTGTTTTTTTCTATCATTGCGATAAAATAAAGTTTTAGAAGCAATCTTTTTTAAAAATTAGATAACCACAAAATTCGCTAAGACAAAATACTATGTCATTACGAACGCATATGAAGGATCTCCAATTCCTTTATTATTTGTAGATTTTTCGACTAACGTTCAACATGACAATTGGGTGTTTAAAATACTTTTTGTAATATTGTAACAGTAAAAATGGGGCAGCCGAAAACCAAATAGAGTAGGTGAATTAAAAAAAATATTATGAGTACAGAAGAGTCAATTTGGAAGGGAAGTCCATCACAATGGACTAATTTTGTTTACTATATTGTTTGCATTCCATTGTCATTTTTTGTGATTGGAATTGTGATGGGAATATGGCGTTTTTTAACAACAAAATTTACAATTATAGAAGTAACAACCGAAAGAATAATTGAAGAAAAAGGAGTTTTGTCTAAAACTACAAATGAACTTGAATTGTTTAGAGTATAAGATATTGTTCTAGAACAGCCATTTTGGTTAAGAATATTAAGTTTATCAAATGTAGTATTGTCTACAACTGATAGATCACATAAAACATTTACTATTGGTGAAGTTCCCAATGGAAAAGAATTAAGGGAAGAAATTAAGAACTGCTGTTGATATTAGAAGAGATAAGAAAAAAGTTAGAGAAGTAGATTTTGAATAAATTATAACAACTATTAACTAACTTTCAAAAAACTCATCTTTAAAATTAATCAAGTACAACTTTTTACTTGCTCGGGTTAGGGCTGTGTACAGCCATCTTAGGTATGATTTGTCTAACATATCCTCAGTAAAGTAACCTAAATCTACAAATACATTTTCCCATTGCCCTCCTTGAGATTTGTGGCAAGTAATGGCGTAAGCGAATTTTATTTGCAAAGCATTGAAGAATTCATCTTCCTTTATTTTTTTACTGATTTCCTTTTGTCCTTTGTAGTCCAAACCAACTTCTTTGTAAAGTTGTTTGTATTGCTCGTAAGTTATAGCAGGGCTTTCGCTTGTTAGTGTGTCTAAAAGTAGAATGACATCCAGTTCTTTTTCTTGGAGGTAGTCAACCATTTTTACTGTTGCTTTTGCAAATCGGAAACCATAGCGTTCAATGCTTTCTTTTATTCTAATCACCTCTACAATATCGCCATTGGCAATAAATCCTGCTTTGCTGCTATCGTCTAGCCAATAGTAATTATTCCGGACCACCATAAGCATATCGCCAGCAGAAATTTCATTTTCTTGCCACCTTATTTTTGCTCTTATCTGTTGGTTGTACAAATTGGCTCTTTTGTTGGATCGGCAAAGTACGGTAGTATTATTCACACCCTCATTACTATAAGCGGTTTCCAAGGCATCTTGTAAATCTTCCCCACTATTAAGGCGAATAACCTCAGTGTTAGTGGCTAATTTTGGGTAGGAATAATCCTCTTTCGCAATTCTATTTCTAAGATTTGTTGCATTTTCCAAGATTAAAGAATCTTCCTTTTGCCTAACCACTTGAGTTAATTCCTGGCAGATAACTTGTTTGTTGTAATTGGCTTCTAGTTTTTCTTCATCTAATGCTGGGCTCATATCCAAATGAACAGGAGGGAGTTG
>Ga0066369_10000816_pt1 | contig 13133 bp, 7 predicted proteins | sample Knorr_S7_td_Bott_FD_70972 | JGI IMG/M metagenome (GOLD analysis project Ga0066369, IMG submission 70972) | Marine microbial communities from Southern Atlantic Ocean transect - Knorr_S7_td_Bottom_ad_4513_LV_A | ecosystem: Environmental > Aquatic > Marine > Oceanic | place: Southern Atlantic ocean... | reverse complement strand
GTATCATTTTGTTTGCATCCGGAAGTAAAAAGTAAATTTTTGAGAGGTATATTTATTCAAATGAATATTATGCCAATACAGTAGAAAGCACGGAAAATAAGAGAGGTAATAAAAAAGTATCTTCAAAATCAAGGAGATAAAGATTATAAGAAAATACATTCAAATAAAGAATATGTTTTGATTCCACGTATGTTCTGTGACAAGATAGTTCATTTAATTAATATTTGTGATGCTTAAAAAACTTCGGCTTCTACCTTCTTACTTCCAACTTCAATATGTATATTTACTACATGAATAATTCTAATACTATAACTAAAGGAATTTTAAAAGCACTTGCTATTGTGGTTGGTGTTTTTTTGCTATTATTTTTCCTCTTTAAAATACAATCTGTTCTTATTTATATTGCTATATCTGCTGTACTTTCCTTAATAGGAAGACCAATTGTTCGTTTTTTTAAAACTAAATTAAAGTTTAACAATACCCTTGCAGTTGTGACAACAATGCTATTTTTGATAGGTCTTTTTGTAGGGCTTGTACTTATGTTTATTCCTTTAATAGTAGAACAAGGTCGAAACTTATCCTTGCTTAATATTGAACAATTACAAAATAATATTGAAAATTTATATTATCAAATATCCGAATATTTTGCAATAAACAATATTGATGTCGCACAATCCATAGAAGATTCTAAATTGCTTACTAAAATTGATTATTCTATAATTCCAAACTTTTTAAATTCGGTTATAAGTGGTTTTGGGAGTTTTAGTATTGGGTTGTTTTCGGTGTTATTTATTACGTTCTTTTTGCTTAAAGACAGCCACCTTTTACAACAAGGCATATTAGTTTTTGTTCCAGACAATAAAGAAACAAGGTCTATAAAGTCGTTTGAAAAAATTAAAGACTTATTATCTCGCTATTTTATTGGTTTGATTTTACAAATCTTAATATTATTTATTATTTATACAGTTGTGCTGTTAATCTTCGGAATTAAAAACGCAATAGTAATAGCATTTTTATGCGCACTACTCAATCTGATTCCTTATGTTGGTCCACTAATTGGTGGTTTTTTAATGTTAATTCTCACGATGTCAAGTAATCTTGGAGCAAGTTTCAGTGATGTTATTTTACCGAAAACTATTTATGTAATGATTGGTTTTGTTTTTGGGCAACTGGTAGATAATTTCTTTAGCCAACCTTTTATTTTTTCTAAAAGTGTAAAATCCCACCCTTTAGAAATCTTTTTAGTCATTGTTATTGCAGGTTTATTGTTTGGCGTTATAGGCATGATTGTAGCCATACCAACTTATACTGCTTTAAAAGTGATACTGAAAGAGTTTTTATCCGAAAATAAAATTGTAAAACAACTTACCAAAGACCTATAGTTTTAGTTTGAATAAAGCAATTTTAAATACTGTAATTCAGGAGTTTATAAATAATAATTTAAATTCTGATATTGCTTCTCTGTTATTAAAAGGAATTTCATTTGATGGTGTTACAACTCGTTAAATTATCGAACAAATTGAAGCTAAAAAAAAGTGTAAAAACAAGCTTCCTGCTTGGTTTAACTCTTCAAATATTTATTTTCCAAACATAAAGGGTATGAAAAAACATCTTCCAACTTACGATGAAATAATACGATTATCTAAATAAAAAGTATAAGGAGAATTGTAAGATTATAAAGTATATTTAACTTATACAAATAAAGTTAATTATATTTGATGAAAGGCAATATACAGTGTTTTATATATGTTTATGTCGGTAATATAGTAGGACAAAAAGATAAATAAAAACCATTAATATCTAATAAATAGACTATTAAAGGTTAATATCGTGATGGCACTAGGATTCGAACCTAGGACCGCCTGCTTAGAAGGCAGGTGCTCTATCCAGCTGAGCTATGCCACCATTCAAGGATTGTTATTAAATTCTGAAATATATTAGAATTATTTCACTTTGTTCGATAATCCCAATATGCTTTACTTCGTCGGGGTGATCACGCTTTCAGGCGTGACAACCTCATTACTTCGTCGGGGTGGCAGGATTCGAACCTGCGACCTCCTGCTCCCAAAGCAGGCGCGATAACCGGGCTACGCTACACCCCGAAATGGTTATCAAAAAAAAGCGGAGAGACTGGGATTCGAACCCAGGCAACACTTTCGCGTTGACAGATTAGCAATCTGCTCCATTACCACTCTGGCACCTCTCCTATACGCTATTTTAAGAACGTCACATTTATAATTTCAAATGCGGATGCAAATGTAACTTATCATCTTAAAGAACGCAAACTATTTTTTTAGTTTTTTAAAGGAATAATATTATTCAGGATATTCTATACGTAAGTGATAGATATTGGCCAACTTATGTTTTAAAACCTTCTTAATCGATTGTATTTCCTTAAACGTAATATTAGCGTTTAAAAACTGGTCGCTCTCTATTTGTTTGCTTATTATGTTTTCTACAAAATCGTCAATTTTTGTAGACGTTGGTTCTTTTAAACTTTTTGAAGCAGCTTCTACACTATCACACATCATTAATATTGCTGTTTCTTTACTAAACGGTTTTGGTCCAGGATACTTGAAATCTTCAATGTCGGCTACCGTTTCAAGATTTTTTTCCTGATTATAAAAATAATACACCAAACTTGTTCCATGATGTGTTCTAATAAAATCTATAACCCGATCAGGTAAATTGTATTTCTTTGCTATTTCAATACCATCAATAACATGGCTAATAATTGTTGCTGCACTTTCTTTAGATGATAATTCGTCATGTAGATTAATTCCTGTAGACTGGTTTTCAGCAAAATAAGTAGGGTTTTTCATTTTCCCGATATCATGATACAAAGCGCCAACTCTTACCAACATAGCATTTGCTCCAATTTCGTTTGCCGATGCTTCTGCTAAATTTGCTACATTTAATGAATGATGAAATGTTCCTGGTGCCTTATTTGATAATTCTTTTAAAAGCTTTGTATTAGTATCTGTAAGTTCTAATAAGGAAAGATCAGAAACTAATCCAAATATTTTTTCATAAGCATAAATTAATGGTTGTACAAATAATGTTGCTAAACCACCTAAAATAAATAAACCAAATGTTTCCCATTTTAAACTTTCAACACTTCCCTCTTGTATTACAAAAAAGGCAAAATAGGCAACAATATAGATTAGTGTTATTTGTCCTACAGAAATAAACAGATTCGCTCTTTTATAAAGTTCTGAAACTGTTAAAATCGTGACTATTCCAGCAATTATTTGCAAGAACATATATTCGTAGTTGTTTGATACTACAAACCCCAATAACAATACTGTAATTACATGAGTGAACATTCCTAATCTTGCATCAAAAAAAGCTTTTAAAACCAAAGGCAGAATACAGATAGGCACTATGTACACATAGGAAGAATCATAATTAACCACTAATGTTGTTAAGAACACCATTAGCAGAATGTTGAAAAATATAAATGTAACTTTAGTATTGTTGTTAAAAATTTCTAATCTATATTTTCGCAAAAACAATAGCAACATTAATAAAGCTAAAGCAACCAATAAAGTATAGGCAGCAATAATCCAATTATAATTTGATTCACTCCAAACCTGTGATTCAGATTCAGATTTAAGGGATTGAAGTACTTTTAATTTTTCACCTTCTACAACTTCACCTTTCGATATTATTAGTGTGCCTTTTTCAATACTCCCTCTTACAGAAGAAATTTTTCCTAATTCTTCTTGCAACGAATTGTCAGTTATACTTTTATTTAATGAAACATTAGATTTAATAATATCGAAAAACAATGACAAGTATTGTGGTGCATAATTTGATAAATCATGGTCTATAATTTGCTGTTCAAGAAATAGTCGAACTCCATTTTGTGTTATAAAGTTTGAATAATTAGTGACTTTGGTTCGTTTTCTAACCACCAATATCACAATTTGTTTGTTTGAAGAATAGTTGTACTCCTCACCCAATACTCCGTAAGTGTATAATTTTATTATAATTTCATTGCCTTGCTTAAATAAATCTTCTCTGTTATTTACTATTAAGGAATCTGAAAATACCGAATTGAATTGCAAACCATAATTTGAAGCAACTTCTAAAGCAGTTTGAGTATCGACATCAAAATAAATTGAAGCATTGTCTGTTATGGCTTTTTTCTCAAGTGCTAATTCTTCATTTGTTTTCTTTATTGCAAAACCAAAAGGAGCATATAGGTTTTCTGATTGCCAAAGTTTTCCTTTTTGAAAACTATATTTAAACTTTCCGCTTTTTGGAAACAAATAAACAATTAGAAACGTTGTTGTAATAAACAATAACACCTTATAAATTAAAGCATGTTTTTTATATAACTTATTAATGAAGTCCTTCATCTGTTTTGTTGGTTAAGACAAATTCAAAAGTACTAAAAAAATTAGCGTAAACGAGATTAACTATAATCGCTTAATCTTGTCCGTTTTATTCTAAATTTTAATTAATTTTGTAAGGCTATAAAATATTTCATAAAATGAAAAACAAAGAAGTTGTAATTGTTTCAGCAATAAGAACACCTATTGGTAGTTTTTTGGGCGCATTATCTACTATTCCAGCGCCCAAATTAGGTGCTATTGCTATAAAAGGTGCTTTAAAAAAAATCAATCTTAATCCAGATATGGTTGATGAAGTTTTAATGGGAAATGTTGTTCAGGCAGGAACAGGACAAGCTCCTGCTCGACAAGCAGCGATTTATGCAAGAATACCAGATTCGGTTCCTTGTACTACAATAAATAAGGTTTGTGCCTCTGGAATGAAAGCTGTAATGCAAGCTGCACAAAGTATTGCTTTAGGCGATGCCGAAATTATTGTTGCTGGTGGCATGGAAAATATGAGTTTAATTCCTCATTATTTTTATGCGCGTTCTGCAACAAAATTCGGTTCTGCTGCTTTAATTGATGGTATGCAAAGAGATGGCTTAGTTGACGTATATGATGGAAATGCAATGGGAGTTTGTGCCGATTTATGTGCTGCTGAATATAATTTTTCAAGAGAAGATCAAGATGCTTATGCCATACAATCTTATAAGCGTTCTGCTGCTGCCTGGAAATCAGGAAAATTTGATAATGAAGTCGTTTCTGTTGAAGTACCTCAACGTCGTGGAGAACCTGTTTTGGTAAATAGAGATGAGGAATATACCAATGTAAAATTAGAAAAAATCCCTTCTTTAAGACCAGCATTTTCTAAAGATGGAACCGCAACTGCTGCAAATTCTTCTACTATAAATGATGGAGCTGCAGCTTTAGTATTAATGAGTAAAGAAAAAGCTGAAGAATTAGGAATTAAACTTTTAGCAACAATTAAAAGTTATGCTGATGCTGCACAAGAACCCAAATGGTTTACTACTGCTCCTGCAAAAGCATTGCCAAAAGCATTAGCAAAAGCCAACATCTCAATAAATGATGTTGATTATTTTGAATTTAATGAAGCCTTTGCTGTTGTTGGATTGGCGAACATGAAACTTCTTGGTTTAAACGATAGCAATGTAAATATTAATGGTGGAGCCGTTTCATTAGGACATCCTTTGGGTTGTTCGGGAGCAAGAATTATTGTAACATTGATAAACGTTTTAGAACAGAACAATGCTAAAATTGGTGCAGCAGCTATTTGTAATGGTGGTGGTGGCGCGTCTGCAATTGTTTTAGAACGCAACTAACTTCTGGTAAATGCTATACGGAATCTGCAATTTAAGCATCGTTCCATTAAGAAATGAATCTTCAAATACAAGTGAATTACTTTCACAAGTATTATATGGTGAAATTTTTAAAGTTTTAGAACAGCAAAAAAAGTGGAGTAAAATTCGATTGGTATTTGATAATTATGAAGGTTGGATAGATAATAAGCAATACAAAGTAATTTCTGAAGAACAGTATAATTCCATTAATAGTTTAGAAAAAAAATATGCAACCGATTTAGTTGAATTTGTACAAGATGAAAATGAACAAATATACCCAATTACTCTAGGTTCTTCTCTAAACGGTTTATCGTTCTTAAATCATTCTTACGATGGACATTTTACAAACGGAATAAGTAAAAAAGACAATCTTATTAAAACTGCTTTTTTATATTTAAATGCACCATCACTTAATGGAGGAAATACTCCTTTTGGGATTGATTGTGCTGGATTTACCCAAATGGTTTATAAGCTTAATGGTTATAAACTTTTACGAGAAGTAACTCAACAAGCAGTACAAGGTGAAGTGTTAAGTTTTATTGAAGAAAGTGAGCCCGGAGATTTAGCTTTTTTTGATAATACTGAAGGGGAAATTATTCATGTTGGAATTATCATGAAAGACAATTATATAATTCATTCGTACGGGAAAGTAAACATTGATCGTTTAGACCATTCGGGAATTTACAATGTTGAAACTAATACACATACACACAAATTAAGAGTTATAAAAAAGATTATTTAAAAAGCCACCTATAAAGTTGCTTTTCAAAATTTATTATTTATTTTTAGTTCTGGTTTTCTAATTCTTCAACTCTTGCTTTCATTGCTTTAAAATTTGGTATATCATCTATAGCGCTATATATATTCCTTAAAGTTTTAACTGCACTCAAATTATCAGGTTCTACATCTAATATTGATGTTAAATATGGTATAGCATCTTTAAATAGTTGCTGTCTGTTTTCTTTTAATTCATCATACCTTTTATCGTCTGCTGCCGAACTTCCTAACCCATTCATTTCGTCAATAATGTCCTGTTCCTGCTCTAATATTAGAGCAGCCATATTCATTTTTGCCTTAGTATATGTTGGATCAAGTTCAATAGCTTTGATATAATATTTTTTTGCAGTTTCAACATCCTTTTGATCTGCTGATACTACTCCCAAATTAAACAGTAGTTCGACATTATTAGGATTAATATTTAATGCTTCTTTAACAAGCTCTTTATATTTGTCTATATCTCCAACTTTGTATCTGATATTAGCTTCTGAAACTAATAGATTAAAATCATTTGGACTTAACGCTTTTGCCGCTTCAATAGCTTCAATTGCTTTGTCATTTTCTCCTAATTCAATATATATAAAAGCTACATTTTTTGCTATTTCTCCAGCTTTAGATTTAGTTTTAACATTTCTGGATTTTTCATGTGTTCCTGCTTTTACAGAAATATCTCTCATTACTTGATTAGGAAAAAATGTTTCTTCTCCAGATTCAATTTCAGTAGCCATAAACTCTTGTGTAATCCCCGTATATCCAATCTCCATTAACTCTTTATATGATTTTAAAGCGGTTTCATAATTCTTGCCTAATACAGCAACTGAAGCCGAGTTAAACAAATACAATGTATCGTTAGTAGATATCCTAAATGCTCTATCAAAATTAGTTGCAGATATTTTATATTGCTTTTGCTCTAAAGCATCACTTGCTTTTTGAATAAAAGTATTACTCATACTTACTTTCAAAACGTCAATTTGTGCAGTATATACTTTTTTGCCAGATTTAGTTTCAATATCTTTTACTGTTTTAAAGCTATTTAAAGCCTCAGTAATATCTGCATGGTTTCCTGAGCCATTAGCATAGAGTGCTTTACCTTTTAAAAAATAGAATTTAGCTTTTGTTTTATCGTCCATTGCAGATAAAAGAGATTCTGCGCTTTTTATTGCTGATTTAGCATCAGCATAGTTGTTGCTTTTAATAGCTTTCTCTACAACTTTTAGCTCTTTTTTCTGCGGAAAAGCAAATAAGCTTAACATTAAAGCTAATCCTAATACAAGTTGTTTTTTCATTTTAGTACGTTTAAATATTAATTATTATTTTCTGTTTGATTGTTATCAAGAGTTGTGTCATCGTTTTCATTTGTATCTAAATCAACACCTTCTTCATGTTCCACGTCATCTTCATCATGCATTACTTTAGCAACTGCCGCAATAGAATCGTTGTTCTTTAAATTAATCAATTTTACACCTTGTGTTGCTCTGCCCATAACTCGTAAATCTTGTACCGCCATCCGAATAGCAATGCCAGATCTTTTAATAATCATGAGGTCATCATTGTCTGTAACATTTTTTATGGACACTAAACTCCCTGTTTTTTCTGTAATTGAAATGGTTTTCACTCCTTTTCCGCCACGATTAGTAATTCTATATGCATCTAAACTTGAACGTTTTCCAAATCCATTTTCTGAAACTACCAAAATGTCGCTTTCCATATCATTTACAGCTATCATTCCAATTACCTCATCTTTATCGTGTTGTAATCTAATTCCGCGAACACCTGAAGCATTTCTACCCATTGGTCTTGTTTTAGATTCTTCAAAACGAATTGCTTTACCTGATTTTAATGCTAACATAACCTGGCTTTCTCCGGTTGTTAATATAGCTTCTAACAACTCATCACCTTCTCTAATAGTGATTGCATTAATACCATTAATTCTAGGTCTGGAATATTGTTCTAAAGAGGTCTTTTTAACTTGACCTTTTTTAGTCGCCATAATAACATAATGACTGTTAATATAGTCTTCATCTTTAAGGTCTTGTGTACAAATAAACGCTTTTACCTTATCGTCTTGTTCAATATTAATTAAGTTTTGAATTGCTCTGCCTTTAGAGGTTTTGCTACCTTCCGGAATTTCGTAAACTCGCATCCAAAAACATTTTCCTTTTTGAGTAAAGAACAGCATATATTGATGATTAGTTCCTACGAATAAATGTTCTAGAAAATCTTCATTTCGTGTTGTTGATGCTTTTTGTCCAACGCCTCCTCTATGTTGTGTTTTATATTCGGTTAAAGAAGTTCTTTTAATATATCCTGCATGAGAAATGGTAATGACTACTTTCTCGTTAGGAATCATGTCTTCAATAGATAAATCGCCTCCTGCATATTCTATAACCGAACGACGCTCATCACCATATTTATCTTTTACTTGAGCAAGTTCTTCTTTAATGATATCCATACGACGGTCTTTTTTATCGAGAATATCTTTTAGATCTTCTATGGTTACTAACAACGTATCATATTCAGTACGAAGTTTCTCTTGCTCTAAACCTGTTAACTGACGTAAGCGCATTTCTACTATCGCTTTGGCTTGAATGTCGCTTAATTTAAACCTGTCTATTAATTTTTGTTTTGCTTCATCTGTATTTTCTGAAGCACGAATTAATTTAATTACTTCATCAATATTATCGGAAGCAATAATTAATCCTTCTAAAATATGAGCTCTTTCTTCGGCTTTACGCAATTCGTATTTCGTTCTTCTAGAAACAACGTCATGGCGATGCTCTACAAAATGATGAATCATATCCTTAAGATTCAACATTTGAGGTCGTCCTTTTACCAAAGCAATGTTATTAACACTGAATGAGGATTGTAATGCTGTGTATTTATAGAGTTTATTAAGAACTATATTCGGAATAGCATCACGTTTTAACACATAAACAATACGCATTCCGTTTCTATCGGATTCGTCACGAATAGTAGAAATTCCTTCTAATTTTTTAGCATTAATGATGTCGGCAGTTTTTTTAATCATATCTGCCTTGTTCACTTGGTAAGGAATTTCTGTTACTATTATACATTCACGTCCTTGTACTTCTTCAATTATTGCCTTGCCTCGCATGACAATACGTCCACGACCTGTTTTAAAAGCCTCACGCACACCATCATACCCATAAATAATTCCTCCTGTAGGAAAATCGGGAGCTTTTATATGAGTAATTAATTCATCTATTTCGATGTCATTATTATCTATATATGCCAATATTCCATCTACAACTTCCGATAGATTATGTGGTGGCATATTGGTTGCCATACCTACTGCAATTCCAGAAGCACCATTAACTAAAAGTCCTGGAATACGTGTTGGTAAAACTGTTGGTTCTTGTAATGTATCATCAAAGTTAAGTTTATGATCTACAGTTTCTTTGTCAATATCTGCCAACATGTCTTCAGATATTTTACGCATACGTGCTTCAGTATAACGCATTGCCGCAGGGCTATCACCATCAATAGATCCAAAATTTCCTTGCCCATCCACCAACATATATCGTAAACTCCATTCTTGAGCCATACGTACCATAGCATCATATACCGAAGTATCGCCATGTGGATGATACTTTCCTAAAACTTCTCCAACAATTCTTGCTGACTTTTTATGCGCTGTATTGGCTCTAATACCTAATTCATGCATACCAAATAACACTCGTCTGTGCACAGGTTTTAATCCGTCTCTTACATCTGGAAGTGCACGTGACACAATGACTGACATTGAATAATCAATGTAAGCCGATTTCATTTCATCTTCAATATTAATTGGAATGAGTTTTTCTCCTTCTGCCATATAAAATTTAATTAGTTTTTAGTAGGTTTTCAAATCGAGCTAATATAAGAATTTTGTTAGTCTGCAAGCTATTTTATTCGCCATTTTTTAAGACTTTTTATCAACAATATTTAATAGGTTTTCCGTTAATAAATATGCTGTTAAAAATTTTGATTTTCCAACCTTTTTATTGTCATTTACGACATAATAATAATTAAGGTATAATTTTTGCTTTTATTTAGTTGTTTTTATTATTTTTAATGCAGAAATAAAGAAATTTATGGATGATAATTTTTCACCAAGGGTAAAAGATGTAATTGCATATAGCAAAGAAGAAGCATTGCGTTTAGGTCATGATTTTATTGGTACTGAACACTTAATGCTTGGGCTTTTACGTGATGGTAACGGAAAAGCAATTGATATTTTAGGCGCTCTGGATATTGACCTGAACCATTTAAGGCGAAAAGTAGAAATTTTAAGTCCTGCAAATCCTAATACTACAATTTCTTCTAATCAAAAAAAGAACTTACACTTAACAAGACAAGCAGAACGTGCTTTAAAAACCACCTTTTTGGAAGCTAAACTGTTTCAAAGTACCTCCATAAATACCGCACATTTATTATTATGTGTGTTAAGAAATGAAAATGATCCCACTACAAAGCTTTTAAATAAGCTTAAAGTAGATTACGACAACGTAAAAGAACAGTTTAAATTTATGATTTCAAACGATGATACTGCTTTTATTGAACCAACAAAAGCAGAATCATTTTCCGATGAGGAAACTTCTTCTGGAGAAAGTTCAAAAGAAAACATATTTAGCCAATCTATCGCTAAAGGAACAAAGAAATCTAAAACTCCTGTTTTAGATAATTTTGGACGTGACCTCACAACTATGGCTGAAGAAGGAAAACTTGATCCTGTGATTGGGCGTGAAAAAGAAATACAACGTGTTTCACAAATTTTAAGCCGAAGAAAGAAAAATAACCCACTTTTAATTGGTGAGCCTGGTGTTGGTAAATCTGCTATTGCTGAAGGCTTGGCAATTAGAATTATTGAACGAAAAGTTTCAAGAATACTCTTTAACAAGCGTGTGGTAACCCTAGATTTAGCTAGCCTTGTAGCAGGAACAAAATATCGAGGGCAGTTTGAAGAACGCATGAAGGCTGTTATGAATGAGCTTGAAAAAAATGATGATATAATCCTTTTTATTGACGAAATCCATACCATAGTTGGAGCTGGTGGTGCCACAGGAAGTTTAGACGCTTCCAATATGCTAAAACCTGCATTAGCTCGTGGTGAAATTCAATGTATTGGAGCTACAACTCTTGACGAATACCGACAATATATTGAAAAAGATGGTGCTTTAGAACGTCGTTTTCAAAAAATTATAATTGAACCAACCAGCGTTGACGAAACCATAGAAATTTTAAATAATATAAAAGACAAATACGAAGAGCATCATAATGTCGAGTACACAGATGCAGCTATTATTGCTTGTGTGAAACTGACAAATCGTTATATGACAGAACGTTTTTTACCAGATAAAGCCATTGATGCTTTAGATGAAGCCGGATCGCGAGTTCATATAACAAATATGGATGTTCCGGAACAAATTATTGAGCTTGAAAACGAATTGGAATTGGTTAAACAAACTAAAAATTCGGTTGTTAAAAAGCAAAAATATGAAGAAGCAGCTAAACTTCGTGATGATGAAAAACGATTAGAAAAAAATCTTGCCGAAGCACAGGCAAAATGGGAAGAAGACTCCAAACAACATCGCGAAATTGTAACAGAAGACAATGTTGCAGACGTCGTGTCTATGATGACTGGAATTCCTGTAAATCGTATTGCACAAACCGAAATTAATAAACTTGCGTTACTTCCTGAATTAATAAAAAGTAAAGTAATTGGACAAGACCTCGCTGTAAATAAAGTAGTTAAGGCAATACAGCGTAATCGCGCCGGACTCAAAGACCCTGACAAACCTATTGGCTCGTTTATATTTTTAGGTCAAACTGGAGTTGGAAAAACGCAGTTGGCTAAAATTTTAGCCAGTGAATTGTTTGATAGCGAAGATGCTCTTATTAGAGTAGATATGAGTGAGTACATGGAAAAATTTGCTATTTCTCGTTTAATTGGAGCACCACCTGGATATGTTGGTTACGAAGAAGGCGGACAGCTTACCGAAAAAGTAAGACGCAAACCTTATTCAGTTGTACTTCTTGACGAAATTGAAAAAGCGCATCCCGATGTGTTTAATATGTTATTGCAAATTTTGGACGATGGTTTTATTACAGATAGTCTTGGTAGAAAGATAGACTTTAGCAATACTATAATCATTATGACCTCTAATATTGGTACGCGACAGCTCAAAGATTTTGGCACAGGTGTTGGTTTTGGAACTTCAGCAAAAAAATCTCAAGAAGGTTCCAATGCAAAAAGTGTTATAGAAAACGCATTAAAAAAAGCTTTTTCTCCAGAATTTTTGAACAGAATCGATGATGTTGTCATGTTTAACCTTCTTGAGAAAGAAGATATCGATAAAATTATTGATATTGAATTAGAAAAACTTTTAGATAGAATTAATGAATTGGGTTATACCTTAAAATTAAGTAAAAAGGCAAAAGCATTTATTGCCGAAAAAGGATTTGACAAACAATACGGTGCCAGACCTTTAAAAAGAGCTATTCAAAAGTATGTTGAAGATGCATTAGCTGAAGAGATTATTAAATCTCATGTTCAAGAAGGTGATGTGATTACAATAGATTTAGAAAAGGATACCGGTGAACTTTCAATTAAGATTAAACATCAGGAGAAACCTACTAAAACATAAATTTTAATTTC
>Ga0066369_10000812_pt1 | contig 13155 bp, 13 predicted proteins | sample Knorr_S7_td_Bott_FD_70972 | JGI IMG/M metagenome (GOLD analysis project Ga0066369, IMG submission 70972) | Marine microbial communities from Southern Atlantic Ocean transect - Knorr_S7_td_Bottom_ad_4513_LV_A | ecosystem: Environmental > Aquatic > Marine > Oceanic | place: Southern Atlantic... | reverse complement strand
TTAAGATTTATTTTGAAAATAAAATCTTAAAAAATGAAAATTTTGATCATCCTGAAAAAAATGAGCTTTTTTGTTTACAAACCAACTATTTGTAAAAAATAGTTTTTACATGACCATCATATATAAATAAATCATGTTTCTTATTTAAATTATATGCAGCCCCACTGCCCATCTGACCGTAACCTATTATTCCAATTTTCATAATTCCTTTATAAAAAGATTAAATTTAAAGTAGTAGACTTAAGATATCTTCTCATAATGATTATTAATTTTTACCACAACATTCATATCTCATGTGTTATAAAAATAACACAAAATAATTCCATTTATATTTTATATGCGTATAGTTTTGGGCCTTAGGACGGAAGCGAAATTTGGAAAACTCTAATGTTGTTCGACTATAGTCTTTCCGATGGTCTTATTTGTTGTCATATGTTGTGCTTTCATATGGCGAGACAAGTAGTATTCTCCAAAATGAACCTTTTCATACTTTGCTTTCTCTCCATTTAAATAGAAACTAGTTATACATTCTATTTCTGCTTCAGCGTCGGGATTATGAAAATAAACTAGGCTAAGACGTTCAGCATTTGAAAAATTTAGAGTTGGGTTTGATACGCGATGGGGGTTAGACACCCAATGATCATTTGTCCAATGCATCATCACGTCTCCAATATTTAGGATGAACGAGCCCGGTATTGGATGGACGTCTATCCAATGTCCTTTTCGAGTCCGAACTTGTAAGCCTCCTGATGTGTCATCGCTATGTAGGATAGTGAGCATGTCATAGTCAGTATGTTCCCCAGCACGCAACTGGCCAGACTTAGGTTTTTCAGTCTGAGCACCATACATAATTGCTCGCATAGTACTGGTATGATGACCGATCTTATCGTCAAAGAAATTTTCTTTAAGCCCTAGTGAAAGGGCAAACAAGTTAAGGATGTGAAGAGACAATTCTTCCATACGGCGGTAATAATCTTCCATCGCTATACGAAAACCATGATGAAAATTTGGCCAGATGTTGGGCATATGAAATAACCTCTCCAAACGTGTAGCCATAAGGGATTTTGGAACCGGTTCAATTGGCCCCATAGCAAAACTTTCTTGCAAGTCCGGTAGAGTCTGATTGCCCAGCGAATAAGCCAAAGCCCTCTCCCCAACTTTGCTATAACCTCGACTGATCTTTTCAGATGGCTGCGAAATCTTCAGTTTCTCTTCAAGATCTAATGCGAAGAACGAAATGGCAGCCTGACGTGTTCAATTTATTTCGTCCGAGGAGACACCATGTCCTGTAATGGTAAAGAAGCCAACATCCTCACAAGCTACTCGAATCGAATCTGAGACAGCCTTCTTTCCTTGTGAATCAAGGAAAGACGGAGCTATATCGATTACAGGAACGTTATTTAATATCATCAGAGAAACAATACTAGAATGGCATAGTGGTTTCAGAAGAGCATTTAAGGAAGCAGGAAAAAGTCATGGTCTCAAAAGGGATTTGACTACTTTAGCAAATGACTTTTGACAAAGATCACTTAAAAAAATGTTGAATCTCGGCCAATATTGTTTACCCAATACATAAGTCTTCTAATCAGTAGGTTACAGATTCAAGTCCTGTCTGGTGCGCAAACCAGGATGTAATTTTTATAAGAAATAATTTGCTTAATTAGCGAAATTCCACACTGTTTCCGCTAATACTTGTGTCCCTGCAACTAAATCTTCTTTTTTTACACTTTCACTGGGGCTATGACTTATGCCGTTCTTGCAAGGTATAAAAATCATTCCTGTAGGGCAGAAATAGTGTAGATATCTTGCATCATGACCAGCTCCTGAGGGTAACCGCATAAGATCAATATTAAGTTTTTTTGTAAAACTTTCAATTTTGGAAACCATTTCTTCTGGAAATTTAAGTGGTTTATCATGAACAAGTTCTTTTGTAGTCACAGTACATGGTTTCGAATTATCCAAACAGATTTGACTAATTTTATCACCAAGCTCAATCAATATTTTTTCATCAGGATGTCTTAAGTCAATTGAGAAGACAACTTTTGAAGGGACTACTGATGGAACATTAGGTTCTACAATTAATTTCCCTATTGTGAATCTTGTTACATCTTCATTATCCCAAATATTATTATGAAGATTTTCAATAATTTTTACCGCACTGACAAGAGCATCACGTCTTACAATTCTTGGAGAAGTACCAACGTGATTTTCTTCACCAGTCACCTCAATTTTGAAAGTCCTTTTACCTTGAATACCTGTCACTATGCCTATTTGTTTATGCTCCAACTCAAGAACTGGACCTTGTTCAATGTGTGCTTCAATAAAACATTTTATCTCTCTTCCAAATTCTTTAATTTCAAGATTAGGAAAAGATGAATGCATATTTTTTATCTCTGAAGAAACAGTAATACCATTATCATCCTTTATCCTATTAATATCTTCAATAGATCTGGTCCCAGTATAAACTCCGGAACCCATCATGCCAGGAGCAAATCTAGATCCTTCCTCATTCATCCATGCGACAACTTCAATAGGCGATTTTGGTACTATATTATTTTCACGCAAAGCTTCAATAATCTCTATACCCGCTAAGACGCCAAATACTCCATCATATTTCCCCCCGGAAGGCTGACTATCTATATGCGAGCCAGTTAAAACTGGGGGAGAATTTTTGTTAATACCCTCTAATCGAAAAAAAAGGTTTGCTGCACCGTCAGTGTAGACTTCTATATTTAATTTTTTTAACCAATTAATGATATGTTTTCTCGCATGTAAATCTTCATTCGAAAGTGCTTGTCTGTTAACACCACCATTTTCAGTTTTTCCATGATTTGCCAATTCATTATGTCTCTGCCAAAGTCTATTATTATTTATGAGACTGGAAATATGTTTCATCTATATATATTAGCTATGTTTTCATTATTTCTAAAGGGTTAGAACGAGGATCCCTTGGTAACCATTTTTTGTTTTCTACTTGAGAAAAGAAATCTGACAAAAAGTTGTTAAAATACGAAGGCTCTTCCAAATTTATTGTGTGTCCTGTTTTTGGTAAGATTAAAAGACCAGAAGCTTTAATACATTTTTTTAAGAACAAACCGGGATTAATGCAATGATCATCTTCATCTCCTACCACAATCAAAGTCGGTGTTGAGATCTCTTTTATCGTATCTTCTAAATCATAAAGTGAAGGCCTTTTAGCTTGGACGGCATTCATTGTCATGCTTGCTCCAATATCAGAATGCTCACCCAAAATATTTAAAAAATCATCCCAACCATCTTTATCTTTAATTAGAAAGGGGATTCTTGAAGATGCTCTACCATAAATTTTAGAAAATTCTTTGCTCCCTAATTTTATAAATTGATTAGCAACGTCACTAGATAGTCTTCTAAAATAATCTTCATGTTTTTTTTCAGCGCCATATCCGCTGCCTGCAATTGTCAAAGAAATCGTTTTTTTTGGGTATTTAATGCCAAAATGAAGCGCAGCAAAACCACCCATTGATAAACCAACAATATGAGCTTTATCTATAGACAATTCATTCATAACATCATAAATATCCTCAACAGCCCGCTCCTGAGAATAGGATTCAATTGACTTCGGTACGTCTGATGGAGGATAACCGCGAGCATTAAAAGTAATACATTCGTATCTTCTTGAAAAATAACTTACTTGAGGCTTCCAACTCCTTTGGTCACCTCCAAACTCATGTACAAAAAGTACAACTTTACCTTTGCCTGTTTTTTTAACATTTAATTTAACATTATCACTTGTTGTAATAAACATAATTATTTATATGATAGAGTTCCTAGAAGATATACCTCCATCTACTGTAACTACTGTCCCAGAAGTATATCCAGATTTTTCTGATGCTAAAAAAGCTATTAGATCTGAAATTTCTCGAACATGAGCAGGCCTTCCAAGTGGATACCTTTTAAGTAATTCTTGAACATGATTCTCATCACCATAAAGTTTTAATGAGCGATTTTTTAATATTTTATAAATCCTTTCTGTTTCAACAGGACCTGGATTTACTCCAATTACTCTTATATTATCTTCCAAACTATTTCCGCCTAATGCTTTTGTAAAGGACATTAACCCAGAATTACCTACAGCCCCTGCAATATATAAAGGGTCATATACTTCTCCTCCGTTACCAATATTGTTTATTATTACTCCACCTCCATTTTTCTTAATCATTGGATAAAATCCACGACATAAATTTATGTATCCAAAAACTTTTAGTTCCCAACCCCTTCTCCAAGAATCTTCATCAATATCAAATAAACTTCCACTTGGAATATCTCCAGCATTATTAATTAATATATTAATATCCTTACAATTTTCAAAAAGTATTTTCTGTGAATCTGCTTCTGTCAAATCTAATGGTATAGTTTTAACTTCAACTGAATATTTTTTTTGCAACTCAATCTTTAACGTTTCTAGCTGTTTATTATTCCTTGCAGTTAAATATAAATTGACGCCTTCAGCTGCAAATGTCTTAGCAATAGCAGCTCCAATCCCTTTTGATGCGCCTGTGATCAGAGCTATTTTATTTTTTAGATTTAAATCCATTTTTTAATACAGTTGAAAATTTCCAGTTTTAGTCCTTGATTTAGTGATAATTGATGGGAACAAATTAATAAATTCATCAGCCCATTCTTTTGGAACGGAAAGACTCACTTTCACAAATTTGTTTCCAAATTTCTTTGTATGATAGCTACCTTGGCGAACCAATATTTTATGCTCTGCATAACAACTACATATTGCTTCCGGTGTAATTTCTTCATCATCAATCTCAATAATCACAAAATTACCATTGGAAGGATATATTGGAATTTCAAAACCCTTTGTATTATTGATCATTTCAAATACATTTTTTTGATTTTCACGCTGTAATTTAAATACTTTTGGGAACCATTCATCCATAATTTTTAAACCAGCGATAGCACCACGCTGGGCCACAATATTGGAACCTAATATATTTGGGGGATATTGTCCAATTTTTTCCATTATTTTTTCTGAAGTTACAATTGTCCCAAGTCGCATACCAGCCAACCCCAACCATTTTGAGAAACTCCAAATTGTGATTGTATTTTCAGGATAATAATTTGCTATTAAATGGTGATCATCAGCAAAGTCTCGATATGTACAATCATGTATTATTGTAATATCGTTATCTTCGGCTATTTCTACTATTTTTAATATTTGTTCTTTTGAAAAGCAAGTGCCCAGTGGATTATTTGGATCGACTAAATAAAGCAATTTTGTATTTTTGCTTATATATTCTTTTAATCTATCTGGATCAAGTGTGTAATTATATTCTTTACCGAAAATTGGTATTTGGATAACTTCTGCTCCTGTTGATTGAGCAAAATGGATGGGCCACGCCCACGTTGGGTCTGTAGTTATTAGTTGTTCAGTCGAAGAACATAATTCTTTACATATGTGATACAAAGCAGATACTGCCCCATCTGTAATTAATGATACTAAATTTTTTAACCCAAGACGATTTAAGACAAGAGTTCTCAATTCTTCAAGTCCCAATGGTGGTGCATAATAGTGAAATTCTTGACTTTTAATAGATTGAATCATCTCACTTATTACATAATCATGGGAGTTAATATGATTAGTATTTTGTCCTAACCATTTAAGATCTTTTTGATTATGTAAATTATCAAAATACAAGTTTCTTTTATTATAATCTTTCATGAATTTTCTACTGTTTTGGTATTATAACTTTCTTTTATTTTTTTAAAATAAGGCCATAAAAGTACCACTAAACAGAAAATTATTAGAAATAATGAACCCGGCCTTTCTAAAAATATTGACCAAGAACCTCTACTAATTATAAGAGATCTTCTCAAATTTTCCTCTAAGACAGGGCCTAATATTAATCCAAATGCAAGTGGAGCCGGCGGTAACTTCGCCAGAAAAAATATGTATCCTACTAAACCAAAAAAAATCATTACATATACATCTGAAATTAAATTCCTTATGGCGAAAGAACCAGAAATACATAAAACTATAATACTGATATATACAATTTTTTTAGGGGAATTCAGAAGTTTAACAATGAATTTGATCATTATCAGACCAAATATAAGTGTGAATAATATCGCAACAAAGAGTGAACTGTATACATATGACACAAAACCAGGGTTATTTTGAAATAAAAAAGGTCCTGGTTGTAACCCATGTAACAGTAAAGCTGCCATAAGAATAGCGGTCATTGTGTCACCTGGAATACCTAAAGTCATCATTGGTATTAATGCTCCACCAACACAAGCATTATTAGCTGCCTCTGGGGCAGCTATTCCTTTAATTTCTCCTTTACCAAAATTTTCTGGATTTTTTGATAATTTCATTTCCTGCGCATATGCTATAGCAACAGCGATAGCTGAACCTGCTGCAGGAATAGCACCGATAAAAGTACCAAAAATTGATCCTCTTAAAATAGATTTCCAAAGACTCATTATTTTGTTAAAAGGTGGAATCAATTTTTCAATCTTTGGTAATTGCTGATCTTTATCTTTAATAGAAGTGAAGTTTTTTAAGATCTCAGAAAGTCCAAAAAGTCCAACTGATAAAGGTACTAAATGTATACCGTTTTGTAAAAATACTGTTCCATAGTCAAATCTTAAAACATCAGTCATAGCGTCAAAACCAATCATACCCAATAATATTCCAATTGCACCAACAACGATTCCACGAAATGTTGAACCTGGTGAAGAATATGCCAACATGGTCAATCCAAAGATTGCTGCCATAGCAAATTCTGGACTTCTAAAATTCATTGAAGCTTTTATTACCATTGGTGCTAATAACATTAGTAATAATAGACCTATCAAGCCACCAACGGTTGAAGAAATAAGTGCATAAGTTAATGCATAACCTCCCTGGCCCTTTTTGGCCATGGGATATCCATCTAGTTGCGTAACAATTGCGCCAGGTGTTCCTGGAATATTCATTAAAATTGCTGAAATAGAACCACCAAATACACTTGAAGAGAATACAGCCATCAAAAATACCATTGCTGTTTCTGGATCCATATGAAAACTAACTGGTAATAATATAGCCAATGTCATTGTACTACTAATTCCGGGTATTGCACCCATTACAGTTCCAAAAAAAACACCAACTACAGCTAATGTGATCAAAAAAGGATCAGTAAATATATTCTGAAGAGCCGCAAAGAATAATTCAAACATATGTTTTAGGCAGAGAGCATTTGTAGGTAGAGGAGTTTTTAAGGGAATGGATTTTTTAAGGGAATGGAGTATTCATTAACTTTATAAAACCTACATATACAATTAATATTATAAAAATAAATGTTGAAATTAATTCATAAATAAAGCCAATTGAATAAAATTCTTTTTTTGTAGACAAAACGCTAAGCCATAAAATAACAAATAACGAAGTGCTCGCTATATATGTTAAATATGTAGAAAGATAAACATATATAATTATTGAAATGAACAAATATATTACTATAAAATTTGATCTTTCAAATATAATTAATTTTTTGTGATTCTGTTTGTCTGATAAATTATTTATAGTTTTTAAGAAAAAATATAGAGAAGAAAGGGATATGAAAGATAAAATTATAACTGGTAACAAACCAGCACCAGGATCTGCCCTTTTAAATAAATTTTTTAAAATAGATGGATTTAAAATTAAAGATATCCATCCAAACAAAGAACAGCTTGTAAAAATAATTGTAACTGTTACAAATTCTAATTTTTCACTAAACTTAATTCCCATAATAAATATACTGGGATGGGTCTTCTCACCCCAGTATTATTAATTATTTCTTTCTTTGAGATACTAATCCGGCCTTCAATAAAATAGGGTATACATCTGCGTCATGATTAATTATTTTAATTTTAGTGTCAACTGAATCCATCGGCGTAACGACGTAACCGGCATTTTCAGCAGCTTTAATGAAATCAGGATCTCTCATTGTATTTACAAACAAATTTTCCAATAAAAGTCTTCTACTATATGGGACCCCTTTTGGAAGAAATAGTGCTCTCCAATCTCCTGCAACCAAATTAAATCCTTGCTCTTGAAAAGTCGGAACATCGGGTGCCTTAAAATGTCTTTTGGTTGAAGTTACACCTATAATTTTTATTGATCCAGCTTTATGTTCCTCTGAAACTTGTGAAACGGGTAGGGTTGCTGATTGTACTTCTCCTGAAAGTAATGCAGCTTTAGTTGCAGCATAACCCTTATATGGTACTTGTGACATATTTACATTATATGTGCTTTCAATTAAGGAGGCTACAATTGCAGAAGATCCACCGGGAGGATCATTCCCATTCAATAGCGAACCCGGATCTTTTTTGATTTTGCTAAAATATTCTTTCAGGTTGCTGATTCCAGTATCTGATCTAACAGATAAAGCTCCTGGATCAGGACCAAAAAAAGCTAATGGATCTATACCATCCAATTCAGTCGCATTTGGATTACTATAGTTTCTTGCCACGAAGCTTGAACCTATAATACCTATTGTATAACCGTCAGGCTTTGCTTCAGAGGCAAAACGTACTCCAGCTGATCCTCCTGCACCAGTTACGTTATTTACAACAACTGGAACACCAGCCTTTTCAGATGCAAATTTTGCTATTAATCTTGAAACAGTGTCTTGCCCCCCTCCAGCAGACCAATTACAAACTATTGTTATTGTTTTATTAGGGAATTCATTCGCATTTGCAACATTTAAAATAGTAAACATTGCAAATGTTAATAGAATATTTGTTAATTTTTTCAACATTTTTTTCTCCTAAATTGAATTAATATAATACATTTGAACTGAATTGCTCAAATATCTGATGACAGCACAGTCTAACTGCCCAGTACAAGAAAGTCAAATAAATAAATATCCGAAGATCGGTCTGGGAAAACTCTGCAAGAAATCAATAATTCTTGGATACACTGGAACAACCCGTCCAGATTTGTTTTATTGATTATTACCAACAAAAGGGCGTATAAATGTGGGTACAAATAAAAAGTGTGCCACGATTTTAGGATACAAATTGCCATCAGACAAGCTTACAAAACTTGTTGTCCGTAAAGCCAAACCAAGTTCAAAACCAAAAAAATTGACAGATGATCACGACCTCATTCTAATAACTTATTGTATTTCATAGGTTTTATTTTTGAATTTACAAACTTTCTTACAGTGTGGTGGCACTTTTCCAAGTCATAATTAAATTGCATAATGATTTGTCAAAAAGCGATGAGCAAAGGAACTGAATTGATGGAACTTGGGGAAATTGTAGAAGGGGTTTCTGTTCCACCACATCCCAAAGGGATTTCACTTGAGGGAAAGTTGGTAGTTTTGAAACCGCTTAAAGCTAGTGATTATTCTAAAGAACTTTTTGAAGCAAACTCGTTGGATAAAGACGGCTTGAATTGGACTTATTTACATTATGGACCCTTTGAAACTGAAGTTGAATATGCGAATTGGATTATGTCTTTTGAGAGAGGTGATGATCCAATCTTCTTTGCGATTATCAGTAAAAAATTGGAAAAAGCAGTTGGTATAGCAAGTTACCTAAGAATTAATCCAAATGATAGTTCAATTGAAGTTGGGCAAATCAATTACTCACCACTTCTACAAAATACTACTGAAGCAACAGAAGCAATGTATCTAATGATGAAATGGGCTTTTGAGAATGGCTATAGAAGGTATGAATGGAAATGTAATGCTCTGAATTTAAAGTCTCGTAGAGCGGCTCAAAGATTAGGTTTTTCCTATGAAGGTATTTTTAGACAAATGAGCATAAGCAAGGGCAGAAACAGAGACACGGCATGGTTTGCTGTTATTGATAGAGAATGGAAAGATGTTGAACAATGTTTTGTTCAGTTTTTGGAAGATGAGAACTTCGATGGTGAAGGCAAAGCAAGAGTTTCGCTTTCCTCTTTAACAAAACCTCTGCTATATAAAATTGATAATTTGGATGGTTGCTAACTTTGTGCATTTTCTTACCGAATCCGCGCTTTCCAACAGTCTATGCACTTAATGAATTTGGGTACATTGATGTTTCCACGGTCGGCTACACAACTGCCCTTGGCTTCTGGTGGAGAACATTTTGAACCTAACGAGTCCTTCTTTTAACACCAAACTCCACAGTGTTCTGAATTCACTAACGAATATGCGGGTTCGATTCCCTCACATGCGCACATGCGAATGAACTTCGAGATGTCTTTAACCTCATGTCCTTTTCAAATTGGCTTCATCCCCCTCGAATACTTAATTCTATGAAGTTCTAGTTAGAGGTCAAATCCTGACAGGTTGTTGTCCCTGACGCATTTAAATTCCAACCGGACCCCTGCAAGACCTTTCCGTCGGAAGAGTTATCTCCAGCACTCAGAGTCGCTTGAACGTTCAAATCGTCATCCAAGCTTTGGATTTTAACAAGTGTTGCAGTCCCGTTACTACAGTTGAAGGATCCCTCAATAACCTTATAGCGGTAGTCATCGCTTCCCTCGAACCTCATTACATATCCACCGCTAAGTCCATCCGAAGCCAAGTTACTGAATTCAACATGCATTGCCCTCAAAGCATAGACCTATGTCCTTGGAATATTTCCACGATAACCCCGATAAAAATTACCATCCAAGTACTTTCCATTTTCATCAAGTATCATCACGACGTCCCCAGTCATGTTGTCACGGCCTGTAATTGTAGCGTTGTAATTTATCCTTATCATCTTCTTGGGTTCACCCAGAACCAACCCCTTGAACAGTCGCTCTTTTTCAAAATAAATTCCATGTTCCCACATACTTGTTGCATTATCTGTTGTTGCAATACCATCATTGGGATCACTGACATTGAGTCCGGTCAAAATAACATTTTCATCTCCAATCACCAGTGGTGAATAAAAGGTCTGTTCAGTGACAATTCCCCCTGTCGTTTGAAAAGCACTCATGGACTCCAAATCCAGAGTCCATTCACCGTATTTAGAAACATTGTCTGTAGCGTAATACTGATACTCAAAGCTACTGTCAGTAGTGTTGTTTGTGTACCAGGTTGTTCCATTAATTACGGCCCATGCCTTGACGATCCACGCCTTAAATATAAACCTCCCCCCTGTGTAAGTTCCACTTGAAGGGAGTGCCCCGGAGAATGCCTCCTCCAGACTACCCGCCTGCCTACCTTCCTTTAGAAAATACAATGATTGATTGTCAATGATCGTGGTGTAATTCCCATCTGAATCTTTAAGCTGGTAGGTATATCTATAGGCTTCTGAGATCCAACCATAATTGTCTGTCGTTGAATATATGGCGCCATCGTCACCTGCAGAGCAGTTAATACCAGTAAAAAAAAGAAAATATACAAAAATTATTGTGCTAGATTTTTTCATTTCTCCCTTTACAACGAATAGTTAACAGCATAGACGATGATTTTACCATTGGAGCTGGCAGAATCAGTTTCTGCGTCATCTTTTTTGGCACACGAGACGACGGTGAAACTGAGAAGGGATATTAGAATAACGTGTAAAATCTTTTTCATCTTGTCCTCCAAATCGAAAGAGTTTATATCAAATTTAAAAGTCACATATTCTTATTATGGAATCAGAAACTCTGAGCAGATAATCCAGAGTTACTGAATCTGCACAAGAGATTATCGATTCAATCCCTTATATTTTCAAACCGTAGACCTATTTCTACCATATGTCAACAATTATATACTTTTAGTGTAGAGGTAAAATTTACAAGAATTGGGGATTTTACTTTGAGTGGTGTCTGACTGTGAAGAATCGGTGGGGGTTACTTGGAGGGTGTCTGACTGTGAAGAATTATTGGGAGTTACTCACAGGAGGTGATGGTGGTGGTTTTAGCGCTTTGATTACTTTTGGCCGTATCATATTTCGTTGACATTCCAGCTGTTTTTTCCTTCACCGGGAACGGCATTATCATCAGATGCGGGGAAATGCGAACTATTTTGGACACCGGACTTTGCTACCGTCAATTCTACCTAAGTATCTGAACTGAATTCCACCATGTCGCCTTTAACCGCCGTGATGAGCAATATCCGATTAAATTCTATTTTGCTTTGCTTCTGAAAACTCTAAATATCAATCTCTTTGTCTCCAAGTGTTGGCTAAAATTTTATTTTTTATAATTATAGAAAAAAACACTTGACATACTATCTGCTGATTGATACGATCTGATATTCAATGAGTTCATCATTTTATTAATTATTCTTTGAGGAGAGAAAAATGTTAAGAAAATTGAAATTTGCGTTAACTTTTTTGTTAATTCCAGTTTTTGCCTATCAAAGTTGGGCTTTAGAAAAAGTAAAAGTTCAGTTAGTTTGGGTTAAACAGGGAGAATTTCATGGAATACTGAATGCAGTAGACAGAGGTTTCTATAGAGATGAAGGACTAGATGTGGAGGTACTTGCAGGCGGACCTGACATTCGCGCTCAAATGGTTGTAGCTGCAGGTGCAGCGGAATTCGCAACAATAAACCCTGCTGGTGTGATAGCAGCTAGATCTAATCAAGTCCCTCTGGTAATGGTGATGCAAGAACACCAAGACTCATATCTGGCCTATGTTGGTAAGAAAGCAAGGGGCTATAACACAATTCAAGATATTAAAGGAGCTACATTTGGAGTTTGGTATGGAGGTGGAGAGTTTGAAGCACAGTTAATGGCAACTCTTTCGGGTGTTGGCAAGGACAATGTCAAATGGGTTGCACAAAAATTCAGTATGATAGAGTTTTATGAAGACAAACTTGATGTGGCCTCTGTAACACTTCACAATGAGTTACATGTACTTTTAGGTGCAGGTTATAGTAGAAATGATATTACAATTTATAAGGCAAGTGACTATGGCGCAGCCTTGATTTCTGATGGTATCGTTACAACAGAGAAAATGATCCGGGAAAGACCGGACATCGTTCAGAAATTTGTAAATGGAACTCTTAGAGGTTGGCAGTGGGGTATCTATAATGGCGAAGAAGCCGCAAAAATTGTATTAAAGTTTAATCCAGGACTAGAATACCAAAAACAATTGTACCAAGTAGAAGAGACAAGCAAATTGGTTGCATCTAGGAAAGCACTTACAGAAGGTCTTGGCTATATGGACATGAAAGATTGGGAAATTTCCCAAAGAGGACTGCTTGAAGTAAACGCCATAGATAAT